>Ga0116121_1000615_pt1 | contig 17402 bp, 16 predicted proteins | sample June2015DPH_13_1_FD_89725 | JGI IMG/M metagenome (GOLD analysis project Ga0116121, IMG submission 89725) | Peatland microbial communities from SPRUCE experiment site at the Marcell Experimental Forest, Minnesota, USA - June2015DPH_13_10 | ecosystem: Environmental > Terrestrial > Soil > Wetlands...
AGCTCCGGGGCCTCTAAAGAGTCCAAGCAAGTCTACGCCGCGCTGGACTCGGCTCTGGCCACCGAAAGTGATTTGGACAAACGCGACAAGGACGTCAGTCTTCGCAAGAACGAGATGATCAGCAGCATCCCCTGGCTCAATCACAAGCTGCAGGAGTACGAACTGGCGCCGCTTCTTCATACCCTGCTCTATCAGGCTGATCTCAAGTGGAACGCTGGAACCCTGGTGGCCGGTTGCGTGTTCAGCTTTGCGCTCGCGGGTTATTTGACTTACATGCGTTTCGATTCCATCCTGATAGCTTTGCCGGTTGGATTGCTGTTTGGGGCCGCGCCTTTTTCCTTTGTTCTTCATAAACGCACCAAGCGCCTTGACTCGTTTCAGCAGGGGTTGCCGGAAGCCTTGGATCTGATGGTAAGCGCCTTGCGCGCCGGACACAGCCTCATCGCCGCCATGGGTTCGGTGGCTCGCGAATGTTCCGATCCAGTGGGCTGCGAATTCAAGGCTTGTTTCGAGGAGCAGAATTACGGCCTGGAACTGAAGGCCGCAATGGACAACCTGATCAAACGCGTTCCCCTCCAGGATCTGCGCATCTTTGCAACCGCGGTTATGATCCAGAAGGAGAGCGGGGGAAATCTTGCCGAGGTGCTCGACAAGACCTCTCATGTTATCCGGGAGAGATTTCGCCTCAAGCGGCAGGTCGGGGTGCATACGGCTCAGGGACGCATGACAGGGTGGGTTCTTACCCTTCTTCCGATTGTGCTGGGAATCGCCTTGTATTTCGTTAACCCGGTGATGATGAGTGTCTTATGGACGAATCCGATGGGCATCAAGCTGCTGTGGACGGCCGGCGGCATGATCGTGGTTGGCGGCTTTGTCATTAACAGAATTGTCAACATGGATGTTTGAAGGAACATATGGTATTTGAGATTTTCACATTTTGCGTCGTGTTTCTGCTGATCGTAAGCGGCGGACTGCTGTTGTTCTATCGCGAAGAAATGATTCAGCGGATTACCGAAGTGATCAATCCGCATACCAAGCCGAAAACCATTTTGAGCACCATCCAGCAGACGGGCCTTTCGATCGGCGGCGTGGTCGAGCACTTCGAGAACGTTCTGCCCAGAAGCCAGGCGGAGGTCTCGGTAGTTTTACAACGTCTGCAGCGCGCCGGATTTCGCGACGAGTCGGCGGTCAAAATCTTCTACGGCTCGAAAGTATTGACACCTCTGCTTCTTTGCGTTCTTGTCGTTGTCACCGGGCTGGGGAGCTATGCCGGCGCCTTTATTTACATCGTAGCCCTTGCCGTCGGATTTTTGGCGCCGGATTTCTGGCTGGGAAAGCGGATCTCCAACCGGCAAAATAAAATTCGACGAGGCCTTCCGGATGTGCTTGATCTACTGGTGATTTGCATCGAGGCTGGACTTAGCCTGGACCAGGGAACGGCGCGCACGGCGGAGGAATTGAAAGGCGCACAGCCGGAAATGTGCGACGAATTAAACATTGTCGTATTGGAGCAACGCGCCGGACGCCCTCGCGGAGATGCCTGGAAGCATCTGGCGGAACGCACCGGCGTTGATTGCGTGCGCAATCTTGTGTCCATGCTGATTCAGGCGGATCAGTTTGGAACCAGCATTGCCAAGACCTTGCGCATTCACAGCGATACCCTTAGAACCCAGCGCGTGCAGGCAGTGGAAGCGGCGGCGGCAAGGACCACCATCAAGCTGCTTTTTCCGCTTGTGCTGTTCATCTTCCCCTCGCTTTTTGTAGTCACTTTGGGTCCGGCGTTTATTTCCATCATGGAGTCTTTTGCAAGTCTTAATCATTGAGGGAAGGAGAATTGGACATGGACAGTACCACCATCATTCAGATCGTATGCGCTGTGCTGGTCGTAGTTGTGTTGATCGTTTTGATCCAGCGTCGCCGCACCAAGGTCAAGTAGCGCAGCGTATTGTCCCGGCGGCGCAGTGAAAGCGCTTTGCTGGCCGGCCCGTTTTTTCTCGGGCCGGAGACTTCGCCATTTTGGCGCCCGGTGTCGCTCGTGTTTGCTCAAACCGGGGAGCTCAACCAGCATTTTGCTGAAAGAACGAGGAGCTGTCATGACGACGACAACAATCATTCAGATTTCCGCTGCAGTACTGGCTGTCATTTTAGTGATTATTTTGGTTGTGCGCCGCCGCGCACGGAACAAGTAGCACGGGTTTTAGGGGAGGGCCGGCGGCGCGTGCAGCCGCGCGGATTAGCCGGCCACCTGGAACATCCCGCTGGCCGGGGGCATTGCCATTCCGGCGATGCATGTCTCCGCTTTTCACCCCGTCAGCGGGTGCGGGTTAGTGCGTCTCTGTAAAGCATTCGGGCCGATGCAAATGCAGCCTTCGCGCCTGTTGAAGCAGAGTTCACGGTTGCACTGGTGACGTGAAAAACCAGGACTTGCGCGAGCAGTTCTGACGCCAGAGGCTGAGTAGACGGCTGGAACACCGAGTTAGCTTCCGCTTGCCGGGTCCTTAATGAGGACCGGAGGGTCGATGGAATCGCGAAGACTTTGCGCATACAACCAGACTCGCGAATGCTTTCTCGGCCTGGAGGTCGCCGCGGTTGATCTAGCCAGCGCAGAGCTCAAGACTCTGCTTCGGAAGTTGGCGCTGAAGTCTGGCGAAGGCCTTTGGATGTCGCCATTCCGAGGACTTCCGGATACGGATATGCGCGCTCCCCTCGATCTGATTTATCTGGATGAGGATGGCCGGGTCATTGAGGTAGTCGAGTCATTTCCCACATTCCATGCCACTCTGACGGGTTCTCGGGCGGCCAGCGTGCTGGCGCTGCCAATCCACTCGATCTATTCGTCGCAGACCCAATCGGGCGATCAGCTGGTGCTGTGCGTGGCCGAGGAGATGCAGGGACGCCTGGAGCGGATAACCAGCTCCGGCGTTGCTGCCGGCGGAGTGCAAAGCGCCGTGCTTTTGCGGGGGAAGCCGCTTTGGAGCGGCGGTCCCGGCGTGGCGGAGTTGGAGGATCGCTCCAGCGAGGAGCGCCTCAAATCCGAGAAGCCATATGAAATGGAGCTTATTGATCCGGGGACGACGTACGTCAAGCAGCCGAAAAGTTGGTTGAAACGCTGGTGGTCCCCTGATCCACGAAGCGCCCCGGATCTGAGAAATTCCCCACGGGAGTCACCGCAGGGCCTGGCAGCCTATTATTGGACGGGCGCTGCCCCCAGCGCGCACAACATCAAGGACATCAGCTCCTCAGGGTTGTATGTGATGACCGAGGAGCGCTGGTACCCAGGCACCTTGATCCTTATGACGCTAAAAGCTACCGGCGACGGGGAAGATGGCTTCGAACATGCAATCGCTGTACACTCCAGGGCCGTCCGCTGGGGAAACGATGGTGTTGGCCTTCAGTTCATCCCGCAAGATGGCCCGGCGGCGCGCAATGGGTTGAACCCGCTGGTGAACGGCGTAAACAAGAGGGAACTGGAGCAATTTCTGGAGCGGCTCCGAATCGGTACCGGCTAAGCACCGAAGGGACGCGTTTGCAAGTAACCAAAGTAACCAAAGTAACCTGGTATCAAAAATAAATTTGTGTTACCGGGCAAATTTGGAGGAAAATGAAAGGAGGATAGCAATGAAAAAGCTGAGCAATTTACGCGGGCAGGCAAGGCCGCTTCTGCGCGGTTATTTCCGCGCCGCTTCGGCTTGCGGAGCGAACCGGAAACCTCGGTCAATCGCTGGCCGGCTACGCGCTTTCCTATGCTCCGGTGGCGAGGGGCAATCGCTGGTCGAGTTTGCCTTTGTGATGCCGATTTTAATGGCTCTCATGATGGGTATCTATGCGGTCGGAATTATCACGTTCAACGATGTGGCGCTGAATAACGCAGTGGAAGCAGGAGCAATGTCTCTGACGTCCGTGGGCAGCGCGCCCGGCACTAACATGGGCACTGCTTCCGATTACACGAACGGCGTCGCACCCATCACGGATCCCTGTCAATACGCTTTCGCGAAAATGACAAGCGCGACATCGAATCTCATTGCGAATAGAATCACCGTCACCTATTACTTGACGTACAATAACCTCTCGACTAATCCTGTTAGCACAGTTAACGTCACAATCGGCCCGTATACCGGCACGACTGCGAACTCTTGCCAAAGCTATTCATCGGACTTCGCAGCGGGAGGCAATTTTACCCTTGTTGCCACCTATCCCTGCACCCTCGGACTCTACGGATTCAATGTTCCAGGATGTAAGATTATCGCAAAGGCAAGCCAGTTCATTTACACCAGTTGAGTTTAAGGATGAACATTCACCCCAGAGCCGTAGTTTTGGGCGGACAAGATAAGAAGGGAGGTAAGCGATGCAAGGACAGAGCAAATTGCGCGGCCGGGCTTTGACATTCGCGCGTGGTATTTGCAGCGCCACGGCGCTGGGGAGAGCGGGCGCGAGAGCGCGGTCTGCCGGAAGCCGGTTGCGCGCCTGCCTGCGCTCCGGCGGCCAGGGGCAATCCCTGATTGAGTTCGCCTTGGTGTTGCCTGTGCTGGCGTTGATCCTGACAGGCCTCTTTTGGGCGGGGCTTAACATATGCAACTTTCTGGCGCTGAATGACGCCGTGGAAGTAGGAGCGCGGTATCTGGCGATTGAAGGTAACACGACCGGAGGCACCACGACCAACTTGACGGATCCCTGTCAAGCCGTTTTCGCGCAAATGATTGGTTCGTCGTCGTCACTCAATCCGGCAAATATCTCCGTCACATACACGTTGAATGGCACCACATACGGCCCGTTTACAGGCCAGTATTCCGGCACGGGCGCGACCAATGGCACGAACTCATGCGCCACCGATTCAGGTACCTTCGGAGCAGGAGGCACGTTTACGATAGTTGCCACTTATCCCTGCACCGTCGGAATCTACAAAGCCAATCTCTCAGGATGTATGCTTACCGTGTCGTCTCCTCCACAGACCATTTACACCAACTGAACTTTAGCATGAACATCAAGCACAGAAATCTCGAGGTGAATTCCATGAACACGAACTGTTTTTCATTTATCCGCAGATTGCTATTCGACAAGAGTGGACAGTCGATGGTGTGGGTGGGTGTTTCATTAACAGGTTTGCTGGCGATGGCTGGACTGACGCTCGATGTAGGCCGCGCGTACGTCGTACGCAGTCAACTGCAGAGCGTAGTCAATGCGTGCGCCTTGGCGGGTGTGAACGGGCTAGCCACCAGCACCGTACCGTCCGTCGTCTCCGGTTGCGAGGCGAACGCCAACAACCCCAATTGGGGAACTGTGACTTCTCCGACTCCAGCGGTGAAGTGCGCGACCGCCGTGATGCCCGTGAATCAGTCATGCACTGGCAGCGGCGTCCTCAATGCCGTCCAGGTCACTGAATCGGTCAGTGTGCCGACGATTTTTATGAAAATCTTCGGCTACAAAACGCTACCGGTGAACGCAACCGCGACCGCGACCCCAGCCGAGGCAAGACCATGGATTGTGCAGTTAGTTTTGGACACTACGCCGTCCATGAGCGATGCGGACAGTAACTGCACCAACGCATCCACGGCGGAGGAATGCGCATTGATTGGCATTCAGGGTATGCTGGCCAAATTGAACCCCTGCCCTCCGGGCACAACGAACTGCACCGCCGCAAACTCGAATATCCGCTTCGGCCTGATGACGTTTCCGAACATCTCAACATCGGACGCTCCGGATAACTATAATTGCAGCGGCACCGTGAAATTCCAGTTGTATAGCTCCCCCGTCATCCCGCAAGTCACGTTGTCAACCACCGCGGTCTCAGGTTACCCGAACATCTTCCCGCCCGTGGTTACGCCGTCTTCCTATACGCCCATCACGTATACTACGGGTACGGGCAAATCAGCAACATCGGTAACTGTGACCTACCAGTCCACATATGGCGCCTCCGATATGGACGCCAATGGTTTCTATACCAACTGGTACTCGGCCTCCGACGCGAGTGGGTTAAATCCCTCGTCCACTCTTGTGAAGGCGGTCGGGCGTAGCGCCGATAGCGTCTCGCCTTGCCTGCAAGAACCGAACACCAACAACTACAGCGGAACCAGCGGGATTACCTCCTTTGCTGGAGCAATCTATGCGGCGGAGACGGCGGTCACGGCCGAGCAGGCAGCGTATCCGGTCGTGAATGGCTTGGGCACGCGGACCGCGATCATCTTTCTCAGCGATGGTCAGGCCAATACACTTGCGGACGATTTCTTTCCGGCAGGGACTGCGGTTACGTCGAATGGCGTGAACACGAACGGGTTGAGCACTTTGACTACGAATGGGACGTATCCATCCGTCATTGACGCATGCCAGCAGGCGATTCAGGCAACCCAGTATGCCGCTGCGCAGGGCACCAGAGTGTACACGGTGGCCTACGGTTCGGAGAATGGCGGGTGCCTCTATTACTCGAATGGGGTTGGCACGGCCACTTCCACGGTTTTAGCGGGCAAGACAAATGGCAGTGGCGACGGATCGGATGTATCTCCACTACTTACTTTTAGTGAACCTCTTAACGTCCCACTCAATTCGATTACCGATGTCGTACCGTGCAATACGATCATGAATATGGCCTCTGATTTGGCGTATTTCTACTCCGACGCCAACCAGGAGGGATCCAGCGGACACAATGGTAAAAGCAACAGCATCGATTCAGTGGACACTAACTGCACGAGTCCCGATCATCCGTCAATGCAGAGCTTGAACGATATCTTCCAGGATATCTATGGCTCCCTTACCGCGGCGCGGTTGATCCCCAACAACACCATCCTTCAGTAGCCGCCTGAAGAAGAATAGGTTTGCGTCCCGGCCGGGTCCGTTCATCGGACTCGCCGGGATGCGGGCCTTATTCCTGCTCCTCTGGAATAATCAGCAGCACTTCCACAACGACATTTTGCCCATTTTGCGTGGCCGGGCGGAACTGCCACTTGGCGAGTTCGTCCAGCACAAACTGCGCCTCCGCGAACTGCGGCGGAAAGAGGACGGCCAGCGCCTCAAAGCGGCCGGCCTGATTGATAAAGCCGTGAACCATGAGGGCATCGGCATCGATTGCGCCGGGCGGGATGTTGGGCCGCACGATGTTATACGGCCATGGCGCCTCAATGTGCGTAATGTTACCCGCGGCAGCCGCGTTGTCGGCGCGCGATAGCGAGTACTGCAGGATCCAGCTCTTTGCCAGGCCAACGTGCAGATAGACGGTGTACGACAGACGGCCGCTCCAGACCGGGGCTGTCTCCGGATATTTATCATCCATCGTGGAGCCTACTACCACGGCTCCGAATTGGCCGTCCTTGGGCAGAGAGATATGGGCCGACGAAAGCTGGTTGCCGTGCCCGGAACCGGTCAGGCCGGAGGCGCCATCGGCTCCCTGGGTTGCAGAGGCAGAGTCCTGCGGGTTTCCGGCGCCGCCTGAACCCTGTCCGGCTCCCATAGCGCCCGGCTTGCCGGCCGTGTTGCCCTGCCCTGACAGAGCGGAATCCTGTGGCTGCCCCGCCGACAGCTCCCCAGGAGCATTCGAGGAAGCCGATTCATTGACGGGCGGCAGCGTGACGTCTCCGCTCTTCATTCCGAGATCGGAGAGCGACATGACCGAAGCTGGAGTATGCTGCGCAGACCCTTCCGCGGTGGTTACCGGCGCAGGTGGCGACGGCTCCTGCCCATGAACTACGACGGGAGACGTGGTGCTGGGAACAATCGGCTGGAGCGCGGTAGACAAATCAGTCGATGCAAGAGCGATGCTATCCAGCTTCAGTTCTTCATTCGGCAACTGTGTCGAAGGCTGAACATCGGCAACCGCCGGCTTTTCGGGCTGTGGCGGGACCAGCTTCTTGGCGGCTGACTTTATACCGTCCCAGATTACGACCGTCGGCACAGGGATTTCCTGAGCAAGAACTACAGGCTTGGGAATATCCGGCTGGAGCAGCGTCTGGGGTCCGTGCGGGGCCAGCACAACTTGCCGCATTACCGGCGGTTGCGCGGAGGAGCTGCCGCCGGGCGGAAGTTTGTACGGGACGGAATGCTGGCGGAGTTGCTCGATACTGCTGCTAACATCGCGCTGCAATTGAGAATCAAGCGTGTGCAGGTCAATATGCCGCGTTTCATATCGCTGGGCGAGGGACGGGCTCTTGACAACGGGTTTGGAGGCAAGCCCTAAAATAATCAGTCCACCCGTGGCGCCATGCACCAGAATCGAAAGCAGAAAATTATAGGGATTCCGGCCCGGCTCCGGTCGATCTGAAAAAAGCGTAATCATAGGAGAAGACCTCATGACCGGATGAATCTCCTCCCTCGTGCGACATGATCCCTCTTGCAGTGGAGGCCGCGTTGCAGTCACTCTCAGCCTGGTTAAGAGCTGAGAGAGGCCCTGCCGCCCCCTTCAAGAGTTCAATTATAATCTCTTACAGAATCGCTTATAGCGGGGCTTTTACCTATAACTCTCTTGATACCTCCTTTAACTGCAACATTGCACCGGATGTTACTACGATGCAGGAAGGGAATACACTAAACAAGCGGTTAAACTTGCCAGGCGGTCTGCCCGGCCAACTTCTGTTTCAGCCAGAATCGAGACAGGCTATTGGCGCGGCACTTGCCACAAGGACCAGAAAGGCGAAGCTGGCCGGGTAGCCAGTTCAAACAGGCCTCCAAATGAACCGAAGAGTACTCACAATCCTTGTTGTCGCTTTCGGCATTGCCTTAGCATGCACTCTTCTGGTGATTCGCCTGATGAAAAACCAGACGACAGCGTCACGGCCGCCGGCCACTACGCTGGTGGTAGCGACTAAATCGAACATCAAACTTGGGGCCATTCTCACCGCTGACAACCTGACGACCATGGAGATTACGGGAACGATTCCCAAAGGCGCAATTCTCGCCAAAGACAAGAACAGTGCCGTTGGAAGGGGCGTTGTCTCCGATCTTTATGAAGGTGAGCCGATTATTGAGAACCGGCTGGCCGCTATCGGCTCCGGCGGCGGACTGGCGGCCACCATCCCTCAGGGCATGAGAGCCTGCGCCGTCAAAGTTGATGAGGTGGTGAACGTGTCGGGGTTTGTCACTCCGGGTATGCGCGTCGATGTGCTTATCTCTGGAAGGCCACCCGGCCAGCAAAACTCCACGCGAGGCACGGAGTCACGAACGCTGCTGCAAAACATTCAGGTCTTGTCCGCAGGAACTGATTATCAAAAAGATTCTGAAGGCAAAGCGAAGGCGGTGCAGGTGGTCAACCTGCTGGTTACGCCGGAACAGGCCGAGCTTCTGAGTCTGGCCAGCAATCAGGTGAGAATCCAACTGGTGCTGCGCAATCCGCTGGATACAAAGGTAGCCGCGGTTGCCGGCACGGCAACCAGCAACCTGTTTACGGGTCCAGTTACATCATCGTCAAAGTCGCTCATTGCAAAGAAAAGCGCACCCAGGTTCATTACCATCAAGGTGTTAAACGGCTCTAAACAGACTGAAGAAAAATTTTCTTCTCCCGGGGGACACCAGTGAGAGCGAAAACCGGAATCTCCATCGTATGTTACAGCGCATTGTCTCTTGTTTTTTGCGCCTGGTCAGGCTTGCAGGCTCAAATGGCGCCGCCGCCTGTTCAACCCGCCAACTTCTCTTCTCAGGACTCGGCGAATGAGCTCTCCGTCGGCGTGGGAAAGACCGTGCTGGTCGACTGCACGTGGCCAATAGCGCAGGTTGCCATCGGTCAGGGAGACCTCGCTGAAGTCCATGCGACAAGCCCAACCGAGGTCATGGTGCAGGGCAAGACTGTTGGAGAAACCAGCCTGATTATCTGGGACACCCACGGCGGCCGTCAGTTCTTCAACGTGACGGTGCGCGCCAGCGCCACCGTTTTGCACGATAACCTGGACGCGATACGCCGCGAACTCAAGGCCGAGCTTCCCGGCGATTCCCTGAGGGTCAGCTCCGAGAACGGCTCAATCTTCCTGCGCGGCACGGTCAAGGATCTCATCAGCTCGGATCGCGCTGTCAAGATCGCCTCCACAGGCGGCAAAGTCGTCAACTTGCTCAGCGTCTCTGTGCCGGCCTCCGACCCGCAGATTCTCCTCAAGGTTCGCTTTATCAGCGTTGACCGCAGCAAGGAGTCGCAATTCGGCTTCAATTTATTCGCTACCGGTTTTGGAAACACAATCGGTGGAATTTCTACTGGCACGATAACGTCTACTGTACCCAGTGGCAGCACCGGGGCCACGGTGAGCGGAGGAATATCCCAGACGAATATCGCTGCCTTCTACCCCGGTCTGAATATCGGCGCTTCGATTCAGGCCCTGCTGACCAACACCGGGTCGCAGGTACTTGCCGAGCCCAACCTGCTGGCTAGCAACGGGAAGCAGGCCAGCTTCCTGGCAGGCGGTGAATATCCTTATCCTATGGTTCAGGGCGGCTCGGGCGGCGCGGGAGCGGCGATTTCCATCATGTTCAAGGAATATGGAGTGCGCCTGAACTTTATTCCCACCATTACTCCCCGCGGAACGATCCGCCTGCAGGTGGCCCCGGAAGTCAGCGCCCTTGACTTCGGCAATGCCGTCGAGATATCCGGATTTGAAGTGCCCGCCCTTACCACCAGAAAAGTGAAAACCGAGATCGAATTAGCCGATGGACAAAGCTTCGTCATCGGCGGCCTGCTGGATAACACCGAGTCTGAAACCTTTGCGAAGATACCCTTTCTGGGAGATATTCCAATTCTCGGAAAATTCTTCCAGTCGATGCAGAAGACCAAGGCGAACACCGAGTTGATCGTGATTGTGACGCCGGAGATTGTGGCACCCATTCCTGCTGGAGGGCCGTTGCCGGAGCTGAAGTTTCCAGCCAAGTTCCTGCCGCCCAATTCCGGCATACCCATGAATACGCCGGATGCCAAGACCGCTGCCAACACTCCCGCACCCGCGCCGCCCACCATGCCGGTGGAGAAGCTGGTTGACAGCTTGAAGCCGGAGGCGCCGCTGTCTGAAGGCGGCGGCGGAACAGCCTTTGGAGCCGGATCATCCGGATCGACCACCACCGCCGCGCCTGCTCCCGCTCCCGCTCCCGCGACCCCATGAGGTTTCCGGCTGCCCTCCAGGCAGCCGGCAGAGTTCGAGAAGGGTCGCATAGAGCGTGGCGGCTTACAGGCGAAAGGAATTGTGGCAACCGGATGAATCCGTTCCGCTGGATCGCATTGGGGCTGCGGAATTGCCTCGCTTCGCGCCGTCAGGCCCCTGTGAGTATTCCTCTGCGGGTCGCGAACCTGACGCGCAGTACTGTACTCGCCACCTGCATGGAGGTGGCCGATAGCTCCGCCAAGCGCAACAAGGGCCTGCTGGGGCGCAAGAGCCTGGCGCCGGGAGAGGGCCTGTGGATTCGCCCTTGTGAAGCAGTGCATACCTTCTGGATGCAGTTTCCCATCGACCTCGTCTATCTGGACCGCAAGAATCGCATCAGGAAGCTGGTGAGCGCGGTGCCTCCATGGCGGCTGTCGGGCTGTCTCCGGGCTCACTCCGTGCTCGAACTTCCATCCGGCACCATCCGCGAAACGCAGACGCAACCCGGCGACACGCTGGAATTTTCGGCTGCTTCTCCATCAGCATGAACTGAAGCGCCGCACAGGCAGGGCGCTTTCACAGGCTGAGGAAAAAGGGCTGTTCCCGAGTAAATTGCAGTAAAAGCATACCTCAGGGGCTATAGCAAAACCACGATAGGTGTACCCAGAGCTATAACTCTAAAGGTGGTGTTTTCCTCAAGTAAACAACACCTTTGATCAAGCAATTTGGGCATGGAAATCGTGGTTTTGCTCTAAAGCCCAACATTTGTTTTGTTGCACTTACGGCACGACTTAAGTCGTGCCCTGACGCTTCTTGCTGCTCCGTTTGCATTTTTCCGCAAGCTGTTCATTCGCCAAGCGGTTTTTCTTGCTGAACGCCAGACTCGCTTGAACGCGCCTTCACCGCGCGCCCAGCCTGGAATGGCATCATTGCCCGCAAAGCTGACCAAGCCTTAGCCCAGTTTTCAGAGGGTGTGCAGGCAACGATAAACCAAATCAGCCACGCGGGCGCGGTCCAATAAGTCCAAAGATAGAGAGCGGGGGGGTGCGCAAGGCTGCGGTACAGCGCGATCTCGACCAGGGCGCTCAAGAACGCAAGGGCGATCAAAAGGTTGCGGGATCGGGTAAGTAATGCGCCTCGCAACAGGGCCGGTATCACCAGGCCCTGATCGTAAATCAGGGTATAGGGCGCCGTGAGGATGGAAACGAGCATCAGCGGGCTGCCGTTTTTCATCCAGTCCCAGGCGTGGCGGCGAAGCCAATAATAGCCGAGCGCCCAGGCGCATCCCAAGGCCGCCGGCAGGTATTGCAGCCAGAGTTCGTGCGGGCTGAGCCAAACGCGCAACAGGTAGCTCAGGCACGGAACAAAACTCCGCTCGAGTCCAGAGGCGCGCGCCATCTGTGCGTACTGGGTCCACGCCAACGGGTCGATGGCAAATGTGATGGCGCAGCTTGCAGCCATGGCAACCGCCGCGCCGGCCAGCAGCTTGTAGCTCCTGGAAACCACCACCCACGCCAGCAGGACAACGCCGAAAGGCAGAAAGAGGTGAGGCTTCAGCGCGCAAAGCCAAAGCGAGATTCCCGCCAGAAAGGGGCGCGCGCGATGCAGGCGCAGAAACAGGACCAGCCCCAGCAGCGCGAAGATCGAGGTCTGCCCGTAGAGCAGGCAGAGCAGCGCCGGCCCGAAGGAAAGCCCCAGCAAGTAGCGGCGATTCCTGGGCCGGCCGTACATGATCCAGAGCAGGCGGACCGAAACAGCCAGGCACGCGAGCATGAGCAGGGTCCACAGCAGCCATGCAACCCGCGGGCTGATGAACCCCAGCGGATACACCAGCGGAAGAGTCCAGGGCAAATTCCGCATGAACCCGACTTTATAAGCGAGAGGAAGCCCCGCGGCGCGCTCAATCCGCGACATGGATTCCCGATCATAGGGATTCTCGTGGTGCGTAAGCTGCTGTCCGGTTGCCCAGAAAATGATGAAATCGCGTGTGCCGGGCGCTAATGGCGACACCAGCAGAAAACTGTAGAGCCCGGTTGTGAACCCAGCCGCCAAGGCGCAGACGGTTACAAATAGCAGGGGTGCGGCAGCGCGAAGAATCTTCTGTGGTATGCCGGGCTCGCCGGCACGCGCATCTACGCAGTCTGGATCAACTGCTGGAGTTTGGGCATTGCCTATCATGTGCTATTCAACTTTCCCCAGGGCCTGCACGGCCATTTTGATAATGACAGTTCATTGAAGCGGTTCCACAATCACTGTGGCTAGAGCGTGTTTCATAAATGGCGACTATGTCTCGTTTGCAATCCCTCAGGGGTTAAAACCCCTTGTTATTCAGGCCCTTTTGGCACGAGTGAAGTCGTGCCCTGACGCACAGCGGGTTTATGAAACACACTCTACGCAATGATCCCTCGCTTGCGCCCGCTTGAATCTGATCGCCAGGAGATACCACGCCAGCCACGCGGGCGCAGTCCAAAGATAGCAGGCTGTTGAAATCCTGATGCCGCGCAGGAGTTCGACCTCGATCAGAAGACTGGCAAAAGCCAAGACTACCAACAGGGGCCTGAAGCGGGTACAGAATGCGCCCCGCAGCAGGGCAGGAATCGCCAGGGTATCATCGTATAACCAGGAATAGGGCGCCAGGATAAGCGAAACGAGCATCAACAGGCTGCCTTCTTTCATCCAATTCCAGGCGTGACGGCGAGACCAGAAATAGCCCAGCGCCCAGGCGCTGCCCAATGCAGCCGGCAGCCAGACGATCCACACTGTCTGCGGACTGAGCCAAAAGCGCAACGCGACGCTCAGGCAGGGTATGCGATCCTGCTCGATTCCCGCCGTCCGCATCATCTGCGCGTACTCGCTCCACGCCGACGGGTCGAGGCAAAATGTGATCGCACAACTGGCGGCCATGGCAGCCACCGCGCCAGCCAGTATCTTATAGCTCCTGGAGACCAGTATCCATGCCAGCAGCACCACGCCAAAGGGCAGAAAAAGGTGAGGCTTCAGCGCGCAAAGCCAGAGGCAGATTCCTGCCAGAAAGGGGCGTCTTCCATGCAGATCGAGAAACAGAACATACCCCAACAGCGCGAAGAGAGAAGTCTGCCCTATCATCAGGCAGAGCAGCGCCGGGGCGAACGAGTACCCCAGCCAGGGCAGGGGAGTGCCGGGGCGGCCGTACATGCGCCAGAGTATACGGACCGAAACGATCAGGCATGCGAGCAGCACCAGGGACCACAGCAGCGCGCAGACCCGGAAGCCGATGAAACCGAGGGGATAAGCAAGGGGCAGGCTCCACGGCGGGTTCCTCATCAGCATGACACGGTCGCTGACGGGATGTCCCGCGGAGTGCTCGATCCGCATGATCGCGTTCGCATCATAGGGATTGGCGTGATGGACGAGCTGCTGACCAGTGGCCCAATAGACTAGGTAATCGCGCACCCCCGCGACATCGGTCAGCGGCGCAACAAGGAGGAACAGTGCGACGATGGCAAGCGGCAGCCCAGTGGCTCCCAAAATCGACAAATCCACGATGTCGTACTTTGCCCGGATCACTGCAGGTTCCGTCTTGCTTGCCATGGACGCTATTTTACTTCCTCCACGGGACTGGTTTCTTGCGCGGGCTCAGGTTCTTGAGGGCGCGCAAGGCCGGTCCGTGGTTCTCATTGCATACAGGCGATTTGCCTGTGTCCTTCCGTCTTTAGCCGCGCCGTTGCATTTCAACCCATGATTGCAGGGGCAGCAGACCAAGACAGGGCCACAAAGCGGCTGTTTTGGTCAAACGCCGGCGCTACCCGCCCTCCCCGCTCCCGATCCGATGCCTGTGCCTCTCCGGTTACTACACTTTGGTGTCCTGTATACAAGGTCGGCCAGCCGGATTTGACCTGTAAACAATTGTTTACACCTAGTTACGCCTTTTCATCGATTACGCACCCTGTATGTGATTGATTAATAAGAAAAAGCTATTTTGAACCATGGATGGCACATAACTTGCTACATACAGGGTGCCCCGGTCCTAAGCTGGGAGACTCAAAATACGAAGAGGACCCAAATGAATACCATGCTTCTCAAGCTGTATGTGAAATTCCAGGATCTGATGAGCCGTGAGGAAGGTCAGGATCTGGTTGAATATGCTCTGGTTGTTGCTTTGATCGCTCTTGGCGCCGTTGCCAGCATGAGGACAGTGGCTAACACGATCAGCAGCGAGTTCTCAGTCATCGAATCGACTTTCTCATCTGCTGTAGCATAACCCCTGATGATGCACTGTCAGGACAGATAAGCACACGCCCTCAGAGGAGTTGTGTGTCCTCAGGCTGCGAGACTCAAAATACGGAGAGGACCAAGATGAATACCATGCTTCTCAAGCTGTATGTGAAGTTCCAGGATCTGATGAGCCGCGAGGAAGGTCAGGATCTGGTTGAATACGCTCTGGTTGTTGCATTGATCGCTCTTGGCGCCGTTGCCAGCATGAGGACAGTAGCTAACACGATCAGCAGCGAGTTCTCAGTCATCGAATCGACTTTCTCATCCGCTGTAGCATAACCCCTGATGATGCACTGTCAGGACTGAACACACACGCTTTCTATGAAGGCGTGTGTGTTTGGTATGTGTGTCACAAACCACTAAGAGAAAACGAATGAACAACAAGTTTCTCGGGTTTTGTATCAAGTTAGAGAACCTGATTAGCCGTGAGGAAGGTCAGGATTTGGTAGAATATGCTTTGCTTGTTGCTCTGATCGCCCTTGGCTCAGTCGCCAGCATGAAGGGTATGGCACATTCTATCAGCACCGAGTTCTCAGTCATTGAATCGACTTTCTCCTCCGCTGTAATATAACCCCTGATGATGCACTGTCAGGCGGGGAGACTTAAAATAATACTGAGAGGAACCAAATGAGCACCATACTTCTCGGGTTATATGTAAAGTTCGAGAACCTGATCAGCCGTGAGGACGGCCAGGATCTGGTTGAATACGCCATGGTTCTTACTATGATCGCCCTTCTCTCTATTGCCAGCATGAGGGCAGTGGCCAGCTCTATCAGCTCCGAGTTCTCAATGATTGAATCGGTTTTCTCCTCCGCTATACAATAATCCCTGATGATGCTCTACCAGGACAGCCATTCCCAGCACCAATGCGGGAGGGGTATGTACGTACAATTGATCACCTTAGTTACGATGGAGAGGCACGCTAGTCTAATCCATTGCCGCCGCAGTCTCTCCCTTGCTTTATTGCGTGTTAGAATTTCGATGATTCCTCTCGGCCTTGATTAGGTTCTGAACGGCCGAAAGTTCAGAGAGTGAAAATGAGCACGAGTAGAACGCGCCGGATCGCTCTGTTTTGGCTGCTGTTGTGCTGCGGGATTTCCATTCTATGGGGATTATCTCTGGGGCGCGACCTGGCTGGAGGGATGTTCGATTTCAAACCGCTCTACTACGGTGATCGCTGCCTGTTTCTACACGATGATCCTTACAGATTAGGCGAGACGTTGCGTGTCTATCAGGCAGCAGGAGGAGTCCTCCCGCAGTCCAGCGAAGGGCTCAGACAGAATCTGACGTGGTACATTTATCCGCCGACCACATCTCTCCTCGTTGCTCCCCTCGCAATGCTGCCCTGGGGAACTGCAAGCCTGTTGTGGATGGCGATTACCGCGGGAGTTTTCATCCTTGCCGCGTTGCTGATGTGGAATCTTGCAGCAAGCTGCGCGCCAAGGGTTTCTCTCTTACTGATATGCATCGTACTTGCCAACTGCGAGACGATTTTTGCAGCCGGTAATTCCTCGGGAATCGCCGTAAGCCTTTGCATGGTGGCTGTCTGGTGCTTCTTTAGGGAGCGGTTTGTGCCTGCCGGCATCCTGTGCCTTGCAATCAGCCTGGCAATCAAGCCCCATGACGCGGGTCTGGTTTGGCTCTATTTTCTGCTGGTGGGCGGGGTCTATCGGAAACGCGCGCTGCAAACCCTGATGGTGGTTGTTGTGCTGGCGGCGCCAGCCTGCCTGTGGGTATCGTCTGTCGCGCCGCACTGGATGGGGGAGTTGCGCTCCAACCTGATGTTGGCTGAGGCGCTGGGCGGCAACAGCAACCCGGGACCTACAAACCCCGTTTTTATAAGCTGCCCGGGCATGATCATCGACCTTCAATCCACCGTCAGTGGCTTCCGGGACGATCCGCGTATCTACAATTCGATCAGCTATCTGGTATGCGGCGCACTTCTGGCGATAGGTGCGATTCACACTCTCAGGGTGCGCATCTCGCCGCGCGGAGCCTGGCTTGCGCTCGCCGCAATCGTGCCACTTACCCTGATTGTGACCTATCATCGGCCCTATGATGCGAAGCTCCTGCTGCTGACAGTTCCCGCCTGCGCCCTGCTCTGGGCCGAGG
>Ga0116121_1000661_pt1 | contig 16729 bp, 8 predicted proteins | sample June2015DPH_13_1_FD_89725 | JGI IMG/M metagenome (GOLD analysis project Ga0116121, IMG submission 89725) | Peatland microbial communities from SPRUCE experiment site at the Marcell Experimental Forest, Minnesota, USA - June2015DPH_13_10 | ecosystem: Environmental > Terrestrial > Soil > Wetlands >...
ACGGCGACCGCTGCCGGTGAACATCGCACCGTCGAAGCCGCGCAGCGCGCCATCGCCTCGCCGCTGCTTGAAGCGGGCGCGATCGACGGAGCGCGCGGCATTCTCATCAACATCACGGGCTCGAATTCTCTGAAGCTGGCCGAAGTGCAGCAGGCTTGCACGATTATTCAGGGCGCCGCTCACGAGGATGCCAACATCATCTTCGGCGCCGTGCTCGACGAGAAGATGAAAGACGCGGTCAAGATCACGGTGATCGCGACTGGCTTCAAAGAGGCCGATATGCGGCGTCCGCGACATCACGACAGCTTCGACCCGGTCATCATTTCGAGAGAGGCCTCGCGGCATGTGGCGCATCCGGTTTCGGGCCCGATTGCGTATGACCGCTTTGACGATCCCGAGCCGGTTTCCGATCCCGAGCCGGCGTTCGTGCCGGAACCCTCGGAGCCGGCGCCCGCCGCGTTTCAAGAGTCGGCGGCGAGCGCAACTCACAGCGCGGAGGTGATTTCGCTGGATGCGATGCGGTCGGCGGCTCCCAGCTACGCGGATGACCTCGACGTTCCAGCCTTCCTGCGGAAGCGCAGCGAAGTGATGTGAGCGCCTGAAATCAATTAGTGGAGCGCTGGGCGGCCCGGCCGGCCGTGTCGGCCTTCTGCGTGCCAATCCACGCGTTGATTTTCGTTTCCAGCACATCAAGCGGCAGCGGGCCCTGATCCAGCACCGCGTCGTGGAAGGCGCGGATATCGAATTTCGGCCCCAACTGCTTCTGCGCGCGCGCCCGCAGTTCCAGAATCTTCATCTGCCCCATTTTGTAGGAAAGCGCCTGCGCCGGCCAAGCGATGTAGCGATCGACTTCGGTATCGATATTTTCTTCGTCCATGGCTGTGTGTTCGTGGAAGTAGTCGACCATCTGCCGCCGCGTCCAATGCTGAGAGTGCACGCCCGTATCTACCACCCACCGCACCGCACGCCAGATTTCATTCTGAAGGCGTCCGTATTCGCTGTACGGGTCCTGATAGAATCCCACTTCTTTTCCCAGACGCTCGGAGTAGAACGCCCAGCCCTCGGTATAGGCGTTGAGATCGAGATTGAATTTGCGGAACGGCGGCAATCCCGTGAGTTCCTGCGCGATCGAAAATTGCAGGTGATGTCCAGGGACGCCCTCGTGATAGGCGATGGCTTCCAGGTTGAGCAGCAGGCGTTTCTCCGGAGCATATTCGTTGACGTTGATGCGTCCGGGGCGCGAGCCATCTCCGGCGCCGATGGAATAATCGGCGGGCGGGGCGGAGGCGCTGCGGAACGATTCCATCGGCACCACGTCCAGCTTGTTCTTGGGCAGGCGTCCGAATAGCTCCGGCAGCTTGCCATACATCTGGTCGCGATAGCGGGTGTAGAGATCGAACAACTGCTGCCCCGACTGGGCGTGCAGTTTCGGATCCTGCCGGATATGTTCGTTGAACGATTTCAGATCGCGGAAGCCCTGCGCCTTGGCGATCGAGAGCATCTGGGTTTCGATTTCCGCCACCGACTTTATGCCCAACTCATGAATTTGGTCGGCGGAAAAATCGGTGGTCGTCTGATGACGGATGGCGAAGCGATAGCGAGCTTCTCCGTCGGGCAAGGCCCAGACGCCGGGATCGAGGCGGCCGTGCGGAGCGTAATCTTCGCGGACGAATTTGGCGAACTTGGCGTAGGCGGGAGCGACCTCGTTCTTCACCTCGGCTTCGATCTCCGCTCGCAGTTGCTTGCGCTCCGGCTCAGAGATGGAATCGGGAAACTTGCGCAGCGGTTCTGTGAATGGACTCTTGTCCAGCGAGTCGTCGGCAATCCCCTGCGCCTGACTCGACACTTTTTCGAGCAGATACGTCGGCGGAATGAGGTGGTCGCGCATTCCGTCGCGCATGTGTCCCATGGCCTGGTCAAGCACCCGCGAAATCTGATGCAGGCGCGACACGTAGTCTGCGTAATCTTTCTTATTGCGGAAGGGGGAATCGAAGGCGAGCGATGCGTATCCGAGGTGAATGCCGCCGAACTGCGTTGCCGGCATTTCCCAGTCTTTGAATTGCGCGCCTTCGAGCCCTTCGCGCAGGCTGCGCACCATCAGGGCGTGGTTGAGCCGTTCCTGCTCGGGGAATCCGGTGACGTCGATGGCTTCAAAGCGCGCTAACGCCTGACGGGTATGTTCAAGATCGTCGCCAATGGCCTTGTCCGAAAAGTCGCTCAGGCGGTCGTTGTAACGATCATCGCCCACCTGGGTGGCCAGCTCGGGCTGGGTGCGGAGGGTGTACTCCCATTCCTCGGCGAGCAGGCGAGTCAGTTCGGCGCGGCGCCCTTCGAGGGTCGAGTCGGCGGCACGAGCGACGAAAGGAACCAGTAGAGTTACGGCGAAAGAGAAGTTCACCAGCAGAAGCGCGAGCGACGTTCGCAAGATGTGGACCTCGGCGGCAAAGATTAAATCGGGATGAGGATACGCCGTCCGAAAATACCAGAAAAACGCGTACTGTGGGACTTTGCTTGCGGCATCGCAGCCGTCCGAAGTGGGCGCTCAGCCGCCGGAATCGCGAAAGTGCCAAAATCCCCGTGCCTTTCAAGATAACAGGCGAATCCGATTACCAAGGTGCGTGTCCCTTCTGCGAAGTCACATTAAGTGCATTTTATTCAGATGGTTACCGTGAAGATTCCACTATTGACGACTTTATACTTTGCCATTGCGTCGAACCGCGAAAATAACCTACTATCGAATAGTTGCAGAGACACGTCTTTCGTGTGGGCTGATTTGGCGAGGCTCTTGCATCTAAACAACTAGGCCGACAGATCCAGTGGGCAACAGATTGGCCAAGTGCTACCGGGGATGGTGAAGTGAAGTTCTGGGCCTGGTTTCTTCGTATCGCATTTTTTCTAGGACTGGCAATGTTGCTGGGAGCGAGTGGAATCGCGGCCAGCGTGAACCCCAGCACGGTCACCCCGCACAAGAAAACTCACGGCGTCATGGAAAATCAGCATGCCAGGAAGCGCATGCATACGCTGGCTCGAAGCCGCGTTCCACATTCGCAATACGCCGGCACACGGTCTTCCGCTGCACGTTCTTCCGCCACGCATGCCTCCGCCAGGCGCCATCGCTATTACGAGCGATTCCATACCAGTTCGTTCGCGTCCGATATTACGGAAGGCGATGTGACGGGCGGCGAGGACCCGGTCGTTCGGCAGGCTGCGATCGACGCCTTGGGCAACATGAACGGGACCGTGGTCGCGATTGAGCCGACCAGCGGACGCATCCTGGCCATAGTTAACCAGAGGCTGGCTCTCTCCAGCGGCGCGCAACCCTGCTCGACGATCAAGCTTTCTGTGGCGCTCGCGGCGCTTAGCGAAGGCGTGATCGATGAGGGAACTCAAGTTCCGCTTGGCGGCCGCAGCCGCATGAATCTGACCGAAGCGCTCGCGCACTCGAATAACGCTTATTTCGAGGCGGTCGGGCGCAAGCTGGGCTTCGAGAAGGTGCAGTACTACGCGCACCAGTTTGGACTCGGCGAACTCGCCGGCTATCGTATTCCCGGCGAACAGTTGGGGACGTATCCGGAAGTGGAAATCCCCGCCAAACTTGGCGGCGTCAGCAAGATGTGCTCGTTTGGCGAGGGCATCTCGATGACTCCGCTGCAATTGGGCGCGCTGGTGACGGCGATCTCGAACGGCGGCACGCTCTTCTATCTGCAACATCCGGCCAGTCCCGAGGCAGTCGCCAATTTTCAGCCGCGCGTGAAGCGCCATCTCGACATCGAGCCGGTGATCCCAGAGCTTTCCGGCGGCATGGCTGGAGCGGTTGCCTACGGCACGGCGCGCAGCCTGCGCTTGAACTTCAACGAAGAATCGATCCTGGGCAAGACCGGGACTTGCTCGCACGCCGGCACGCGCTTCGGATGGTTCGCTTCGTATGCCAACACCGATATTGGACGCATTGTGACGGTTGTCTTCCTGCAGGGCGGACGGCCGACGTTTGGGCCCAAAGCAGCCGAGATCGCGGGCCGCATGTACCGCAATCTTTACGACCACAACTTCTTCATGGCGGGAGCAGCCGGCACGGCTTCCACTCCCGGTATGGAAAAAGTCAGCGCCTCGGAAACGCCGCGGTAATCGCCGCGACGGGCGGGAGATTGGGGTGACCTCTCATCTTGCGACGTCCACCGCAACGACCACTCAGCAGTAACCAATGGAACTCGCGTTCTGCAGTTCCTTCTCGCGATTTGTCCCCGGCTGGCCCAGAATAGTTCTGTCCTATCGTTCATTCCTTATCGTTCAACCTATGAGTTCGCCTCCCTCGGCTGCGCGCACCCAACGCCTGGAACCAGCGACGGTTTCGGCTCGTTCCGGGGGCGTGCCGTCGCCCGGAATCCGCACTTTGCTGTTGTGCCTTCTGCTCACCATCGCTGTGCTGGTGTGCTACAACCCGGTGGTTCACAACGGATTCCTCAACTACGACGACGATCAGTACATCACCAACAACGCTCATGTGCGGGCGGGCCTGACGGGGGCAACGGTGAAATGGGCTTTCACCGCTTATGACAAGGCGAACTGGCATCCCCTGACCTGGCTTTCCCACGCTCTCGACTTCGAACTCTTCGGCCTGAACCCGGCCGGACATCATTACGGGAACGTCTTGCTCCACGCGGTCAACGCTGTCCTTCTTTTTCTGCTGCTGCAGAGCGCGACGGGGTTTCGCTGGCGCAGCCTGATGGTCGCGGCCCTGTTTGCGCTGCATCCGATTAACGTCGAGTCAGTGGCGTGGGCGGCGGAACGGAAGAACGTGTTGAGCACGACGCTCTTTCTTCTCGCGCTGTATGCCTACGACTGGTATGCACGCCAACCGGGAGTTCGCCGCTATGCGGCTGTGGCTTTGCTGTTTGCGCTTGGCCTGCTCGCCAAGCCGCAGGTGATTACGTTTCCATTGCTGCTCCTGCTGTGGGATTACTGGCCGCTACGCCGCATCGGCGCTCCGTCTTTGGGCGCGCCAGAGGCGCAAGGCAGCATGCCCAGAATGTCCGTCGGATGGCTGGTGCTGGAAAAAATACCTCTTCTGCTGCTTTCCGCCGCGAGCGCAGTGGTGACAATGAAGGCGCAACAGGCTGGAGGCGCCATCCAGGCCTTTTCCCAATACAATTTGCCGCTGCGCTTAGAGACAGCGTTGATTGCGTATGTGCGCTATCTGGGGAAGGCGATCTGGCCTGCGAAACTGGTGGCGCTGTATCCGCATCCCGTCACGCTCTATCCGGCATGGCATGTGGGCGGGGCGGCGCTGTTGTTGCTGGTCATCACTGTTCTGGCGCTCCCCGCTCGTGATCGCCGCTATCTTGCGGTCGGATGGTTCTGGTTTCTGGGCAGTCTGGTGCCGATGATCGGACTGGTGCAGGTGGGTGCGCAGGCGATGGCGGATCGCTACGCCTACATCCCGTTCATAGGCTTGTTTCTGATGTTGACTTGGGGGTTGGCCGATTGGGCGGGACGAACGCAGTTCGAAGCGCAACGCATTCCCTCCGGATGGATTGCCGTTCCCGCAGTGGTTTGTTTACTGGTGCTCGGCACGCTTACGTACCGTCAGGTTGGATATTGGCACGATATTCCATCATTCTGGCAGCGCACACTGGCGTTGACTAAGAATAATTACATCGCGCACGACACGCTGGGGGATTTCCTCGCCAGCCAGGGCCGCACCGAAGAAGCAGCGGAGCAATTCCGGGCCGCGCTGGCGATCCGCCCGGATGACCTGCCGGCCAATTTGAACCTGGGCACGTATGAGCACGGGCGCGGCCATCTAGCGGCGGCAATTGACCGGTATCAAGTGGTGGCTCTGCATGCGGGTGACCTGGGCCTGCGGGCAACGGCCTATGGCAATCTCGGCTCTGCTTATCGCCAAATGGGCGAGTCGATGAAGGCAAAACAGTGTTACGAAGCGGCGCTGCAACTGACGCCCGAGCATCCGATGGCCATGGCAATGATTGGACTCGGCCTGATTGCGCAGAAGCAAGGCGACTTTCCGGAGGCCGTCCGCCAGTACTCGCACGCGATGGCGGTGCAACCGACCGACGTAGGGTATTTGCTGCTGGCGCGGGCCTTGGAGCAGGCGGGACGATTGGACGAGGCTCAGGCGATTTCGGAGCGCGTAGCCCGCCTTTCACCGAATCTGGCCGAGGCGCGGAGGGAAGCCGAGTCGCTGGTTTCCGGAAAGTAAGTGCGTGATCGGTTACTCCTTTACCTCATCCTTGGCGACCACGCCGTCTTTGATGTAGATGATGCGGTGGGCGTACTCGGCGATGTCGTGCTCATGGGTGACGAGAACGATGGTATTGCCCTCCGAATGCAAGCGATCGAACAGGGCCATGATCTCGTTACCGGTTTGCGAGTCGAGATTGCCCGTCGGTTCGTCGGCAAGGATGATGGCGGGCTTATTGACCAGAGCGCGGGCGACGGCGACGCGCTGACGCTGTCCGCCAGAGAGTTCGTTGGGTTTGTGGTTCATGCGGTCTCCCATGCCGACCGAGGTCAGCGCGGCCTTCGCACGCTCGGCGCGTTCGTCGGAGGGAACCCCGGCGTAGATCAGCGGCAGCTCAACGTTGTGCAGCGACGTGGCACGGGCCAGCAGATTGAAGGTCTGGAACACAAAGCCGATTTCCTTGTTGCGGATGCGGGCCAGTTCGTCGTCGTCGAGCGCGCTGACCAGTTGTCCATTGAGCCAGTATTGGCCTTTGGTCGGCGAGTCGAGACACCCAATCAGGTTCATCAGCGTCGACTTGCCGGACCCGGATGGCCCCATGATGGCGACATACTCGTTGCGCTGAATGCGAAGGTTGATGCCGCGCAGCGCGTGCACCTGCTCGGCGCCCATGTCGTAGCTCTTCCACAAATCCTCGGTGGAGATCATGTAGGAATCGGGTCCAGCCCAATTCGCGGGCTTATCGATTGGCAGTACCTCGGCAGTCGCCATTTTGTTCCCTTTCTCCGGATTGGGCTCGGGCACGCGCTCTCCTAGCAGCCGTTCTGTGTTAGACGCTCTAACCTGGCAGAGGTTAGGTTCCAGGCGTCAGGTCTTAAGGTCTCCGGCCTCTGAACCCAGGTTTTTCCTGAGAACTGACACCTGTCACCTTCTGCCTAACTGCTTTCATCTTCCTTCTTCGGAGCCGAGTTATCGATTTTGACGCTCGTCCCCGGCTTTAGAGTGCGCAGAACTTTATAGCTGCCGGTAATCACGTCGTCACCCTCTTTTACTCCGCTGGTGACTTCGATGTCCGTGGTGCCACTGATGCCCGTATCCACCGGAACGAATTCCGCCTTCTTGTTGCGGATCACGAACACACCCTGGACTTCTTCCTTCTGCTTGGATGCGTCCGCCGGAACGTTGGCGGCTTCTACGGAACTCTTACTCGTGTCTTTCGCCGCCAGATCCGCGCGGGTGCGAACGGTCAGCGCCTGAATGGGAATGCTGATCACGTTGTTGCGCGTCGCGGTCGTGATCTTGGCGGTCGAGGAAAGGCCGGGACGCAGCTCTGTCGGCGGATCGGTGAGCGTCACTACCACCTTGAAGTCCTTTGCTTCCTCGCTGGTCGAACTGGACTGAGAAGTCGCGACGCCCGTCGAGCGCACAATTGCGTTGTCTCCGATTTCGCTGACCACGCCGTGAAAGATTTTGTGCGGGATGGCATCGATTGTCACTTCCGCAGGTTGGCCAAGATGCACGTTGACGATGTCGGTCTCGTCGACCTTGACCTCGGAAGTAATTACAGACATATCGGCAATCGTCATCAGCGTGCTGCCCGGAGAATTCTGGATCCCCATCACCACCGTCTCGCCCTCGCGCACCGGGAGATTGGTGATGACGCCGTCAAAAGGCGCAGTGTAGGTGGTTTTTTGCAGCACGTCCGCAACTCGAGTCAGGTTGGCCTGGTTCTGTGAGATGTGCCGGTCCGCCGAATCCTTCTGGGCTTTGGCTTGGGCGACGCGGGCTTCGGCCTGGGCCAGTCCGGCATTGGCTTGCTCCCACGTCGCTTTCTTTACGTCGTAATCCTGCTTGGCGATCAGGGCGGCGGTATACAACCCCTGCGCGCGGTCCCAGTCGAGTTTGGCGTGTTCGGCGTCGGACTTGGCGCGGTTCAGGTCGGCAAGCGACGTGTTGAGGGCGGCCTCGGCGGCGACGGCATCGGTTTGCGACGCCTGCACCGATGCTCGTGTGGAATTGACGTCGGCCAAGGGTTGCACGTCCTCCAGTTGCGCCAGCAACTGTCCCTTCTTCACCCGGTCGCCTTCCTTGACGTGCAGCTTGACGATTCTGCCGAAGGCATTGGCTCCGATGTTGGCGTAGGTCTTGGGCTTGATTTCACCGGAAGCGCTGACCACCGAGGCTAGGTTCTGCTTGTCGACCTTCCCGGTCTGCACCGTTACCAGGTTCTTTCGGCTCTGGTAAACCGTGACGGCGACAATGATGCCGAGCACCAGGGCCGCGCCCACTCCGATCAATACTTTTTTCCAAGTCTTCATGAATGGGCGCCTGCGACCTTCCTGCCAAGTCCGCCTCTACCACAGGCGATGGCTTGGACTCCCGTCTTTCCTCATTTCCGGCTTACCCCGCGCTCCAGCGGCAGCGCGGCGCGAACATGCCCCACCGACCCAGGAACAGTTACGTGTGGACCCAGGGGAAAGTTCCCGAGTTCCCGCGAAACCAACCTCCATGTTGCAGTTGCACTGGGCTCCCGGAGGACAGACGCGGGATGCCTGTATTATATCGTGCCCGGGGTTCGCGGAACGAGTGCGCCATGGGGATCGCTGCGCCAACGAGCAACCCTTGAGCGTCGACCGCAAAATAAGGATTCTTAAGGGATTTAGGGGAGCGGCACGGCGCGGGAATTCTTTTTTTGTCAGGCCACCCCTTCTTGCCAGGTTGTATCCAATGAACATAGAATGAAGCAACGGGCGTTTCTCGTGAGGTAGGCCTTTCTATGTTCTCCGCAGGTTTTCGAAATCGTTGCTCGATGGCTGTGCTGGCTCTGATGGCATTGGGTTTCGCCGCCATTTCGCCGGCTCAGGATAAAACAGCGAATGGTTCCGATGACAAAGGCGCGGGGGCGCAGACACAGACGGATCCTCTCAAGCGTCCGATTCCGGAAGCGCAGCGAAAGAAGAACGCCAAGGCGCTCAAGATCGAGTTGAGCAAGACGTACCGGAAGTGGTTGGATGAGGACGTGCGCTGGATCATCACCGACGAAGAACGATCCACCTTCATGCAACTCTCCAACGATGAAGAGCGCGACCAGTTCATTGAGGCCTTCTGGCAGCGTCGCGATCCCACCCCCGACACCGAAGAGAACGAATACAAGGAAGAGCACTATCGGCGCATCGCCTATGCCAACGAGCACTTCGCGGCCGGCATCCCCGGCTGGAAGAGCGACCGCGGCCACATGTACATCGTGTTCGGACCACCCGATGAAATCGATTCCCATCCCTCCGGTGGCACGTATGAGCGCCCCATGGAAGAAGGTGGCGGCGAAACCTCCACGTTTCCATTTGAAACCTGGCGCTATCGCTATATCGAGGGGATCGGGCAGGAAGTGATGATCGAGTTCGTCGACACCTGCATGTGCAACGACTATCACATGACATTGGACCGCTCGGAAAAGGACGCGTTAAAGTACACCCCGAATGCCGGTCTGACGCTGTATGAACAAATGGGGATGTCGAGCAAGACGAACCGGTTCAGCAACGGCGGCTTGGAGCAACTCGGCGCCGGGCCCTTCAACCAGGACTTGCAGACCAAGCAATTCGACCGCTTAGCACAGTTTGCCAAACTGCAGGCGGCGCCGGCGGTGAAGTTCAAGGACTTGGAAGAAATCGTCAGCCACAAGATCAGCGTCAACCTGATGCCGTTCGATGTGCGGGCGGATTTCGTGAAGGTGACCAGCGACACGGTGTTGGTTCCGGTCACCATTCAACTCAAGAACCGCGACGTCACCTTCCAGAACAAGGACGGCGTGGAGCGTGGCACCGTCAATATCTTTGGGCGCGTGACTACGCTCACCGGCAAGGTTGTGCAGACCTTTGAAGACACGGTGCAGGTCGACGTGCCGGTGGAACTGCTGCCCAAGACGGCGGAAAATTCCTCGGTCTACTGGAAAGCTTTGCCGCTGCGCATTAGCCAGAATCGCTATCGCCTGGATATCGTCGTCAAGGACGTGAACGGCGATCGCACCGGGAGCTGGAGCCGCGCCATTGAGATCCCCGACTTCAGCGAAGACAAGCTGAGCAGTTCGACTCTCATCATTGCCGACCAGATGGAGCAGGTCGCGACCAAGAACGTGGGTACGGGCAACTTCGTGATCGGGACCATGAAAGTGCGTCCCCGGGTAGCGCCTTCCGACGGCAAGCCCATTTCCTTCAAGCGCAATCAGAAGCTGAATTTTTGGATGCAGGTTTACAATCTCAGCGTGGACGATAAAACCCACAAGCCTTCCGCCACCTTTGAATACAACGTGACGGATGCCAATCACAAGGCTGTCATCCATACCGTCGAATCGACCGACACGATGGGCAATGTGGGCGACCAGGTCACGCTACAGAAGACGCTTTCGGCCGCGAATCTGCCGCCGGGCCTGTACAAGATCGAGATCAAGGTGAACGACAACCTTTCCAAGCAGACGGTGGATCCAACGGCAACCTTTGCCGTGGAGTAGACTGCTGCTTGGTCCCCCAGAGGTGATGGGCGCAATGTTCCAAAAGCTCGGGTTTGTTCTGGTCGTCGTTGTTACTGCCGGGAGCTTGACCGCTTCGGCATGGGCCGCGACCCCGACCGGTGCGATCTCTGGATTCGTGCGCGACGGCAGCGGCGCTCCGCAAATGGGCGCGGCCGTGGAGATACTCGGTTCCGCCGCCCAGGCGCTGAAGGTCTTTACCGACGATCGCGGCTTCTACTCGGTCGCCAGTCTCGTGCCCGGAACTTATAGCGTCAAAGTAAGCGCCCCTTCTTTTCTGCCTTCCCTGCGCGACAAAATCGGCGTCCGCGCGGGCGCAAGGCTCATGGTGAACGTCACCCTGACCACGCTCTTCGAGGCCATCCAGTTGGTTCCACTGCGAGGGCCGGCGGACGATGACGACTGGAAGTGGACCTTGCGCTCGGTGGCCAACCGTCCCATCCTGCGGGTGCTCCCAGACGGCACCACCGTGGTGGCGCAAAGCGGAGAATCCGCAGCCGACCAGGATTTCAAAGGCACGGTAACCTTCCTGGCCGGATCCCCAGGCCAAGGGTTTGGCAGTCCTTCCGATATGACGGCGGGCTTTGCCGTCGAGCGATCGCTGCTGTCGAGTGGCATCCTGCGCCTGAACGGCAACGTCGGCTATGATTCCGACGGCCAAGGCGCCCCGTCGGCCGTGCTCCGCACAACCTATGCGAGCCGTTTCAACGGCGTTTTTGAACCTTCGGTGGCGATTACCGCCCTGCGGCTGAATTCGCCCGATTCGGACGCCATGCCGGGCGCGTCTCTGCAAGCGCTCTCGGTCACAAGTTCCGACCGCGTCGTGCTCGGCGACAAAGTGGAGATGAAGTTTGGCAGTGAATTACAAACGATCCAGTTCATGGGCCGGGTCAATGCCTTTCGACCCTTTGGATCGGCGGATTTTCATCTCACGCCGCACACAGTTCTGGAATATCGATATGCCAGCGCCGTCCCAACCCTGAGCCTTGAAGATCGTCTGGGCGTCGATCGCTCGGCGGCCGATGGTTTCGAATCCGCCTCCGCGGACCTGAGCGAGACCGCCCCGCGCATGAGCATTACCAACTTTTCTCCGGCGGTGGAGAAAGCCCGTCACCAGGAATTATCGCTCTCCCAGCGCATCGGCAAGAACAGCGTGCAGGTGGCATTCTACGACGACGGAATCGCCGACCCGGTGCTTACTGGCATCGGCTTGATGGCTCCTGGAGAAATGATGGCCGAAGCGGGCGAGGTTCTGCCCGACATTTACTCCGGCACCTTCAGCTATCAGGGCAACGACTTCTCGACGCGTGGCGTCCGCGTGGTTCTGCAGCGGAAGCTGTTCTCCGATCTCACCGCAACCTTGGATTATTCCTACGGCGGCGTCCTCGACCTGTCCCGACCCGACGTCGAGTTGCAGGACGCGCGGAATTGGATTCGCGCCGAACAGCGTCAGGCCGTGGCCGCAAAGTTCAGCGGAACCGTACCCAGGACCAAGACCCGCTGGATCGCCTCCTATCGCTACATGGGCGGCCGCGCCTTGACCCCGGTCGATGAGTTCAATACTTCGCCGGGCCAGGCCGATCCTTATTTGAACATCTGCTTCCGCCAGCCGATTCCGGCCAGCTTCTTCGCGGGACACATGGAAATTCTCATGGATCTTCGCAATCTTCTCGCGCAAGGCTATGTGCCCGTCATGGGCCGCGATGGGCGCACGCTCTATCTCGTGCAATCAGACCGCTCGGCCCGCGGCGGCGTGGCCTTCAGCTTCTAAGATCTCCTCTCCTAAGATCTCATTCAGCTACCAAGGTTCATAGATTCGTATCTGTGATTTCCTGGAGTCTTTCTGCGAAGGCCCCGGTTTCCGCTGACACCTCGCGCCGCTTGTCGTTTTCGCACGGTGCGACATGCGCTGATCTACCCCATTAATTTTTTCTATGAGGTTCGACACTGACCTTTCACCCTCACTCGTCTATAATCCGCCAATCTCAAGTCGAAACATTTTTTCTGTTCACGGAACATTGGTCTGTTTCAATGCCCGCGACGAAGGAGAACCGAAAATGAAACTACGTTTCTTGGTGGTGTTTGTTCTGCTGTCGGCGGCCCTGCTCGTGGGCCAAACTTTTCGTGGGACAATCCTCGGCTCCGTGACCGATTCCTCGGGAGCCTTCGTCGCGGGCGCAACGGTCAAAGTGCGCAACGTGGCAACCGGCCTGGAGCGCACCACGATCACGAGCGCGGATGGCAGCTATGCCGTCCCTGAATTGCCCATCGGCACATATTCCGTCACCGTAACGCAGACCGGCTTCGACACCTTTGTGGCGACCGGAGTCATTGTCGACGTGGCCTCCGAGCGTCGCGTGGATGCCGCCCTCAAGACCGGACAGGTGTCGACTCGAATTGAAGTTTCCGCCGAAGACCTGCCCATGGTCGAAACCACGACCAACACTCTTGGCGGCGTCATCAGTGCCGAGACCGTCGAGAACATGCCGGTCAACGGCCGCGATTACACCAAGCTCATTTATCTCAATCCCGGTGTGGCTGGTTCTCCCGACCAGATTTCCGACTCTCCCGGCTCCTTCGGCGAGTTTTCGATGAACGGCGCTCGCGGACGCTCGAACAACTACTTGCTCGACGGCACTGACATGAATGACGGCTACCGCAATGACCCGGCCATCAATCAGGCGGGAGTATTTGGCACGCCCTCGACCATCCTTCCGATCGACGCAGTGGCCGAAGTCAACGTTCTTTCGAACTTCGAGCCCGAATATGGACGCAACGCCGGTGCGGTCGTTAACATTGTCACCAAGAGCGGCGGCAATACCATCCACGGAACCGCCGGCGAATATTTCCGCAACGACGCGCTGGATGCTCGAAATTACTTCGATCCGGTAGGCACCCCCAGAGCGCCGTTCCATAACAATCAGTACGGCGCTTCGCTGGGCGGCCCGATCATCAAGGACCGGACGTTCTTTTACCTCGACTATGAAGGACAGAAGGAGCCGGTGGGAGTGGTGACGATCGCATCCGTACCAACCGGCAACGCCCCCGATGGATCGTTGCTACCCACCGATTCCACCGACCCGTCTGGCGTGATTCAGGCGCTTCTGGCGCTCAAGCCTTGGCCTGCGCCAAACCTGGCGAAAGGAACACCGCCGGGCCCGGGGTTGACCCCCACGCCTGGTACCGCCTCCGTGATATCCCCGTCGTACAACGATCTCACTAGCTTCATCGCCAAGATCGACCACAGTATCAACACCAACAATACCCTCACCGGACGTTACTTCTTCGGAGACAGCATCCAGTCGTTCCCGCTGGCTCTCACCGCCAGTGGCGGCCAGTTGCCGGGTTTTAACACGTTTACGCCCACGCGGGTGCAACTGGTCTCGCTCTCCTATACGCGCACGATCGGGTCGAATAAAATCAATGAACTGCGCTACGGCTGGAACCGGTTTGCTGAAGGGTTCTTCCCCGCGGACCAGAGTTTCAACCCCAGTTCGATTGGCCTGTGCGACGCCACCCTTTCTTCGGAATGCAGTGGAGGGCTCAATGACCAGGGCCTGCCGGATATCTTCGTAAGTGGCGTGGCGCAGCTCGGCGCGACCAGCAGTGTTCCACGTCATCGTTTCGACAGCAACGACCAGGTCCTCGACAACTTTTCCTGGAAAATCAACAAGCACAACGTGAAGTTCGGCTTCGATTTCCACCGCACCACCGTGCAACAGTATTTCGACAAGTACTTCCGCGGGAAGTTGAGCTTCAGCGGTTGCGGACTCGTTGCCTGCAATCCAGCAATTCCTGGCAGCGGCAGTACGGGGCTCCAGGACTTCCTCGCCGGCTATGTCGATGGCGGTTTCCAATACTTCGGAGACTCAACCCGTCACACCTATGAGAACAATTTTGGTTTCTATGCCCAGGACAGCTTTCGCCTCACACCGCATGTGACTTTGAATTATGGCCTCCGTTGGGACTACTTCGGCGTGGTCCAGGAAAAGAACAACCTCCTCAGCAACATCACCAATCTCGATCCCGTCAATGATACTTTCACACTCACTCAAGTAGGACAGCCCGGTCTCAACAGCCTTTACAACCCGGACAAGAAGGACTTCGCCCCGCGCGTGAGCCTCGCGTGGGACGTCGCGGGAAAAGGAAAGACCGTGGTCCGCACAGGCTTCGGCATGTTCTACGACGCTTTCTCGCAGGACATGGTGATGGGCCATCTGCCCTATTCGCCGTACTTCGACCCCGGTCCGGCCTACAACAACTTGCCCGGCGCCGATCCGATCAATTCAAGCGGCGCGAACGGCGGACAGATTGGTTATCAGCAACCCGTGTTTGCGCCCCCCACCACCGGCGGCTGCGGCTATGAGTGCGATGCCTTCGCCTTCGATCGCAACATCAAGACGCCTTACATGGAGAACTACAACCTCAACATCCAGCAGCAGATCTCCAGCAAGGCCGTTATCCAGGCGGGCTACGTCGGTTCCCAGGGCCATCGTCTCTGGCGTTTCTTTGACCTCAGCGAGCCCAGCCAGGCACAGATCACGGCGTCGGACTGTCCAAACGGCGTCGCGACCATTCCTTGTCCCGGGGGGGCCATCACGAGAGCCTATGGTGTGCCACGCAACTACGAGAGCAATCCTTACGGTGCCTTCTACATTCTTCAGGAAAATTCCACCGGCAAGTCCAACTACAACGCGCTACAGTTGAGCCTACGCATCACCGGATGGCACGGCATCACCTCCATTGCGAATTACGTCTGGTCGCGCTCCATGGACAACTCCAGCGACGGCGAAGACTTCGAGCCCAACGCCGCCCAACCTAACGACAGCCATAATCCGCAGCTTGAGTACGGCCCTTCAAATTTCAACATTCCGCACCGCTTCAGCTGGAACTTCGCCTATGAGCTCCCGAAGATGGGAGGGAGTTGGCAGCGCGCGAAGAATGGCTGGGGCCTCAACAGCGTGCTGACCTTGCAGGATGGACAACCTTTTCAACTCAACTACTTTTATGAAGGAGACTATAGTGGCGGCGGCGAAGGGTTTGACCGCCCCGATGTGGTCGGGCCCATCCAATACGACACCAAGAATCCGGCCAACTATCTCCAGATAAGCTCGTTTGCTATCCCGTGCACTCCCACGCAGTTTGTGACCAACCCGTCGACGCCGGGCTACACCGGACCCACAGGTAGCGATCAGGACTGCGTACCGGGCACGCGTCATTATGGCAACGAAGGCCGCAACTCGTTGCGGGGTCCCTCGTTTAAAGAATTCAACTTCGCCATCTTCAAGGACACCGTGATTACGGAGCGGTTCAACATGCAATTCCGCGCCGACTTCTTCAACCTCCCCAATCACCCCAACTTTGCCAATCCCACCCTGCCAGCGTTCTTCGCAGACGCCGGCGTAGGGGGTTACGCTCTCAATAGCGCAGGCAACCGCGAAGTCGGCGGCGGACCCTATCCCATCACCGCCACCGGCGACGTCGGCATCGGCAACCCGTTCCTTGGTGGCGGAGGCCCGCGCGGCATCCAGCTAGCCGTCAAATTCACCTTCTAGCCTCGCAGCCTTGCACACTCCCACCCCTCGTTTTTTGAAGGGTGGGAGTTACAATCGGGCTTAGCCGTGCGCGTGAGACGGAGCCGACACGCCGACTTCGCTTTTTTCATCACCAACACTCAGTGCGTGCGATCACAGACATACAACCGCCGATGGTCGACAATAAAGATCGACCTGTGACAGCGCTGATGCCCGTCGACGAAGACGGAGTCTCGAAGTTGTCCCGGCCTCCCCTGTCGGCGCTCTTTGAAAATACCAATGCGGTAAGAAGGACCGCGAAAGCATCCTAAGTCATTGGTTTATAAAGACCTTACCAAGAAAGCTGCCTAACTCTTTGATTTATAAATACTTTACCTGTAAGTCATTTAAACTCAAAGACCTGGCGAAAATTTCGGTACTGTCCTAAAAGGACTCGCTGCTCTCACGTGCCCCAAGAAATGATTTCAATAGAGG
>Ga0116121_1000663_pt1 | contig 16675 bp, 14 predicted proteins | sample June2015DPH_13_1_FD_89725 | JGI IMG/M metagenome (GOLD analysis project Ga0116121, IMG submission 89725) | Peatland microbial communities from SPRUCE experiment site at the Marcell Experimental Forest, Minnesota, USA - June2015DPH_13_10 | ecosystem: Environmental > Terrestrial > Soil > Wetlands...
GGCATTACTTATGCCAATACTCCGTTCATTTTTCAGGTGTCAAATAGTGCCCTGGTTTCCGGTGGATATCTCTCATCATCCGGTCTGGATGCGCAGGTAGTTGATGGCAGTTCAGTACCGACAATGCTCACCACCACCCAAACCGCATTTGTCGATGGCATTAGCGCGAACGGCAGTAAAAATGTGAACTATACCACCGGCAACACGCCGGCCAGTTCAATGCCGGTTATTATCGGCAATGGCGGCAGTATCGCTATACCGGAAAATGCTGCGCTAGAGCCTGGCTCGGCATTTTCGATTACCGCGACTGGTTATGTGAACACGGCATCGCCAACGACCACCGGTAACACAATTACCCCAGCCACAGCCTCTACAGTCGTACAGTCTAACTCGGGAGGATTGACTACCACAGTTGAACCCTATGGAGTGAACTGGGATGCGCAAACATTTACCGCTTCTTCGGCTTACACAATGACGGGCGCCGGCATTTACATTTACAGTATTACTGGAACGCAGACGACTTCCGCCCTGGCCTTGTATGGTACGACCAACAATTTACCCAGCGGATCAGCCTTGGCGTCAGGAACATTTACCGCAGTGGCATCATCATGGGGTGTGGTAACCTTTAGCGCCGCTTATACACTGACCAGCGGCGCGACTTACGCACTGGTTGCCGACCAGCCAAGCGGAACGAGTTCCATTTATTTTATTTGGGCAGGCAGTTCAGCAACGCCTTACTACGACCTCTCGACCAACAGCGGCGGCGCATGGACAGTGGGGACAACCTACACAATGTCCTATGAGACTTTCGGAAACAAACCGATAGCGCTGACCGCTGGCGCTAACACCATTACCCCAACCACCCTGGGGACATTCAACGTACAAATCCAATCCGGTTGCTCGGCAAGTGTGGCCAGTGGTTCTTCCTGCCTGGTGACAAACTCTCCGGTGCAACTTGGTCAAGGTGTCTCGGTTATCACCACTACCGGGGCCGTTACCGGTGGCTTCACTGTGACATTGAATACGACGGCCTATCTTTTGAATAAGCCCAGTGCGCTTTCGATGTCTGTTGACTCCACCACGAGCGGCAAGATTGACGCTACTTTAACAGGCTCATCAGGAGTTACTGAGCAATCAATAACGGGTGGCAGTAGCCCAACTTCTTATAAGGTCTATGGAGTAAACTGGATAGCTCAGGATTTTGTGGCTAGCGGTACTTACCCTCTAGCTCAAATCACTACCGGCTGCGGTGGCATTAATGGCGGCGGCGGTCTGTTTACCACTGCCATTTATATCGAAACAACTTCCAGCGGCAGTCCTACCGGCACAATAGTCGTATCAGGAAGTGCAGCAAGCGGCGGCGGAACCATCACATTCGGCACCCCTTATTCCCTAACTAATGGCACGACCTATGCGATGGTTCTCAACTATACCGGTGGCAATAGCACTAACTACTTTTCGATTGGCCCATATACCGTAGGTGGCACTGGATTCTATGCCTCCGCGAACAGCGGTACTTCCTGGGCGGTTCAATCCGGTTATGAGTTCCCATTTACAACCCAGGCCACTTTTCCCAATACCACAGTAAATGTCACCGGCGTATCGTCCGGGGTGCATACGATTACCCTATCTGAAACAGCCGCAGCATTTGGAACTTTATCGCTACAAGTGGATTCAGGTTCACCTTCGACAGCGACCATTGTGGGGCCGGTCCCTTCCAACTCCAATACCTGGACACTAGATACCAATGACGTTATGCCTTATATCACCGGTTATTCAGAAACAGTTGGCAGCACGCAAAAGCTGCTATACCAACCAGTGACGATGATTGTAGGCACAGCCTTACCGGATATCGATGGGACTCAAGCCGGAACGATCACCTACGGCACTAATCCGAATGTGTCTCTTACCCTCGGCACGTTCGGGCCAACCAACCCGGCCCAGGCCACGACCGGCAACAATTATGCCATCCAATCACCGGGCTCAATACTCTCCAGCACCCTCGGTTTACCACCGCAGATGTACACCGAGTTGGATGCTTCCCTGATCCCTTTTGGTGCTGCCATCAATTCAATACTATTGGCTGGCGGAATCCCGCAAGCGTTATGGTGGTTTCCTTTCATTTACATCTTTGTTTGCATCGTGGGGATGCTGGTTTACGAAGGTACCGGCCCCAAGGGAGCACCGCAACTCGGCAGTCTTATGGCGATGTGCGTCGCCGTAGAGATTCTCTTGGTACTCTTCGCCGTCCTGGGAACTGTTGGGGTGAGCGGCATGATACCGTTATGGTCCGCAATTCTGTTTATCTTCCCGGCAGTCGCCCTGATATTAGCGCGTAAGCACGTGGGATGGGGATAAATTTATGAGTCCAAAATATATGAACTTCCTGGCGATGTGCTGGTTCGTTAGCACCTTTATTTGCCTGATTTTGGAAGGCGCTTATTTTGGCGCTGCCCAAAACTCGATTATTAACGACCTCAGTATCATGACAACCATCACCCTGGGGCCGCTGATCGTACCGGTGTTCAACGTCAATTTTGCACAGGGAATAATGCGGTTGCTGCTATGGGATTATTCATTTTACACCGGCGGCTGGATAATTATCCGGTACTTTTGGGTTTGCACGCTGAGTTCCGGCGCGGTGTGGGGTATAATCCAGGCGTTTATCTGGCTTTATGGGCAGGCAATCAGCTTCATTACCCAGTTGGTGTAAGGAACAAAACGTGAAAGCATTAAAAAACTTCTTATCGCCATTAGGGATTTTTATTGTAGGCATGATAATACTTCTATTTGTCGGTGTTTTTTACCCGGCCATGCAATCTACCACCAGCGCTTCTATTAGTACAATCGGACCCGCAAAAATGAGTTCCTTCACGATGCTCAGTTGGGCCATGAATAGCTGGCTTCTACTGCTTTTCTGCGGATTTATCCTGCTGGTTGTTATCATCGCGGTTGTCGCCTGGTTGAGAAGATAGCTGGTAATAACTTTCGATAATTTCTTCTCCCATTCCAGATTCGCCGAAAAACCTTGTAGATAATGGTCGATTATTATTTACTACCTAACGGCTGACACTATATTGGGGGAAATAAAAGATGAAATTATCATGTCTTGAGGAGAATCTTAGCAAAGGACTGGGTATTGTTGGTCGGGCAGTGGCGACGCACTCCACGCTACCAATTACCAACAATGTATTGCTGTCGGCCGATGAATCGGGACTGAAACTCGCAGCTACCAATATGGAAATGGTAATTAGCATCGGATTGGTGCCAAGGCAGAGGAAGAAGATGCGATTACCATACCTGCCCGCTTACTAACAGAATTCATCAACTGAACCCTGTGCCCATGGCACGATTTCTTCTTACTGACGATACCAAACAAGCCGTCTTACTTAATGTCTTCTTCTTACTATTTTTCTACTATAAATGTCACTGCCTTCAAACAAATATTCATAATGTTTACCACGACAATAGGGATAATAATGCATACCTTGTTGAGGTTCATAATTAGGAGCATTGATCAATCTGCTTTTTAACCATCTTCTGGGATGTCGAACTAATCTCCAACCTTTAAGACTACAGGGCGGAATGTATGTATATTTATGATGATGTCTATGATGTTCCCGTTTTCCGATTACAAATATAATAACTGATATCACAATTAAAAAGATAAGCACTATCAAAATGACATTAGCCATTAAAATCTCTTCTTTATTATTATTCTTGATACAAAGTGTTGCGACTCGTACCATTTGGCCGCGTGTGACCTACATAAGCTGGCCGTACTTTGGTGTTTTTGGCTTGATTGATTTATGTATGTGCTATTGGTGCTCCGAAACGACACAGACTCGGTATGCGAAATGATGGCCACACAGCGTGACTTCTTGCCCGACAGCAGCTGCATGTCCCTAATTCTTGTTTCACCCAACGAGGGGTTTTATTTGTAGGTGCAACATGACCGCCATTAGGCATGTATTCTCCTGCTCTTCCGAGCGTTACTTACTGATTGTTTCCTAGTTCCCCCAGGCCTGCCATCTTTCCGGTTCGCTATCAATGGTACGCATACGCTTTATTGAGCTTAATTCTAAAGAAAGTAGATAATTTAGACTCACAGGGGTGAAATTTATCAAGTCAGCACTAACATTTATTGTTTTTCTTTCGCCATTAATAAAAGGATAATTGTCCATTTTATTGTTGTGGAAATGGCCATGAATTATCCATCCGTGCCATTCAGTTTTTCTTTCTAATGGATCGTGTATTAACAAGAAGTTATATCCATTAACTCGTAACACTTTGGTTTTATCGAATTTTATGGATCCACCATCTCGGTCGTGATTACCCAAAATGGATATTTTATTACCCTTAAGTCTTTCAGTCCAGTATCGTAGTTTTTCGTAATATATCCTCCGTGATAATGGACCAGTATAATCACCCAAAAAATATACTTTATCGTTTGTGCCCACGGTTTGGTTCCAATTGTTTATAATTGTGTTGTTCATTTCTACGACGTTTGAAAACGGTCTATGGCAATATTTTATTATATTGTTATGGTCTAGATGAATATCTCCAATAAAATAGACGTCATTATTGGAAATTACCGCACCGTTTTCTTGTGGTTTTGAAACTGGTGTGGATTGCTCTTGAGGTTTTAAATTTTGTACTTGCCTTAGCTGTTCGATGGTTCTTCTGTAATAATATCTACTTAAAGCTTCTTGTCTTGATAATTGTCTCTTAAGCAGTAGGTCATACTCACAGTGTATGCGACTCCCTTTTAAAACTGTAATTCTAAGCAGATGCTGATTTATTCCAATGTCATAATCATCACGTCCTGATATGCTACTAAACAATCTACCAAAGAAGGACTTATTTTGTTGTTTGAAAATAGCCAGACTACATTGCGTCTCTGCGTATTTACACAATTGACCAAATTTGTCACCGAGTGCGGGCTGAAAAATCCCCACGGTTGAATGAAATTCGTATTTTGGAGTTGTATCCCAAGGTTGATACTCAAACGATATTTTTGTTAATCTTTGTGCCAATTCCCATCGAAGCGCTTCAAGCTCCGGTGATGGGTCAACATCAAGATAAATAATTTGTTTAGTCTTATTGTCGAAATTGCTAATACCCCTAATATTTAGAGGAGCTAACGTGTATTTTTGACCAATTCTTTCAACTTCATTGGTTAGCCATTTCCAGTTATTTGTTCTTGCCCCACCGAATAAAGTGATGTGAGATACAAACCTCTGACCGCCCAATTCCTTAATCCCTAGGTTCTTGGCCTTTTGGAGGATTTGTGCTGATGCCCATTCAGCATATTCTCTGGCGTATCCTCTTAATCGGAATTCTACTAAAAATGATTCTGCCACACCTAGCTCCAGAACTTCTGTTTAGCCGCTAATATTACTTTGAACACCTCACCATCATCTTCACTTCTTGTTCTTCCTGTTAGTCCTTTGATCCAGCGGTCAGGGATATCATTAGAACCATGCAAAGCTCCAACAGCAGCGCCAACTATCGCCGCGATTGAATCATTATCTTTAGTATCATTAACAGCCCGAATGATAGCTTCTTCCCCATTCTGGGCCTGAGTGGCTAAAATGTAGAGTACCGACGGGACCGTCTCAAATAATGAGGCTCCTGAGCCCCACGTATTGCAAGCATCAACGACAGAAAGCCTCCTTCGTATTGCTTCAGTCACTACGTGTTCGGTAAGGTGCCACAATGGTTCTTTGTAGCTGCGATTATGGGTAATATCGTTTGCAACCGCATTCCCCTCTAGTTTTTCCATCACAGAACAGTAAACATCAATCCACCAGCGTGGTTCCGGCGCAGATTTCATCGTCAACAACGACCAAAGCATATTGACAAACGCCACACAAGTAGCCGTATTTGCGGGAGAGTTATGAGTGATCATGGCACTCAGGGCCGCATCAGCGTACATAGACTCAATTGGCGCCTTAAGGTAGGGAATGATAATCGGCGATATTCGCATCAGAGCACCATTACTGAGAGATTCTAGTCCAGCACCATACCACGGCTTATGACCATCTTTGTAATTGCTCACAAACGTTCTAGTTGTGGTACCGCTACCGACAATATGGTGTCGACAGAAACGTTTGGCCAGATTATCCGGAACAAGGCCCCCATCCTCGATAAGCTGCTTAAGTGTCCAGAATGTCATCTGGGTATCGTCCGTCGGTAAACCTATCGATTTCCAGCCTGAGTGTTGACCGGGGACATAGTTTCTTATTTCTCCGTACTTCCTCCGCCGATCTGTAGGTAGCATTCCCTCTGACGTGGCTCCTAACGAGTCACCGACAGCCACTCCAAGTAACATACCCTCGATCTTGTTAAAACTAAAATCCGATGAGAGCGGCGCAGGAACGTGTCGCCATGTATTTGCATTATTGATTCGCAATATACCTTGCTTTGCTAAATCTTCAAACAAATTATAGTTATCTATCACTTTAACCCTTGCTCATGTAGACTCGCGAGTGTAGCGACGAATCCTGGGTTTGCATTGCGTACTGAGTCTGGTCTCGTAAATACCCGTTCGCAAAATCTTTCGATATCTGAAGGTATTTCCTGTAAGTATGCTGCCATTATCTAGATTTCTCTTCTCCCTTTTTACCCAATCTTTGAGATCACCAAAATCGATCGGGTGCCACTCACTATCTTGAACCAAATCTCCCGGGTGGACCTTCCACGGGGATTGCCCAATGCGACACCCAGTACCAGACAATTTTTGTTGCAGAAAATGGTAGACATCGTAGACAACATCGGCCTTTGGCTTCTCTCCATCAATTATTACATCAGCACTTCCTTTCTGAATATGCTCGTATTCTTTTGATGCGGGAATAACTACATTATGGATATAGTTAAATTTCTTAACTCCATCCCTTATTGTTCTCCTATGTAATATAGTTTCGTCAGAGGCGTCCACAAATATCTTATAATCGAATAAATCAACCAGTTGCTTCACAGCAAATACCAGGAAACCTTCGACAATTATTAGCTTCTTGGAACGTAAATCTTCAGAGGATATCTGTACTTTTACTTGGGATCTCCAAGAAGGAGTTTGGATAATTATTCCATTCCCTTTCCGTAATGAATCAACGTCACGTACCAGGCGATCGAAATCGATACAGTCGATATGCTCCCAACAAGAATATCCTTTGTAAGTACAAGAACTTCTCTCATGGAAGTAATAGTCCGATTGCAGAAGTAATACACAAGAATTGCTGCTTGCTAAAGACTCAGTGACGACACCCTTACCGGAGCAACTTCTTCCACAAACTCCAATTAGAACGGGCAGTCTGTGCGATTGGGACCCATTGCCTGAATTTGCTCGATGACTGAAAAAATCAGCGAAGTTTGTGGCTCCAGCTGGACTGCCTTGGAGCTCGATTTTCAGTGCAGTCTCGTCCTTGGTTTTAGTCTTCTCATTCTCCAAACGAATCGGTAAACTACACTCCGCTCGCTTGCCAAACCCGGTGGCCTCTATCGTTACTTCCAGCGGAAGAGGATTGTTGGTTGTTGATTTGGCCTCTGTGACCTTTAACCAACTAGCTGGAGAATCATCCATCCAAAATTTAGTGTACTCACCACCAACACTTTTTATCTCAATAATCGTAGTTTTTTTCTCACCCGGTCTGAGGTCTTTGAACCGTATCTGCTTCGGGTAGACGCTGAGTTTTGGAGGTTGACCTTGAAAATTGTTTCTGGGATCGCTGAGAACGCTATATGAAGCATTAATCCGTTTTAGTTCTTCTTCGGCTTTTTGCCGAATATTTTCAGGCAGACCAATTGTTTTATCAGGATGTAGCAGCTGCGCTTTATAAAGATATTGGGCTCGCATCTCGCTTGCTGTAGAAGTAACCGAGATCCCTAGAATTTGGCAAGCTTCTTCCCAATTCATGTGACTACCTTCTTGTTACAGATTTTGGTGGTGGGAGAAGATTGGATGCCGATGAAATAGCCTCGGAGAACACTTCTCTCGTTACCTTTTTCCCCAATTCAACTGTTGATGCCAGTTTCTCAAGAAACTCTTGATTTGCATCATCCGTCCCAATAGTAATGATATCAATCTTGTCTTTTTTAGCCTTTTCTCCCTCGGCTAGAGCTTCAGACATATTATTGGGCATACCATCGGTGGCAATAACAATTACTCTTGTATTTTTGATTGCTTTTAAATGTGCATGTGCCATTTTTATCGCTTCACCCATGTTTGTAGAGCCAGCCGCATGCATCTGATGAATTCGACCCTCCAACAACTCGATATCATAAGTCGGTTCGGACATATGAGTGGCTGTCGTGTTAAAACCGATCAAACCCACTGCATATTCCTTGCGAAAGGCATCCTTGGCAAAATCTGTGATGCCTTTTTTGGCTTGTTCCAACTTGCCGCCAGCCATACTTCCAGAAGTATCAATTACCAGATATACATATGCTGTTTGCTTCTCGGACTCAAAACGGATAATACTTGGGTGTCCTTGAGGATGAATCGTGGTGTTGCCAATTGTAACCGAGATTCCTGTCGATGGGTCGTGCTTAACCAACTCCAAACCTTTTCCGTCCTGATCTACCATATATTCCATCCTCCGCTAACTTTCCAAGCATAGTATTTATCGATTATTTCCCTAGTTACTCCAGAAATATGGATATTGCTCCCGGGTTTGTAATAATCCACATATTTTATTTCATGGCTAGGTTTTGGCGTGCCTACTGCATAAACAAGAACTACAGTATGATGATCCTGAAAATAGCCATTCCCGTGGGATTTTGAAACTCTTCCCAGGTGCCGGAATAGAAATTTAGCATGAAGAGGTCTAAGGCCGGTTTCTTCTCTGAGTTCGCGCATTGCAGCTTGCGTTCGTGATTCATGGTGCTCCGCCCCACCCCCGGGTAATAAGAACACCTTACTCCTGCCGGCAGTAACTAGGATACCTTGGTGAGTCTCTACAATTGCTGTTCCTCTCCGGCGTTCTGAAACATGCCCGGATGTTTCCATGCCCCCTCCCTGCTCATTTTTGCTTCTTCCTGTTTGTTTCCCTTGTCTTGCTTTGATGGTTACTGCCCTTAAAGTGGTAAATCTATAAAAATATTTAGCTTCCGCCGAGGCTATTTATTCTACACTTCTTTTGTCAATTTTTTGCAGTTCTTCGGTACATAAATATGAATGATTTTTCGTATACATAATCCCAGAAATTAAAAAAATAGTAACATTGAATTCGGGGATTGTCAATCGATAATTTTACAAGAATTACCGTCGTTATTTTGACTTACCCGCTTCGGTGTGTCGTTTTGCTTTTTTAGCTTCATATCAGGGCGTAACATATTTATCTTGATTTGGATATTGGCAATACCACCAAGTCGTTGTATTGAGAAATGCTGCTCGTTGAGATGTCTTAACGCTGTACTGACACCTTGGGCATGGAAATCCTCCCTCTTTTTTGATTGGGCAGTCAACCTGATCTCGATTGTCAATTAATTTTAGTTTACTGGGTGAAACTTTCGTTGCTTCGCCAAAAGAGAAATTGATGTTTGGAGTAATTATAGTGGTTTCGGACTTGGCACTATTCACGGTCAGGTTCTTGAGTTTGTTATCGGGTTCTGGATAATCAGCGTGTGCATGATGTGGCTTCCTATCAATATCAGTTTCAAAGGCTTTGGGTTTGTAAAATATCTCCGGATTAAACTCCACAACAGTTTCTGGAGTGGGACCGAAAGCATAACAATGAGTGCATTCCCATTGCTCATGTTTGTTAGATCGAACTAGAGTAGCTTGGCCACATATGGTGCACCGACTGAACTTTTTTCTACAGGCTGAATCTCTACATTTCCAATAATCCCCGGAAATGTCATAAATGTCATACTTAAGTACAGATGTCTTATGTTCAGGACAGCAAAGATCCTCGCCACATTGCCAGCATACATATTTATCGGGATTGGGATTCAAAACTCCGCACTTTCTGCACCGGCTAAGTACTCCTTGGTCTTCGACCCGGAGCACCATTTCATAAGCTCTCCAGACCCACTCTTTTGCTCCTATTTGTATATCTACCCTTTCCGTTTTCGATAGTTCTTTAAAGGAAAAACAGTTTGAATGGAGTGATCCCTTCACGCATAAGAATGGCTTTGTATAAAATAGTTTGCACCATGAACACTGCGAGGTGTCAAACAATATTAACACCCGCTCTCGAACTCTTTCTCGTAGTTCATTGTACCCGTTCAGTTTGTTATTTTCAGAACACACTTGGCCGTTCTCGATAAGTAGATGTTCAAAACACTACCAGTTGTCGTAGCTGTACCATACCATTCCACGATCTTTTGTTCGTTTCCAGTACCCATCATTAGGTCCGTACCAAGGATATTTGTCTAGCCCTTGGTGCCGCAGGTCTTTCAGGCTCACACCCTCGTCTTGTTTGCAGTTGTTGGAACGTTTCTTTCCCTGTGAACTAACATGCAAGTCTGAGTAAATATATTGCTTGAATTTCATGCTCAGCCGTATCTCATAAGCCCCTGTATTCAGGTTTTTCCTATATCTGAATACATCTCCTTCAAGTTCACTACGATCTAGTTCACTCTTCTTTTTCTTCACCCAATCCTTCAGGTCATTATAATCGATTGGATGCCAGGCATTATCCCGAATTGTGTCTCCCTGACGTATTTTATCCACTCGATTGCTCCTTGAATTCAATATTTCAAAGCAGCCTGTTGATCTCTTTATAGCAGCGGTCGGGCTGATTTGTATATATTCTTCTGCATTTCACTCAGTATATTACGGTGGTGCATAAATTGTATATGTAAGATTATACGACCAAGCATAAACCTCGCCAGTCGTAAACGTGACCGTATACGTGCCCGTAATTTGAGCCCTAAATGTGAAAGTTCCGTTACCGCCCAAGCTTACTCCCATACTTGTAGGAGTCTGATATAAAACTGTGCCAGATGGGTCAGTGACCTTGAAGCTATCATGGTTAGTGGTGCTACCCGATACTGTGCCACTTATCCATTCCCCTTGGGTAAGTTGGATAGTTTTCTCAATGGAGATTTTGTTCTCCCCTTCGGTGCCGCTAGCAGCAGGGCCAAAAGTTCCTGTTAGCGTGACTGGCGTTTCCGGGTTCTCGGCAACAAATATGGCTGTGATATTTTTATCTGAATTCATCGTGATTGTCAAAGGATTTGTGTTACCAGAGGCATCACCAGACCAGCCGGTAAAGAAATAGTCGGTGGGTGGAGTTGCTGTGAGAACTATATTCTGTCCAGCGGCAATCGGTGTATTACCTGTCACCGCAGCACCGTTCATACTCACGGTACCGCCAGCTGCCCGAACACTAAGAGTGTACGTTGATGGAGTCACATGCAGGAATACAGGAGCGCTTATTATTCCCGACATCGATGCTGTGATGTTCGTACTGCCCGCAGTAAGCGCTGTCGCTAGACCAGCCGAGTTTATGGTAACGACTCTCGTATTGGAACTAGCCCAGGTCACTGCATAAGCAATGTTACCTGTTGTACCATTAGGTGACGAAATTATTGCTTGTGAATTGTCCGGATAGATCCCGGTAGCTGAAAATTGCTGAGCAGCACCAATTATCAAAACGGATGGGGACGTTGGAGATACTGTAATAGAGGACACCGACATTACAGTTAAACTTACAGGTGGGCTAGTGATGCTGCCGTTGGTTGCTTTAATATCAGTTGTCCCCGGCGTTATACAAGTGGCTACCCCGGCAGAGTTTATCGTAGCCACAAGAGGATTACTGCTAACCCAAGTTACCTGAGGCGTAATATTTGATGTAGAATTATTTTGATATATGCCCATAGCCATGAATTGTTGGGATGCGCCAACTGGGAAATTTCCAATTGGATTGGGCGTTACGTTGACAGATAACAAAGATTCCACTGGAAATGTTGAGGTGGATATACTTGCAGTGTTTGTTGTGACTACATTTGAAACTGATCCATGGCGAGATGCGTGAGTTATCCCTATCAAAATACCTATAAGGACGACAACAGACAAGGAACCAGCAAGCAAACTTATATTACGACGCTTAGAATTTTGTTGCGCATTAGGGATGACACTTCCACCAGATGATCCATTTGTTTGGGCGTTGGGTTGTGGTTCGGTTGCGTTGCCGTTCTGTTTGCCAAATATATATCCGCATTTCGAGCATTCCCAAAAACTACCATAAGAATTCCATTTTGACTCATTTGACATACATTTGGGGCACATAGACGGTTGGGCTATTATGCCTGATGCTTTGGGCTCCTCGATTTTAATTTCGGGCGGAGGTTGCTCGGTCTCTTCATATCGATTCGCACGGTTAAAAACATCCAGATTAATTTTTACAACATTTTCAGGGCTGGATCCTGAAGCGTGACAGTTTGTACACGCCCAAAGCCCTTTTGGCAACTGCTCTAGGGTGGCATGACCACACTCCTTACACCAAGTATATTTTGTTCTACAAGCGGTGTTCCAACATTTCCAGAAATCACCTAGAATATCATATCTGAGTATGGAGGCTGATCTGCGATGACTGGGATTTGGACAACATAGGCCATCTTTTCCACAATGCCAACACATGAGTTTGTCCGGATTGGGATTCAATGCCCCGCACTCCCTGCAACGAGCTTGTACACCATATTGTTCAACCCGAAGAACCATATCATACGCTCTCCACGACCACGACCATTCTTTTTCCTCGCTTTGTGCTTTTATCCGTTCTTCTTCAGTTAACGATTGGAAAAAAGAACAATTTGAATGGAGTCTTCCCCAAACACACCGGAACGGCTGAGTGTAGAATAATTTACACCACGAACATTGAGATGTATTGAACAACTTAAGCGCACGATCCCGTGCTAAGTTCTGTTCAGCTTTTGACCGTTCCGATCGATTCTCTTCAAAGGCATCGTCATTCAACCTCATGTCGTAAGCCCTACCTCATTTGTAATAAGAATTACCATCGAATACCACTTCATTCATACTCTTGACATATTCAAAAGAATCACTTGTAGTCTGACCAGTTGCCGGGTCCGTCAAATAAATAATCCCATTGCCCAGTGTGTATGTAAACCTCTGCTGTCCCATCAGAAGATCATTGGTGTCCAACGTATTACCTCTGAATGTAAGAGTGTCCACTACTCTTCCAAATGCTTCAGCACTATAAGTACCTGCTGGATTGTTTCCTACCGAAATTCCCAAATACGATAAAGCGTTTGCTATCCAGCTCTCCTCTGAGCCCGAGGAATTCGAGGGTGCAGAAGGTACTTGCGATGCCGAAGGATTACTTCTTGATGAAGTGGAGATAGACGACAACTTATCATCAATCCCACTCTTAATCCCAGACAATGCAGGGACCCCCACATATGACAACACGATAATAATAGCCGCACAGGTAAGTATTGTGGGTATTAAGCCCGGACTTGCGTGTTTGTAATGGTTCAATGTATTGATATTCCAAATACACACCCCAATATCCATAAAAACATATAGCCACGTGACACCTGACAGCGCTAGAGAATGATTGCCGAAAATCTGGTATAGCAGATCGATCAGTATGCCAACGCAGACGATTACTAACAAACAAAGAAACAGCTTACGCCAACTGAATTTACGCACAGTTGCTTTCTCCAAAGCCAATGTGGTGGCTGTGAGTTAGAACGGGCCTAAACTTATAAAATCTTTGCATACAACGGATAACAAGAATCATAATTTCTAATCATGTTATGCAAGGGGGCGATATTAACTTCAATATGTATTTTTTCACCCAACCCCTATGGAATCGCATCAATTGTGTACGTGAGATTGTACGACCAAGAATAAAATTCGTTGCTATCACTAAGCTTAAGTAGATTTGTTCAATTTCTTGAGTTCGATCGGGCCCCGTAAGGGGGCGCCAATCGTGGCCATGATGATATTCTGGGTTCCCCTCTAACGCATTCTAACGATATGTCCTAACCAATATCGGATGCCCCCGATCGCACACCAGCATAAAATGCACAAGAATAAGAAGATGTATCCCTCAGCTGTGTGAGATGCACCACAAGATACAAGACTGACAATTAGGAAAAACAACCCCAATATTCCTAATATCACCTGTGCTAACCGTCCCAGAGTGCCCCTTAGGAAGTCTCTCATTTTGTTTTTGTTCCTCTTTTTTATTTTGCCTAAATTCTTTGAATAGCCATTCCAATAGTCATTCCAGTAGTATATATTATCCTCAACCTTGACGATTGATTGTATAGTTCTTTTGTTTAATTGCCATGGTTATTTTGAATAGCACAATCTAATGAATCTTCTTATGCAAAACTACCGCATAAATTGGAAGAATAATAACATTACATTTCGGCAATTGTCAATTTTTTTGACTAATGAATTCAATGACTGTTTTTCTTGCCAAACACGAAACTCACCATGTATATGAGTGTTGACATTAACCAAGTTCGATGTTACTATTCTTTTAATTTATGTGATGAATGCGCAAGAGAAGATTTACTTGATAGTTCGATACTAAAGCACTAGTCAGAATAAACAAAAGAAGGATATAATTAATCTCCTCACTGGAGGACAATAGAATTCTGTGGCCATATTACTCCTCGAATGTCGGCTCGGAAAAGAGAGGAGTAAAACGTTGCGAACATAGCAAAACACTTAATGCTAAGTAAAATGCAAAGTCCAGTAATTTAATTCAATAAATTTCAATGTTCGGGAGAAGCGTTTTATCCACGTTTATTTGCTTCCAGCGTCATGCAAAGAATATCTGAGCAACAAGTATAAAGCGAAACTCAAATCTCAAAAATAATAAAATATTAATATGAAAGAAAATTGGGAAAATCACTAGAAAGATTATTATCAAATACTTCGGGTACACATATCTACTGAACACGAGATTATTACCGATGCATATCGCAGAATGTTTGACAAATATCATCCTGATCACAATCCTGGAAAGGAAGCGGGGGCAAATGAGAAGTTTAAGGGAATCAATGAGGTAATGTCAATTGGATTGTATGAATCTTGTGGAGCTGTCTTTAGCTAACAGAAAATACATTATTCTAATTGTTCATGCTTTAAAGCATTATCCGAATAAGAAGGAAGGATGAGAAAATGAAACGATTATTAACTATTGTGCTTGCGGTTATTACCTTGCTATTTTTGTCGGCTTGTGCTTCTAATTCACAATCGACTGTTACAACTACAACGACAAATATTTCTACTTCTTCTGCAACTTCAAACACAACGACTAACTTTGTAATCAATTCAACTACTACAACTCCTACCCCTGCTACTGTAAGCCTAATTTCGATTGACGTACAACCATCTTTGGTAGATTTACTCATTGGAACCACCCAGCAATTTACCGCTACCGCCACTTATTCAGATGGTTCAACAGCAGACGTTACATCTCATGTAGTATGGGAAAGCAACAATACCAACATTATTATCTCCGATACGGGGGTCGCCAGTGGAAATACGGTTGGTATTGCTCGCATTAAAGCTACCTTATCAGGAATAACAAGCAGCCCAGTAATATTAACTTCAGTTGATTCTCTTGCTATGGCAAACACTACCCCGTCAACAACAATCCCTATAGCGACTTCAATTTCACCAGTAATCACAGGTGCCCCTGCAACAACTTCAACCCCTATCGCAACGCAGATAAATCCAAATACGGGAGTATATAATAATTACTATTTGGGATTCGCAGACACCCCCGAAGGAGACCTAGGCGGTGATGGGTGCTACGACGACACTGGGGATTTCATTATTCTCATCAACAACAAAAAGGCAGTTAATCCTACTTATGCTCAATTAGTCAACTTCTTACAAAGTGATACAACAGACGAATTCCCATATGTTTACACAGATTTATCTACTGGTTCTTACTATGGCACAGCAGCTAGCCACGTTGATTTACCCCGAATTCAGAAGATAATTGATGGAACGGAACAACCCAACCCTCCTGATATCTGTGGGGACTTTGCAGAAAGGTTACACAACGACGCTGAAATTGATGGAATACGTTGTGCCTATGTCGCTATACAATTATCTAGCTATCCCGACCCTGATAACCTTGGGATACCTTCCAATTCGGGACACGCTTTAGATGCTTTCCAAACTACCGATGATGGCTTAGTCTACGTAGATGATACAGGCTGGCTTGCTACCGACCCTCATCCAACAAGAGCAGTAAAAATTGCGAACCCAGTGGTCGGACAATCATACATCACAACAGCTTTATTTCCTGAAGCTGGCTGGGATACCTCTGGCGATAGCATGGGAACTGTTACTAGCGTAGATGTAATTTGGGATGGAACTTGGAACTAATATTTGGTATAGACCGATGCGAATAGTTAATTTTAATTTACGTATGAGTTGCGATATTAAGAGGGATACGTGTGAGTATGAGTAATAAAGACTCCGATAACAACGAAACTGGCAGAATTAAACCAAAATCAAAAAAAATATGACATGGTTCGCAGAGGTGAAGATGTACTGTTTGAATGGGCTGGCTGGTCAAAAGAGGCGAGAGGGAACCTTAAGTTAAAGAAACCTACTTGTCCACAATGTGCTGGTACCGGTTAATACCCAAATAAAAAACAGAATATGAACAAGGATGATAATGCATGACGGAATAAAAAAGAAGCCACAACAAAGGATAGCGCACCTACC
>Ga0116121_1000665_pt1 | contig 16640 bp, 11 predicted proteins | sample June2015DPH_13_1_FD_89725 | JGI IMG/M metagenome (GOLD analysis project Ga0116121, IMG submission 89725) | Peatland microbial communities from SPRUCE experiment site at the Marcell Experimental Forest, Minnesota, USA - June2015DPH_13_10 | ecosystem: Environmental > Terrestrial > Soil > Wetlands...
GGACCTGCGCCGCCAGATTCCCTACATCCGCTGCGCCCTCGAGGCCCTGCGCATACCCATCCTCCAGGCCGAGGGCTTTGAGGCCGACGACGTCATCGGCACCCTGGCCCGCGAGGCCGCCGAACAGCAGCATGAGGTTTTCATCGTCTCCGGCGACAAGGACATGATGCAGCTGGTCACGCCCACGGTGAAAATCCTTAACCCGCAGAAGGACAACCTCATCCTCGACCCCGCCAAGGTCGTCGAAGTCCTCGGCGTCCCTCCGGAAAAAGTCGTCGATGTGATGGCCCTGCGCGGCGATGCCGTCGATAACATTCCCGGCGCGCCCGGTATCGGCGACAAAGGCAGCGTGGAGCTGATTCAGGAATTCGGCTCTCTGGACGCCGTCCTCGACCGTACCAGCGAGGTCAAGCGCAAAAGCTATCGTGAGTCGCTGGAGCAGAACCGGGACTCCGTCCTCTTATCCAAGGAGCTTGTCACGATAGATTGCCATGTTCCGATCACGCTGGACCTCGTGGCGATGCAAACGCAGCTCCCCGACCTTGAAGCCTGCCGCGAGCTCTTTACCGAGTTGGAGTTCACCTCCATGCTGCGCGACCTTGCGCCCTCTGAAACCACGCCCGTAGTCGAGTTGATCGAAGACCCCACGCCAGTGCAGGCCGCCGCAATTTATACCGCCGCCCGCGCTGGAGGATTTGCCTTTGCGCTCGATGCAGCCCCGCCCGCACCTGAGCCGGAAGAAGACGAACCACAACAATCCATGTCGCTCCTCGATGTAGCCGAGGCCGCCGAAAAACTGGCCAGCTTCACCCTGGGCCTCTGCGCCGATCCGGCAACGGCCTTGCAACTGCCGCTCACATCAGAACTCCGCGCCCTGCTCGAAGACGTCGCCGTTTCCAAGCAAACCCACGATTGGAAGGCCGCTCTCCACCTGCTCACCGCACAGGGCATTCAGTTGCGCGGAGCCGTGGACGACACTATGCTGCTCTCCTACGCGCTCAACCCCACCCACTCCACGCAGTCGCTCGCCGATGTAGCCGCACGCCACTCGCAGCCCGCGCCTTCCACTCTCGCCTCTGCCGCCGCTGCTATTCGTGCTTTGGTTCCCGCGTTGAAGGCCGAAGCCGAAAAAGCCGGCGTCACGCGCGTCTACGCGGAAATCGACCTGCCGCTCGCGCCGGTCCTCTTCCGCATGGAGCAGGCCGGCGTGCGCATCGATCTCGGCGTCCTCGACGGCCTCTCCAAACGTTTCGCCGATGAACTGACCCGCGTCGGCGAACACATCTTCGAGTTAGCCGGTCGCCGCTTCAACATCAACTCACCCAAGCAGCTCGGCGAAGTTCTCTTCACAGACCTCAAGCTTCCCGCCCCCGCAGCCCGTGGAAAAAGCAAATCTGTCTCCACCGCGCAGGATGTGCTCGAATACCTCTCAGAACAGCACGAAGTTCCCCGCCTTGTCCTCGAATTCCGCCATTTATCGAAACTGAAATCGACCTACATCGACGCGCTTCCTTTGCTGGCCGACGCCGACTCGCGCGTTCACACCACCTTTAACGCCGCGGCTGTGGCTACGGGACGCCTCTCCTCCGTCAATCCGAACTTGCAGAACATTCCCATCCGCACAGAGTTGGGCCGCGAGATTCGCGCCGCCTTCATCGCCGCTCCCGGAACGCAGTTACTCTCCGCCGATTATTCGCAAATCGAACTGCGCCTGCTCGCGCACTTCAGCGGCGATCCGCTGCTGATGCGCGCTTATCAGAACAACGAAGACATTCACACCCTCACCGCCAGCGAAGTCTTCGGCGTGCCCGCCGAAGGAATGGACAAGCAGACCCGCAATCGCGCCAAGGCCGTCAACTTCGGCATCGTCTACGGCATCTCGCCCTTCGGCCTGGCCGCGCAGTTAGGCATTCCGCAATCCGAAGCCCGCGCTTACATCGAGCGCTACTTCGAGCGCTACGCGGGCGTCAAGGCGTTCATCGAACAAACTCTGGAAGCCACGCGCAAGACCGGCTCGGTGCGCACCCTCTTCGGCCGCATCCGCCCCATCCCCGACATCGAGAGCCGCAACCCCAATCAGCGAGGCTTCGCCGAGCGCACCGCCATCAACACGCCGCTGCAAGGCACCGCCGCCGACCTCATCAAGCTGGCCATGATCGCCCTCGACCGCAAGCTCGCCGAGCGCAAGCTCAAGACCCGCATGGTCCTGCAAGTCCACGACGAGCTGCTCTTCGAAGTCCCCGCCAACGAGTCCGCTGAGGTGGAAACTCTTGTCCGCGCGGAGATGGAAGGCGTGATTCAGCTCAAAGTTCCCCTGATCGCCGACCTCGCCTTCGGCCCCAACTGGCGGGATATGAAATAAACGGTTTGAAGTAAGGATCTAGTGACAGCTAGCCTGATCCTGAAACTCGTGATTCTCCGTCATCGATACAAAGCCTCGCGCGCAACTCAGAATCTGATCCTCAAGAGAAATATCAAAGTTGTCCGGGGAGATGGCCGAGGCCTGCTTGCGCAGCGTGAGGTAGAGTTCACTCAGCTTTTGCATATTGTTGAATTCAGCAGTGAGCAGCGGAAACGCGCTGCGGTCATCATCCGTCGATGTGGCGGAGGAGGCCAGAGACAGATTCTTGTCTGCCAGTCTGTGGTGCGCCGATACCCAGTCTTCCGACACCGGAGTGTTATTCTGCACAGCGTTGACAATGGCGATTCGCCACTCCCGGATCACGCTCATCTCTTCGATGCCCGCTTGAACGAAAGCTGTTGAGAACCCCGCCTTCGCATGGGACGTGGATGCCTGCCCGCCTGAATCCGAAGAAGGAAGCGTGAGTGTCGTCTGATTGGCTTTGAACGAAAGGGTTCCCTGAGTCAATCGCGCAAGTGTCTCTATTTCGACATACGACTTTCCATTGAGCTGCAGGATCTGTGCTTCGCCTGCGTGTCCCGAAATTTTGAATGTGGTGGCCTTTTGCGGCGTTTGCGAGCTGCCATTTGTTGACTGCATCAGAAGAGCGGTCAACAGAACCGTAACAACTGAAATTATCATTTTCATATGATCTTCTCCGCACATAATCTATAAGTTTCCCATTGCCCTATTCCGCATACTGTTCAATCTTGCCCACAATTAGTGAGTGGCCTGCCACTCTCGCTCTCACAGAAAATTGGGTGACGCGGAGCCTCTTGCAAAATTCCATTGAGGGAGCCTCTTGTGAAACTCTATTGCGTGGTCGATTATTTGGCCCCGGAGGGGCCATCGATAATAGCCCAGGATGGAGCGAAGCGGAATCCTGGGATAGTCCGCCAAAAAAACCAAAGCCCCGGAGGGGCGTTCGAAGCTTTTGTGCCGGTCTCGTGCCCTAGCCGGAAGGTATTTTGTAAGAGGCCCAAGGATTCGATCTTGAGACCTGGGAGGAATGAGTCTATACGCCTTGTTCCTTCCGTATCGCCCCCGCAATCGCCTCCGCGTGTCTCCGCATCGCCTCTTCGCTTTCCGCTTCGATCATCACCCGCGCTAGCGCTTCGGTGCCGCTGTAGCGAATCACCACTCGCCCCGAGTCCTTCAACTCCTCTTCCGCCGCGCGAATCGCTGTGGCCACCGCCGGAATCCCATCCAGCGGCCTCTTCTCCCGCACCTTCACATTCACAATCACCTGCGGATACACCTTCAGATCCTCGGTCAGCTCGTCGATGCCCTTGCCCGTCCGTGCCATCTGATCCAGCACCACCAGCGCCGTCAGCAGCCCGTCGCCCGTCGTCGCCAGATGCGGCAGCAATATATGCCCAGACTGCTCGCCGCCCAGCGCCGCATTCTGCTTCTGCATCTCTTCCAGCACGTAGCGGTCACCCACCGGCGCGCGCAGCATCCTGATCCCAGAGCGCTTCAGCGCCGCTTCCAGCCCCATATTCGACATCGTCGTGGCGACCACTAAATTTCCCGTCAGCATCCCCCGCGCCTTCAGGTCGCGCGCCATCAGCAGCAGAATCGCATCGCCGTTGATCACGTTGTTGTGGCTGCCGGCCAACATGCAGCGGTCGGCATCGCCGTCGAAGGTGAGTCCTAGGTCGGCTCCGCGCACCGTCACTTCAGCAGCCACCTGCGCCGGATGCAGCGCTCCGCACTCCAAATTGATGTTGCGTCCATCCGGCACGATGTTCAGCAGGATCACATCGCCGCCCAGCCGCCGGAAGAGCTCCGGCGCAACCGCCGCCGCTGCCCCGTTCGCGCAGTCGGCTACAATCCGCAGCCCCTTCAGCCGAAGGCCGGGCACGCAGCCGAGCAGAAACTGAATATAGTCGGCCTGATATGCTGCGTTGTCCTCCAAAAGTGTCAGCGTAGCCGCATCGGGCGCGGCCGTAAGCGATGCATGATGCAGAATCTCTTCTTCCATGGCTAGCTCCACCGCATCGGCCAGCTTGAAGCCGTCCGCGCCGAAGAGCTTGATACCGTTATCCTGCCAGGGATTGTGCGACGCGGAAATCACCACGCCCGCCTGAAATCCGTGCCGCCGCGCCAGAAACGCCACCGCCGGCGTGGGCACTACTCCCGCGCTCTCCACGCGCGTTCCCGTTTCGTACAGCCCCGCGGCCAGCACTGCTGCAATCCACGGGCTCGATGCGCGTGTGTCGCGGCCCACAATCACCTTGGGTTCGGCCGCAATCTTGCGCAGCGAGTGGCCCAACGCCAGCCCGCAAGCATAAATCGTGTTCGTGTCCAGCGGATATTCCCCCGCCACGGCGCGTATGCCGTCGGTCCCGAAGAGTCTGCGTGCGTTGGCTTCTGTCATAGTCTCATTTCTTAATCTTAGTTTCCACGCGGCTGATGAAAGCCCCGTCGCTCAGGCGCGTCGTAACCTGGTCGCCCGCCGCAATTTGATTTGTTGTCCGCACCACAACGCCAGCAGCGTCAAGCACCAGCGCATAGCCGCGCTCCAGCACAGCCAGCGGCGACAGCGAATGTAGCCGCGCATCCAGCGCGCTCAAGCGTGCCGCGGATTCATGCAACCTGCGTTCCAGCGTGCGGTCCAAGCGCATGCGGCAGGAGACCTGTCGTTCCCGCGCCCGGCCAAGCTGTTGGCGCGGATCGTGGCGCAACACAGCGGCGGCCAGTTCTGCCACTTCGCGCTGATGCTCTCGCAATTCGCTGCTTACCGCGGCCTCCAGGCGGAGTGAAAAATCGTCCAGCCGCTGAGCCATCCGGTGCAGCAGTGTATTCACGCGCCCTTCGGCCCGGCTCACCGGCAGCCGCGTCAACCTTTGCCGTGCTTGCAGTAGTTGGAAGCGCGCCGCGCGGGTCAGCCTTTGCTCATGCGTGGCCAGGTGCTCGGCAATCTTGTGTTGCGCCTCGGTAATCAATTCAGCGGCGGCCGAAGGCGTGGGTGCGCGCAGGTCGGCAACAAAGTCCGCAATCGTAAAATCCGTCTCGTGCCCTATTGCCGAAACCACCGGCAGCCGCGACGCCGCAATGGCCCGCGCCACCCGCTCGCTGTTGAAGGCCGCCAAGTCTTCCAGCGACCCTCCGCCGCGCGCCACCACAATCACGTCCACCAACCCCGAATCGTTCAGTTCCTCCAACGCAGCTTCAATCTCGCCCGGCGCGGAATCTCCCTGCACGCTAACCGGGCAGACCAGCACGCTTAATCCTGAGTGCCGCCGCGCCACAATGTTCAGGAAGTCTCGAATCACCGCGCCGGTGGGCGAGGTGATGATGCCCACTGTTCTGGGAAACGCAGGCAGCGGCCGCTTGCGCTCCGCGTCGAACAGTCCCTCGGCCTTGAGCCGCGCCTTCAACTGTTCGAAGGCCAGTTGCAGCGAGCCCGCGCCCACCGGCTCCATAGTCTCGGCCACCAGTTGCATCTGTCCGCGCTGCTCGTAGACGCTCACCCGGCCCCGCGCTAGCACGTGCAGCCCGTCCTCAGGACGGAAGCGCAGCAGCATCGCCTGCCGCCGGAAGAGCACCACCGGCAATTGCGCCTCGGCGTCTTTCAGCGTGAAGTAAACGTGGCCGCTCGGCGCGGGGCGATAGTTCGAAATCTCCCCCTCCACCCAAACGTCGCCGTACTCCTGCTCGATAAGCTCGCGCACCTGACCCACCAGCTCGCGCACCGGCCAAATGCGGCGCGAGGGCCGTGGCTCCTCAAAGCTGAGGCCGAGCTGAGGCGCGAAGGTGTCTTCTCTGCTCACTCCTCAAGTGTAATTGCGTGGATCTCTCCAGGCCTTGCCAAAAGAACCGGGGCGCTCCGTGAGTGGGGCGCCCCGGTTCTGCGAGTAGGGGGTCAGGGATGGAGGCCGCCGGCGGCCAGCATCTCGAAGAACTGGCGCTGCGTGCGCTGGTCGATAGCTTGAGCCGCCAGCTTGCCTTCGCGGTCGAAGACGAAAGTTCTGGGTAGTCCTTTCACGTCGCTTGAGGTATCGACTTGAGGCTGCTTGCCTTTGCCGACGCTGGTCGCGGCGGAGGTGACGATTTCTACATCGACGTGAAACTGCTTGGCGGCATTGCCGTCGGCATCGATCAAAACCGGCGGGTTATACTCCCATTTGCGTATAAATTTGGTGACTACGGGATAATCTTCAGGAGTGATGGTGAGGATTACCAGGCCCTGGGATTGGTAGTGCGTGTAGATGATGTCGAGGTCGGGCAACTCCTGCACGCAAGCATTACATGTGGTTGCCCAGAAGTTGATCAGAACAATCTTGCCCCGCAGTTCGGAGAGGGTGTATTTCTTGCCTTTCAGATCGCTAAGGGTAAAGTCGGCCTTTTGCACATCGGCGTCGTAGCCGGCCAGTAGATGGCTGGCCTGGGCAAAGAGCGCATCATTGAGTGTTGCATGCGCGTTCTCATAACGAACCAGTCTAGCCAGCTCAAAATAGGGTTCCGGGGGCTGGTCTTTCTTGGCGGGAATCGGTGTCTCCGCCAGCGCCTGCGAAAGCGCATCGGCGGCCGCCTGCAGAGCATTGGCGCCCTGATCGCCTGCGGTAACCACATGGGCGAGATCGTCGGCCAACCCAACTTTTTTCGCTCCGGCGGGAAGTGTGCGGATATTGCCGGCTAGCTTGATGGCGGCTTCGGAACGCTGATCGATTGGGAGGGCGCGAAGTTTTTCAAGCTGCTTGATGACGGCCGGCTCGGTAACCTGCGCATACAGCAGGGGCGCGGCAAGAAGTACGATGGCTGTGGTAAGCAAGGTGCGGCGAATTGCATTCATAGGGTTTCTCTCATGTCACGAACTGAAGTAATTGATGCCTTGGCAATCATAATCTCAAAGCATAACCTGGCAATGTGCCGGACGGCACATCAGAGCAGAGGCCTGGCTGAGAAGCGAATGGGTCTTTTCTGACTAACTTTTAAAAATGTAATCGCGCGGGCCTCTCAGGGACTCGCTGAAATGAACCGTGCCGCAGGCCACACAAATGCGCCGTGCCCCATCCTTTCGCCTTTTTTCTGGCGAAAGGGTGGGATACCTCGATCCTCTGGTGCAGTCCTGTTATTGAAGTGACCGTCAGGGATGGGAAGCTCGGGCGTCCAACTTGGCCAGCTGTTCGCTGACGGCGGCAACAATCTGTTCGTGAACCTCTTTAATGCTGTGGTCGCCTTCAATCAGCACCACGCGGGCCGGTTCGCGCGCAGCTATCTTAAGATACTGCTGCCTGATGCGGTGAAAAAATGCATTCTCCTCCTGCTCAAAGCGGTTTTCATCCCCGCTGCTCTTTTTCGCGGAGGCGATGCGCTTGTTGCGTTGGCGCGCGCGAGCCAGCGAGGGCTCTAGAGAGGGCAGCAGCAGCAGCGTCAGGTCAGGCTGTAGGTTGCAGCAGACCAGGCGGTGCAATTCAAGAACAGTCTCCGAGCCCAGCTCGCGGCCGCCGCCCTGGTAGGCTTCCGTTGAATCTGTAAAACGGTCGCAGAGAACGATCTTGCCGGCCTCCAATGCGGGTTTGATGACCTGGGCGACTGCCTGGGCGCGGTCGGCGAACATGAGGACCATCTCGCACAGGGGCGTCATCCCCTTGGAGTGCGAGTCCAGCAACAGCGCGCGGATGCGGTCGCCGGTCGCCGTGCCGCCGGGCTGGCGGGTCAGCAGCACCCGGTGGCCGCGCTTCTTCAGCCAAGCGGCCAGACGGTTGATTTGCGTGGTTTTACCGGAACCGTCCAGCCCTTCGAAGGTGATAAACAAGCCACGCCGCATGGGCTGAGTTTATCACCCGAATTTAGTTGCAGACGACTCTACTTCCGTTGTGTTAAAAGAGAATAATTCTAAATTTCCCCGGAGGCAGGCGACTGCGCTCCACAGGAGTTGAAAACGTGAATCAATGCGCCATTCGCAAACTCGCCATATGCGCCCTCCTTACAGTCGGCTTGCTCTCCACCCGGCAACTCAGCGCGCAGTATCTGACGCTGGAGGGCCAAACCGGCGGGTTCCTCACGCCCACCGCCTACGTTGTCTACATGGAAAAGGGCCAGGCGCTCTCCCATCCCGCCATCGGCGCCCACTTCATTGACGCCTCCGCGGTCATCGGCAATATCGAAACCTTCAGTATCACCGAAGCGTTTTACGGCCGCGCCGAGGCCGGCTATACGCGCAGCGTGCATCAGTACGGCAATAGCGGAACGGGCACCACTGTGCTAGGCAATTTTGTGTTGGGATCCACAGCGTCGGCCACCGCTTACCCAACCACTCCAGAATTCAGCAAGCTTTGGAACACGAACGGCATGAACGTCTTTCACGGCAAGGTAGTGGCCATCAACGACGGACAGTTCGGTCCATGGACGCCAGGCGTGGCGATCGGCGGCCTGGTGCGTGAAGGCGACAAATTCGTCACTGGCGAGGGAGAGATGATCGCCGTCGGAGAGTACGATCAGTACTGCGCTGCTGGGTTGCTTGGGCCGTGCGTTCAGGTTCCTGTCCCGGCTGCCAAGGGGTACACCAATGGCGACGTCTACATAGCCGTCTCCAAGACCTGGACCAAAAAGCCGGTTCCCTTCCTGGCCAACATCGGCTGGAAGATGACCAATGGCACCATCTTTGGCATCGGCGGACAGAGCACGCGCTTCGGCGGACGGTTCTTTGGCGGACTCGGCATTCCGCTACCCATCGGCATGGGCGTCGTGGCAGTGCCCTCGATGGGCTTTACGCAGGAGCCGCGCACATCGATAGGCCTTGGCCCGAATTCCCTGGGCACTATCCCTTTGGTGGCCGGCAAGGCTGACATCCCCACTACGCTGGACTACGCCGTGCGCGTGACCCAGCGCGAGCATCCGCACTTCGCTTTCGACATCGGCATCGGCCAGGTGGCGGGAAATATCGGAACGATCCCCCAGCCAACCTTCAAACCCTTACCCAACCCGCAGGTCGTCTACATACCGGTCAACCTGCAAGCCAGCCACGTCGTCGGCATAGGCCTCAGCTACCGCTACTGATCGTGTTGTAGTCCAAGAGAACTGAAGAAGAACTATGTCCTGAGTCAGAAGTACGCATCACAAAAACTGCTGTCATCCTGAATACACAGCACAAAAACGGCTGTCATCCTGAGCGAACGGGGCCCCAGGCGTACTCCTTAGCAATACGCAGCACAATAATTGCTGTCATCCTGAGCGAACGGGGCCCCAGGCGTACTCCTCAGCCTGGGGGTGGTGAGTCGAAGGATCTGCGGTTGTTCTTCAATCAACTTATGACTCACCACTTTAGCTTCCTGTACGGTTTTGACCAGAACGGGGAAGAGGGCGCAGGGTACGCTTGCAGCGATGTACCCAAGCCCTCGCCCCGCGCAGCGAAAATAGATTCTCTCCGCGGAGCAGGCGCGAAAGAACCAGGAGGTTCTTCTCATGCGCATCTTCCGTCCCGCGCGTTGGCTCTTGCTGACGCTGCTTCTCGCTCTGATTCCCGCTTCAATCCACGCGCAAGTTTCCTTCTCTGTAGGATTCGCTCCTCCGGAAATGCCCAGCTACGAGCAGCCGTACTGCCCCGAGCCCAACCTGATGTGGATGCCCGGCTATTGGGCCTACGATCAGGACCAGGGAGACTACTACTGGGTACCCGGCGCCTGGGTTCCGGCGCCCTATGACGGCGCGCTCTGGACGCCTCCCTACTGGGGATGGTACGGCGGCCACTACAGGTTCCATCACGGCTACTGGGGCCGCCACGTCGGCTACTATGGCGGCGTGGACTACGGCTACGGCTACGGGGGCATCGGCTACTCCGGCGGCGATTGGCAAGGCAACAACTTCCGCTATAACACCGCGATCACACGCGTCAATGAATCCACAATCCACAACACTTACAATGACCGGACAATTGTCGAGAATAACACCATCGCCAACAACAACCGCGTCTCCTATAACGGCGGTCCTCATGGCATTCAGCACACCGCCCAGCCTTCTGAGCAGGTAGCCGCACATGAGCAGCACACAGCTCCAACCAGCATCCAGACGCAACACGCGTCGGCGGCCAGGACCGACAAGACTTCGTTTGCCAAGGCTAACGGCGGACACCCGCAGAACGTGGCCGTCGCCAAGCCGATGACACCTGTAAAGAGCTCTCCAGTTGCAGGCCAGAAGACTCAACCGAAGACAGAGACTCAATCACACTCTACACCAGCGAAGCCAGCGGCTCCCGCGCAGCACGCAACTCCGGCACAGCACTCTGAACCAGCACAACGCGCAGCACCCGCGCAACATGCCGCACCTGTGCAACACACGGCTCCGCAACAGCAGGCTCGTCCTGCTCCGCAGCAGCAAGCACGCCCTGCGCCACAGCAACAGGAGCGTCCTGCTCCACAACAACAGGCACACCCTGCACCGCAACAGCAGGCGCGTCCTGCGCCACAACAGCAGTCGCGTCCTGTTCCACAGCAGCAAGCTCGTCCTGCACCGCAACAGCAGGCTCGTCCTGCTCCACAACAGCAAGCGCGCCCTGCGCCGCAGCAACAGTCACGTCCAGCGCCGCAGCTACAAGCGCGCCCTGCGCCACAACAGCAAGCTCATCCAGCGCCGCAGCAGCAGCATGCCGCACCCGAAGGCAAGCCAAAGTAAATTCACTGGCGCGGAACCTGACTTTCCCTCCACGAAGACCCACGGATTGCCGTGGGTCTTCGTGCGTTTTGTGGCCGCCGCTTGCGAATGGATGGGATACCATGAATCTCAATCGCTGACTTCAGAGCCACTTGCAAAATTCAAAAAGGAGTGCCAGTAGTGTCAGGGTTTGCAAAAAGCACAGATGTTTGCAGATAATTACGGCACTTTGTAGCACAATAATACTTACAGACCGTAGTGGAAGTCTGGATTTGAAAGGGCACGACTTTACAGCTTGCGGAAAAATGCAAACGGAGGAGCAAGAAGTGTCAGGGCACGACTTCAGTCGTGCCGTAAGTGCAACAAAACAAATGTTGAGCTTTAGCCCCTGCGGTCTGCTTTTCGTGTGAATCGTGAGAAAAATGACCTTTTTCCGCAACCTGTTTAGTCGTGCCACAAATGCATGATAAGAAACGACGGGCTTTAGCCCCTGAGGGATGTTTTTCAGCAATTTGGACTATTGCCACAAGCCATTAGGTGCTTTTTCTCTAATCGTCCTCCAAATGTGCCGCTAACTCCTTATCCTGGACGATTTTGCAAATAACTCCTTTGTTTTGAAGATTATACAGCGCAACACTGTCTGTAACCTCAAGAAAACAAGGAATTTGCATCCAAAATACGGGGGGGGTACAGCACCAGCTTTGCCGTCGGAACAAACCACAGCCCCGAAGGGGTGCCTGAATATGGAATGCCGGTTTCTTGGTTATTTTGCAAGAGGCTCTTCGTTCATGACTGAATCCCCAAATCCCGCCGCAACCCGTCTCAACGCCCTCCTGGCCGAGGCGTCCCAAGCACCGCTCGACACCGCTCAGACCCAACGCTTCGAAGCTCTACTCTCGCTCTTTCTTCGCTGGAGCGCCCGCATCAACCTGACCTCCATTCGTGACGAGGAAGGAATTCTCTCCCGCCATTTTGTCGAGTCCATCGCCTGCGCTCGCGCCCTCCCCGCCGGCATCTCCACCCTGCTGGACTTCGGCTCCGGCGCCGGCTTCCCCGGCCTTCCCATCGCCCTCTGCCGTCCGGAGATCGCCGTCACCCTGGCCGAATCGCAGGGCAAGAAAGCAGCGTTTCTGCGCGAGGCTGTCCGTGTCTTGGGAGTCGACGCAAATGTCCACTCCGGCCGAGCCGAAACACTGGCCGCCACATTCGACTGCGTAACACTGCGCGCCGTTGACAAGATGGAGCGTGCCGTCCAATCGGCGGCAAAGCTGGTTCGTCCCGGTGGCTGGCTGGCGCTCATGACCACCACCGCCGGCCTTCCCGTTCTCAAGGCATCCGCCGGAGCCGAGTTCATTTGGGACCCAGAGCTTCTACTTCCCGGCAGCGACGACCGCCTGCTTGCCCTCGGAAATCGCGCCGCCCCTCCGCCGGCCTGATCGCCGCGCTCAATCCCAATGCTTCATCCGCGGCCAGATCTCCTGCAGGTTCCACTCGTATCCGCGGCAATGGTAGATAGGCTTCCACTCGTCGGGGCGTGAGAGCGGATCCTTCGTATCGCCGATGATCGAGTAGCTGGCGCAATGCTCCTTCATATTCCTTTCGTGTCCCTCGCCCAGCACGATCAAGCTCTCGCCGGTGTAATCCCTCGGTCCCCAGATCCAGTAATTCTGATGATTGCCGATGGCTTTCGGCAGTCCGTATCGCGGCCCAAAAAAATCAATCGCCCCGCCGTCTCCATAGTTGTTCGCGAAGATCGCGGTCTTCCTCTGTTCCTCGGGCGAAAGCGTCCGGTAATACGCCGCCACCTTCTGCGCAATCTCCTCCCAGCCAAACATATCGGCGTAAAGCTGCGGTAGCACCCCTTGCGGCTGATTCTCGAACCTCTGCTGCTCAATGCCCAGTGCATGCTCGTAAGCCAGAAAGTTAGGCACGCTGAGAACCGGCAGCAAAGTAGGAACATAAATGCCGCCGATCACAGCTATCGCCACCGACAGAGCAGGCTTGACCCACACCCACAGCCTGCGCTCGGTCACGCCTTCCGTCCACACAGCCCCCGCCGCAAACACCATCGGATACACCGGCGCAACGTAATACATCTTGCCGTGCAGCGCCATCATCTCCGCCAGAAAAACCACGTACGCCCACCCCAGTGCGCGATACGGCCGGCCCTTCTTCGAAATGAAAAATAGCAGCGCCGCGGGCACAAGCAGCGCCGCTGCATAGCCCAGCATCTGGGCCTGTGCCTGCAAAAACGCCAGCGGAGTTAGCGCAACGTCCCTGCCGTGCTCGCGAATATTGTGCATCAGCTCAAGAAACGGAAACCCATACCGCCACTGCCACAAAAAGTTGGGCAATGCAATCACCGCCGCCACCGCGCATCCAATCCAGAACCACCGCTGCCTCAGGCTTTCTCTCAGCGGCGTCAGGCAAATTCCCAGCATCAGCCCCGCCAGCCAGAAGATGATGCCGTATTTATTCAGAATCGTGACGCCAGCCAGCGTGCCCACAAAAATCCACAGAGTCTCGCGGCCCGTCTTCGCGATCTGCGCCACCAGGCAAGCGATCCCCGTCCACAGCAGCGGATCAAACGCGTTCATCGTGAACAGGTGCGAGAGAGCCAGCGAGACAGGCGCCATCAGCGCCGCCAGCGAGGCAAGTAGCATCGCCCACCGCCGCCCTCCCAACTGCCGCGCCAGCTCGCCCGCCAGAACAATCGTCCCCGCCCCAGCCAGCGCCGGCAGCAGCCGCAGCGCCCACAGCGATGTCCCTATGGTGTGTTGCAGCAGCCAGGCAACCCACCCAATCATCGGCGGCTGGTCCACATATCCCCACGCCGGATGTTCCCCGCAAGCCAAGTGGTAAAGCTCATCGCGGAAGTATCCGTAATGCGGCCCGGCCAGGCAATAGAGCGCCATACGCGCCAGGTCAAAATACAAAACAATCGCCGTCCCCGATGTGAAGAGAGACAGCTTGCGGCTCTCACTTGCCGCGTCAGTAACAGCTACATTTGTACTCATAAGAATCTTTACGAATGATAGTGCAAACCGTTCCAGCAAACGCCTGCACGCTTCTCCCGTAGGGAGGAAAGGAAAATAGCCCAGGACAAGCGTAGCGCAGTCCTGGGTTAGCATCCCATCGAGAAACACCGTCCCGTAGGGCCGGTGGGAATCTACCTAAAATTATTGTGACCGGCGCAAGGAGGGAGGCGGGGGTTTAAACCCCCGCATAATGCCAACCAAAAAACGCAGGCTTCAGCCCCGGAGAAACAAAGCCACCCGGAATTCAAATTGAGTTTTTTGTGCGTCCGCGAGAAAGCTTCTCCCGTAGGGAGAACATGAAAATAGCCCCGGGTGAAACCCGGGGTAACCGTGTACCCGCGTCCCCACCGTCCCGTAGGGTCGGTGGGAAATATACCAATTTCGGAGCACGGAAAGCCAGAATCAAAGAAACCAACCTTCGCTTATTCTTCGCCTATCCCTACCGCCTGAACTGCCACCGTATCGCCAGCAAAAACAGCGCAAACAACGATAAGTCTCCATGATCGCCAGAATCCGCTATCAGGGGAAGGAGCAGGGGGCTTACCGGGGCCCCCACGGATTGGTCTTCGTCCGTGGGGTGGGGCTTCAGCCTCATGAAAAAGAGAGAAAAATATGCGCCTTTAGGCATGGGCCTCTACCCCGGTTCATTCCCCCGGCTGCAAAGGCAGGGTCAGATTCTCCGCCGCCGCCGGCCTGCTGCGCGGAGCCTTCTTGAACGTCGCATCGCGCCGGTGCAGCGGATACTCCGGTTGCTTGCCGTCCAGAATCTGCTGGATGGTGAGGATTTGCAGCTTTGGATAAGTCGTCCCGTCGGTTGATTTGTAGAGGCCGGCTTCGGCGGCTTCGCGGAGCATGGGTTTGGTCGGCTCCTCGAAGCAAAGGAAGACGCCAATCTCAGCTTTCTCGCGGGTTAGCACGCCGACGAGATCGCGGACCTGAGGAACGGTGACGCCGCCCGCCTTGACCGAGAAGATGATCTGCTTGGACTGGCCGGAGTCGTCGTCGTGGAAGTAAAGCCGTCCATCGATGCCGCGATCCGCGCCCTTCTTCTGCTCAGCGGGACGCGCGCCCACCTGGCCCAGCGCCCACCACTGGAACTGGTATTTGTCCTCGGCGGCGAGTTGGCCTGCACCGGCTAAGTCCGTCGGCTCTCCAATCACGTCGTAGGTGGATTTGATCTCCGGGCCGAAGGCGTCCGAGAGGCGCTTCTTGATGAGGCCGATGGCCAGGTGGGTGATGTCGATGCCGATCCAGCGGCGATTGAGACGCTGGGCCACCTGGACGGTGGTGCCACAGCCGCAGAAGGGGTCCAGCACAAGATCACCTTCGTTGGAACTGGCTTTGAGGATGCGTTCGAGAAGGGCTTCGGGCTTTTGTGTTGGATAGCCTAGGCGTTCTTTGGCGTGCGTCGAGAGCGGATCAATATCTGTAATCACATCCTGCACAACAACACCACGATCTACGTCATGGTACCGCTTGAATCGTGGAATTCCACCTTTGGAGGGCCAGACAATCAATCCTGCAAGATCAAGCTGGTCGAGCCTTTGCTGGACACTGAGTTCATCCCAACTGAGGCCGGCCTGACGGGGTCTTGGAACGGCCCAATGCCTTCCTGCTTTCGTTGGATCAACACCTCTCCAGGGTAATCCGGATTCTCCTTGCCGCATGCCTGCTCCAGTCAAGTCGCCGAGCGTATATCGCCCGCCCTCATCTTCATGCCGGTAGAATCTCTCGAGGTATTCCGCGGTATATCCCTGATATACACGATTCCATGTCGAGCTCTCGCTCTTGGAGTAGAAGAGGATCAGATCGTGAACCGGCCCCCATCGTTTCGCGCTATTGTGAGCACTGGTTCGCTTCCAGATAACCTCGTTTTTGAAGAACTGCGGACCGAAGACCGCGTCCATCAGAATTTTGAGGTAATGGCTGGCGGTGGGGTCGCAGTGCAGATAGATGGAGCCGGTCTCTTTGAGGACACGGCGCAGTTCGAGGAGGCGCGGAGCCATCATGGCGAGATAGGCCATCATGTCGGAGCCGTGGAGATAGGACTTGAAGGCGCGAAGGGCGTCGGCGACGCGCCCGCCCTGCTCGATGACCTGTTCCAGAGCGCGCTTGGATTCGATGTTCCACTCCCAGGTGTCTTCGAAGGCGTGAATCTGGGAGCTGGATTGCGAGCCGTCCTTTTCCGCGAAGAGGACGTTGTAGTCCTGTCGTGAGTTGAAGGGCGGGTCGAGATAGACGAGGTCCACCGACTCGTCCTTGACATAGCGCCGTAGGACATCGAGATTATCGCCGTAGTAGAGCTTGTTTTTTTCGGCAGTCACGAAGATGTGATGAGAGTATCACAGGGACGGAGGTAGGCGGGGATTTCAACCCTCGCCTGAATCACAGAATCATCGCGGCTGGTGGTGACGGGTTACAACTCATCCATTATCCTCGGAGGGAAGCCCAATCGCAAAAGAGGCTAAATCGAGAATCAATTAGAGCAATATCATGCTAGCTGTACCCAGTTCTGGCAAGTTCTGAACCAGGCTGTGGCGTTTTCCGTGGAGATTTGCGGCAGTGCATTTCTGATGGCCTGGTAGAGATCATGGCTGCTCTGA
>Ga0116121_1000672_pt1 | contig 16532 bp, 12 predicted proteins | sample June2015DPH_13_1_FD_89725 | JGI IMG/M metagenome (GOLD analysis project Ga0116121, IMG submission 89725) | Peatland microbial communities from SPRUCE experiment site at the Marcell Experimental Forest, Minnesota, USA - June2015DPH_13_10 | ecosystem: Environmental > Terrestrial > Soil > Wetlands...
CCGAATTTCACGGCCTTGCCGCGGTCGTTCCGTCGCCGCGCGGCGATGCCGTGAAATTCGATGGTGAACATCCCCGCAAGTTTTTGCCGGGTCACCTTGGAAACATTGGTCATCGCGTCGAAACTGTCGACCCGTTTCTGGTAGACCCATGTGATCACCTGGCGGGTCCGGAACTCAGGCTCGCCGGCCGACCGTATCGTTTCGGCGGCTTTGTCAAGCGGAAGGTTTTTAAAACGGATGGACAGGGATGAATTTTCACTCATGGTCGGGCGCCGGTTTCAAAAATACCATTTTCTCCTTAAATTATTTTTATTCATGCAAATCCTTGATAAATCTTAACAAATCAACAACTATATGTTGGAAGCCGACCTCCACGTCCACTCCCTGTTCAGCGCCTGCGGCCTTCATACCCTTCTCGAACTGCTTGAACATGGACGCGCCATCGGGCTTAAGGCCATGGCCATCACCGATCACGGGCCCGGCGTGGGGGAAGGCCGGCTCACGAGCGTTTTCTTTGAACGGTTCAGGTCGCCCTTTCCCGAAATCAGGCTCTACAAGGGTCTCGAACTCAATGTCATGCCCGAACCGGGGACGGTGGATGTGGTATGGCAGTTCATGCCCTTCATCGATATCCTGCTCATGGGAGTCCACCCCAACCTGCCGACGGGTCAATCGACGGGGTACTACACCGACCTGACGCTTGCCGCGCTGGATAATTATCCTTTCATCGATATCGTGACCCACCCCAACGACGGGACCTACCCGCTGGACTATCGCCGCCTGGCGCAATCCGCGAAGAGGTTCGGCATGGCGATCGAACTCAATAATTCCAAGGTGCTCTATCATCGGAGCACGGCCGAAGAGGCCGTGGAGCTGATTCACGCCTGCAAAGAGGCCGGGTGCCTCATGGCCATGAACAGCGACACCCATGCGCTTCTGGAACTCGGAGCCGACGATGCGGTGCGGCCATTGCTTGAAAAGGCGGGGTTTCCGCTCGAGCGCCTGGTGAACCGGAGCGCCGATGCCGCGTCGAGGTTCATCGAAAGCCGGCGCGAATTGAAAAGAGCGGCGGTTCGCTCCCGTAAAAAATAGCGTCGTCCGATCTCCTTCGCCCGCCTCTCGTACAAGACAAGTCTCTATCCGATTACCTGACCCATACGACACGCTTTGTCCCGCAAAGAAGGCCTTGAACAAGCCGCCACATAGTATCTTTTTTTGATTGTATTTGCCATTCACCACGAAAATGTATAATCCTTATACGCAAACCGTTTGCAGGCAAAATCTATGAACCCTGTGGGTAATCATTCTAAAATCAATGCATTCATGGCCTCCCTCGTTTTCGGGATATCGTTTATCGTCTACTATCTGACCATGTCCCCGTCGGTCTGTCTGTGGGACTGCGGCGAGTATCTCGCGGCGTCGGCGGATCTCGGCATTCCTCACCCGCCGGGCACCCCGATGCTGATCCTCCTGGGCAGAGCGTGGCTCATACTTTTTTCATTCATCAAGGATGTCGGATTCCGCTACAATTTCTGCGCCGTGGTCACGAGCGCCATAACCGTGGTATTCATCTACCTCATTATCATTCGCGGCATGCGCATGGTGCTGGGCGAGCCCGATACCCTGTGGAAGCAGCTCTCTTATTACTGCGCCGGGTTTGTCGGCAGTCTTTTCTGCGCATTCAGCGCCACCTTCTGGTTCGAATCGCTGGAGGCGTCGGAGCAGGCCAATATCACCAACCTGCCGGTGGCGATGTCGATCTGGCTCGCGCTTGTCTGGGCGCAGTCCAAGGCCGAGAATCGCGACCGCCTGCTGCTCTTCATCGCCTATATAGCGTTTTTGGGCGTCGGTATTCACATGATCTCCATGATCACCATGCCCGCCATTTTTCTTTTTGTCGTGCTCCAAGACAAGGAAAAACGGAAAGACTGGCGGCTCTGGATCACCTGCATGGCGCTCGGCCTTGTCATGTACAACCTTTCATGGTTTCTTGTCGTCGCCCCGATCGCCGCCATTATTGCCATTTTCATGCTGAAGGTGAGCACGAAGTACCGCCGCAACTGGCGCTTCTGTTTCTGGTTCCTGTTCCTGGCGCTTCTGGGATTCTCCAACCACATCTACCTGCCTATCCGGTCGGCTCTCCACCCGATGATCGATGAGGGCCATCCGATAGTGAAGTCGAGTTCCGAGTTCCCCTATTTCGACCTCTCCCCTCTCTTCGAGGTGCTCGACCGAAAACAGTACGGCTCCGAATCCATGGTCTCCCGTTCCATGTGGCGGCGCGGCTCCTTCGACCACCAGTTCGGCATCGATGGCCATATGGGTTACGGCGGCTTCCACCTTACACAATTCTTCCGCCTGGGCGATAAGAACGCCATGCAGGATGCCGAAAAGAACTTCGTCGACGGCTCCCTGGAGGGATGGGCAAAGCTACTCATCTACCTGCTGCCGACCTTCTTCGCCCTGCTCGGCTGGTATCTCATGGGCAAAAAGAACCGCAACGTCGCGATCTTTTTTATTGCAATCACCCTCCTGACCACGCTGTGCATGGTGTGGTACATGAACTTTGCCGACGGCACCCGCTGCGACAACCGGCTTGAATATCACCGCTGGGAGCAGTCGGGCAAGGAGGGACCCATGCCGACCATCTATCGGGAAGTGCGCGTGCGCGACTATTTCTTCAGCGCGGGATTCATGTTCTTCTCCATGTGGATCGGGCTCTCCTGCGGGCTGGTGCTCTACCGGCTTTTTACCGACAAAAACAGGACGGTCGGCACCCTGATCGCACCGCTTGCCTTGATACTGTTCGCCGTTTCGCCCGCCCTCCCCCTGTCGCAAAACTACCGGCTCCGCGACCGCCATATGAATTTCCTTCCGTTCGAGTACGCCTACAATCTTCTGAAGTCGTGCGCGAAGAACAGCGTCATATTCACTAATGGCGACAACGATACCTTCCCGGTATGGGCGGCGCAGGAGGCGTACGGCATCCGGCCCGATATCCGGCTGGTAAACCTGAGCCTGGTGAATACCGACTGGTATATCAAGCAGCTCAAGAACGTGGAGCCGCGCGTGCCGATCTCCTATTCCGACCGTGAGATCGATGATTTGCAGCCGGTACTCAACCCCTTTGATTCCCGGACGCCGTGGAAATTGCCCATCTCCGGGCTGCACATCACGCTGCCGGGTCGCGCGGATCAGCAGGCGCTCCGGGTGCAGGACAAGATGGTGCTCAACATCGCGGATGCCACCGACTTCAGCAAGCCGGTATATTTCGCCTGCTCGGTCTCTCCGGATAATTTCATGGGGCTCGGGCCATACCTCCAGATGCAGGGAATGGTCTATCGCCTGATGCCGCAGCAGGTGCCCGATAAGGAGCAGGTTGATATCGATAAAATGGCTTATTGCCTTGACAGCGTCTATAAGTTGCGTCCCATGCAGCCGCAGATCACCGAACGCGACGAGCCGTACTCCGGCATTGGTAGCGATTACTCCACCTGTTTCCTCTGGCTCGGCTACAACCTGATGGAGCGGATGACCGCGCTCGACGCAGAGATCAAATCCGGAGAGGCGGGGGACACAACAGGCATTGCCGGTAAAAAAGCGTCGCCGAAGAGGGACACCGCCGGGATCGGGGAAAAACAGCTCGCCTTCAAACAGGACTTCGATCGGGCAATAAAAGAGCTCGATCGCTGCGTGTCCCTCATGCCGTGGAGCATGCAGCCGATCATGCTTCGCCAGCAGATCCTCATGAAGTTTCATCAGCCGAAGATGGCGGAGGATCGTTTGCGTCCGCTTTTAGGCGTGAGTCCGAAGGAAATGCAGATCCGCGATCTTCTCGGTCAGGCGCTCGAAGCGCAGGGGAAAAGGGCGGAAGCGGAGAGCCTGTTTCAGAGTTCTACCCCGGCGGGCGGCTGAAATAGAGCGCGGTCAATCTGCCGCGTGCATGCTTGCGCACCGGCAAAGGGAGGCGGCTCTCAGTTCCATGAGAGTTCGGGGTGAAGGATCTTCGCTATCTGTTCAAGAATGACGACAAATCGCGGACCGGGGATCTCCGCGAAATCCTGCCGGAAAATATAGACCCGCCCGTTTCTCACCGCATCAATCATTCCGACTTTATTCCACTGGGCAAGAATCGTCCTGTCGCTTACCGCTTTCCCGCCGCATTCGGGCGTCACGTCGATGACGACCTCCGGATTGATTCGGCAGATCCCTTCGAAGGAGAGAATGGGATAGGCGATCCCAGGTTTTATAAAGGCATTTTGCCCGCCCGCAAGGCGAATCATTTCATCGTAATAGGTGCCCGCTCCCGCTATGCACAGGTCGCTGACCGCGCCCATGGATCGGCCGACCGAGACCAGAACGCGCGGGCGGCGCGCATTCGCCGTTTTACCCCGTATCCGCGCCATGACCATATTGATAGACACAACAATGCTGTCGGCCGCCCGCGACGATCCACAGGCCTGGCCGATGACCGCAATGGATTGCACGATATCGCCGATGGTGTTGTGATCGACCTGCAGAACGTTGATATGAAAATTACCGAGGTACCGCTTTGCCGCGTCGTGCTCCCGCAGCATGATCACGAGGTCGGGCTTGAGCCGCAGGATCTCCTCATAATTGGGATCGTAATAGCCGCCCACCTTCGTTTTGGTCAATGCCGCGGCAGGGTAGGTGCAGTAGCGGGTGACCCCGACGACGCGGTCGCCGAGCCCAAGCGAAAAGAGAATTTCGGTGATGCTCGGAGCGAGGGAGATGATGCGGCGGCAGTTTTCCGCATGTAGCGTGGCAGGCGCCAGCATAATGCAGAAAAGAGAATCCGCCAAAGTAACCATTATAAAGAACAAAAATGGAACAAAAGTTTTTTTCATGGCTCCTTCCCTCTGTTCATCCGCGTTCAAAGGCCACTATTGGATATTCAGGTATGCCAGTGAGTACGGCAACATGCTGAACGCGGTCGTCTGCCCAACTTTCGTGTTTGTCTTCATGTTCACCGAAACGATGCCGGGAGTGGTGTTGCTCTGGTCCGCGACATACAGGGTGTCTCCACCGCAGACTATTCCCCCAAACACGCCCGATGCATTTCCGATTCCGGTAATCTGGCTGCCAATGGTCTTGGTAACCGGGTTGAAGGGAAACACTTCATTGGTATACGTTGTTCCGTTTATCCCTATGGTAATATAGCCGCTTGTCGGGCTGGCCATCGCAATAGGCCCGAGGTCCCCGTTAAATGCGCTCTCCAGGATCACGCTCCTGGCGTTCGTCTGAGAAGCGGAATCGATGCATTCAATGTCCCCGTCGGTATAAACGTAGTAAGCGCCGGGGCACGCAACATAGAGCTTGCCACCCGCGGTATCCATCGAATAAGGGTTCTTTTTTACGAGCATTATTTTATTGATGATGGAATCGCTGCTCGTTGAAATCACCGCCAGACAGCTTGAATCCGCGGGCTCGGGATACTGGCCGACTACCTTGAGACGCTGGCAGCCGACATAAAGAAAATTGCCGGAAATCATCGCGGGCGACATATAAGGAATCGCCACCGCGCTATCCGTGCCCGCATAGGCATCGAAACGACTCAAATCGATAGTTCCGGTTACGGTTCCGGTTGACGGATTAAAAATCATCAGATTTTTGCTGTTATACTCGGTGATGTATGCCTTGGTGCTGCTGACAAAGGCCATTTGCTGCGGATCGACGCCTTGGCCGATATTCACCTGATAGGTAACCGTTACGCCGGAAGCGCTGTCATTGTGAAGTTTTATTACATTACCGAGACCGCGTTCAAGGATATAGATATCGTTTCCAAACGTTGATACGATGTCATCAGTTCCGAGCGTCAGGAGATTGTTCGCAATACTATCATTGGAGGTGCGCATAATGCTGAAATTGCCCTCGGAATAATCGACGGAAACAGTTGTCGCCAGAAGAAGCGAGCCCAGAAGAGACTGCCCGCTTGAAGGACCGGTAGCTTTTGAGCAGTTCAGGATAAGGACCGCTCCGGTGACGCATACGGTGAAGATAGCCTGTCGCGATTTCATAAAAAACATGCTCCTTTCAATACTTATAGGTGAGGTTTAAATTGTACGACCTTCCGGGCAGCTCAAAGTCGAGAAGGTAATTATCTGCATAGTCAAGATTATAGTTCTGTTCATTGAGGTAATTGTCGATCCGGCCGGTAATCGCCAGCTTCCGGAAAACGGTCCAGGTCACGCGCACATTTGCAATAGGAGGCGTTTCCTGTCGCGCCACATTGCTGACGCTCACGAAATAGGGCGAATTGAAGACTACCGAATGCCCGAATTCAACATGGCGTGTCGAGAAAATAAGGGAACATTCATCTTTTACCTGTGGCAGGTAGGGAACTTGGTTCCCGTCGAGCAGCGGATCGGGAAGATCTTGAAAGGTGTTATCGATAAAAGTGAAACTATTGGCGATGCTCAATTCCCTGAAAAGTTTCATTCTTTCGAAGAGTTCCACGCCAAAGGTCGCAACGCGCGCATAGTTTTCGGGACGGAAAACTCCCTGTGAATTTGGAAACGCGAGAATCCTGTTGAAAGTTTCTCCCGCGAATATCGACCCTCTGGTCAGAAGGTCGAGAAACAGTGCATCGATGCCGACTGATCCGTTGCAACGAGTCTCGGGAACAAGGTTGCTGTTCCCGATATACGAACCGCTCTCCCCGAATTTTTCCTCGAAGGTCGGATTCCGGGAATTATAGCTTGCATCGGCGTCAAATGACAACGCAGCGGATTTTCTCCACTGAAAGTCCGCTTCCAGGTGCGGCAACTGCCGGGCGTCATACTGCTCGCCGGGTACGTAGGAACCGAGCGGCGTCGGAAAGTCGCCGTTGGCGTGATCGATTTCCAGCCGATGGAGATAGCGGACAGCCAGGCTCTGGCCGGTAGCCCAATCGTTTGCCAACCCGATGCCGGCTTCGATGATCTCCCGATAGTCATAAGGCGCAATCGAATAATCGAAATCCTGGTAATTCTGAAGGATCTCCCCCTCATAGCCGCCGCCGAGGAGACCTTCACAATGCACCCCGCCCGTTGGCGAAAGTTCAAGAATGCCATGCGCATCCATGCCCGGGGAAAAATCATCGATCCGTTTCGTGTACATACCGAACAAACCGTCCGGATCATCCAGGACATTGCTTCGGGCAATACCGGATGCCGACAGGTTGAGCGTGCATGCCGGTGAGAAGATTTTTGCGAATTGCAGGGCGGCCATTCCCATAAGGCCGTTCTGGCGACCATGCTGCTCCGAGTCGGGATGCATGAAATCGTGCAAACCTTTGTCAAAATCAACCAGGGTGGCCAGCGCGGAGAGTTCCGAACCATTGTTGAATTTAAAGGATTGCTTTATCAGCCCTGACCTCTCGGTAAAATCATCGTTAGTCATGATGGCATGGTAGTCATCCGCCGAATTGTAGGGCGTGTTGTTCGTTGAGGTGTAGGGGAAATCGTTGCGAATGGTGGAAAAATCCGCGGCGGCAACGAATTGTTGCGAATGCGTCGGCACCGAGACGAAGCCGTTTGCATCTTCGTAGCCGAAGCTGCCGACGCTTACTTGTCCGGAAACGTGCTTCCCGGCGGAATCGGTCGAAAGATTGATTGCACTGCCGAGTCCATCGCCCATGAGAGCAAGCGGAACACCAGTTTTATAAATCTCGATTCTCTGGAGCAGGTTGAGCGGTATCTTGCTCAGATCGACCGATTCCCCGGCTACCGGCGCGAGCGTAATGCCATCCAGAAAGACGCCGACCTGGCCTGATGAGAGTCCGCGTATGGAAGCCTCGGCATAATCGCCCTGCCCGCCGGTCCGGTAGATATTCACTCCCGTCTCGGTTTCCAGCACCGAAGGAAGGTCCGCACATTTCCCGGAGAACTCATCTGCGGTCTTGACGCTTTGGCCGGAGGGTAACACGGGCGGAGATGAGGCGGTAACGACGATGGAGTAAACAGGGATTGAGGTTATGAGGGAAACCGTATCGCGAGAGGAACTTTTCTTGCGGGAGTTGTCGAGGGCGGCAGGAATCGGCAGGGAGTCCGACGACGATGTGGAATCCTGGGTGATGGCACCTTTCGCGGCGGGTGCAAATGCAAGCGCGCCTCCAAGGTAAATCGGGCAGATTAAATACCGCACAATTGACAACATCAACTCCGTATCCCCCTCGGGATGGATTAAATGTGGTGAAGATGCCGGTTCCGAAACAGGTTTCCTGACTTTCGTTCATCCTACTCGCCGCGTCTTCCCATTCCATGATCGATGAAACAGTGACATCGTGCGGCTTTCGTCCCGAATTACAGTCGCGGGGCGGTGGAAGCTTTTAACTTCCTTCCCTCGAAGCGGAACCGAGTTATGACTGCTCACTCTTTTTTTTTCCGGAGACCTCCTTATTAAAAAAAATCCCCAACTTCTTTGACGAAGCCGGGGGTTTCCGTTTTTATCCTCGTTAGTATGGTATGCCGCAGCCCATCCTCGGGGCGATTACTATGGCACGCGCATGTTCAAGGCAGGTCTTCTGGCTCCCGGATCGTCCTACCGGCCCCGGCCTTCCCATCCTTAGAGGGACAGTGGCATACTGGAGGCTTTCGTTCCCGGTTACAGCGGCGGGTCCGCTCCCGATTCGCACGGGATTCCCTAAAACCCTGAAATGATGCGGTAGAGAATATCGCTTATCGACGGCGGGAAGGTCAAGAGGAAAAATTTCAAACACCGGGGAGCGGGCCAATTTCAGCTCTTTTGCAGAGACGCCAGCCGTGCGTCGCTATTCCATGAGTCCTTTGCCCGGAAAGATTTCGGCGGTGACGAATTTTTTCATGACTTTAAATGAGAAGAAATATCCCCGGCAGCAGGCCCCGTTAGTAAATTGGTCGAAGACAAGGTGCTGCGCCATGCCGATGATCGCGCCGATCAGGAATGGATTGCCGTGCGTCAGGATCGCGGCGCCGCCGAGCAGCGGAAGCCACTCCCACGCATGCAATGGTAACACGACCCGCCGGTAACGCGTCGTATGAAAGGTATGAAAAAACAGTTTGACATCGGGCCGCGCTCCGTACTCCCGCAGGTAGTCGAAACCATGATCGAGGTCGAGCAGCACGCCCGCGATCAACGACGCTGCCGCCATGGGGATCGACCGGGAAACGGCATACGTGACGAACGCGATGGGAATCGAGACGGCGACGTGTTGTTGAAGCTTCAAAAAAAATCCTCCGGATTTTAACCTTAAACCTGAAAATACCGGATCGGCGGGCCTTTCACCCTCCCATCCACAACTTCCTGTCCAGGCTCCGGTAGTGAATCGCCTCCGCAATGTGTGACGGCGTTATGTTGTCTTTCCCGTCCAGATCCGCGATCGTCCGGGCGACCTTATGGATGCGATCGAACGCGCGGGCCGAGAGACCGAGCTTGTCGATGGCGTGTTTAAGCAGGCTCAGCGAATTATCGTCGAGCATGCAATGGGTGCGCAGATGCCTCGACTCCATGTGAGCGTTGCAAAAGATCCTGGGCTCGGCCTTGAACCGGTCCAACTGCACGCTTCGGGCGGTAGCCACCTGCGCTCGCAGCGTCGCCGAATCCGGTCCGGCCGTTTTCGAGGCGAGTTCATCGTACGAGAGCGCCGGTACTTCGACATGGATGTCGATCCGGTCGAGCAGGGGTCCCGAAATTTTCGACATATACTTCTGGATCAGTTGGGGCGAGCACGTGCACTCGTGACGCGGGTCGGTAAAGTAGCCGCACGGACAGGGGTTGAGCGCGACCGCAAGCATAAAGCGGGCGGGGTACGAGAGCGAAATGAGCGCACGCGAAATCGTGACCTTGCCGTCTTCGAGCGGCTGGCGCAGGTTTTCGAGAACATTTTTATTGAATTCCGGGAGTTCATCGAGAAAGAGCACGCCGTGGTGACTGAGCGATACTTCGCCGGGCCGGGGGTAGGAGCCGCCGCCGATGAGGCCCGCGTCCGAGATCGTATGATGCGGCGAACGGTACGGCCGCGTGGCGAGAAGCGGAGTTTTGGCATCGAGGAGTCCGGCGCAGGAGTGGATCTTGGTCGTTTCGAGCGCTTCGTCAAGCGTGAGATCGGGCAGGATCGTGGGCAGGCGTCGCGCAAGCATGGTCTTCCCGGAGCCCGGAGGTCCGATCATCATGATGTTATGCCCGCCGGCGGCCGCCACGAGGAGCGCCCGCTTGATATGCTCCTGACCCTTGACGTCATGAAAGTCGATCGCGTATTGCCGCGCCCGGTTGAAGAGGGAGCCGAGATCGGTGCGATGGGGTTCGATCGCGCGGCTGCCCTGCAGGAACTCAAGCGCCTCGATCAGCGTCGCCACCGGATACACGTCGACTCCTTCGGCGACCGCCGCTTCCATGGCGTTGTCCTTCGGTACGATCATTCCCTTTATCCCCTTATCGCGTGCGCAGATGGCCATGGAGAGCATGCCCTTGATCCGCTTCACGCTTCCGTCGAGCGACAGTTCGCCGACGATGAGATACCCCGCCGTGTTATCGAGCCGCACCTGCGATGACGCTTCGAGGAGGCCGATGGCGATGGGAAGATCGAACGCCGATCCCTCCTTTTTCACATCGGCGGGAGCAAGGTTGATCGTGACCTTGCGGCAGGGGAATTCGAAACCGCAGTTCTTTATTGCCGACATCACCCGTTCCTTCGACTCCCGTACCGTGCCGTCCGGAAGCCCTACCATGGCGAAGCTCGGGAGCATGTCGGTGATATCGGCTTCGATGTCGATCTCTATCGCCTCGATTCCCATCAAAGCCATTGAGCGGATTTTTGACAGCATGACGCGCACCCCTTCGGCAAACCGTGCCTACAACGAGATCGAATACCGGGAAGAAAAAGAAAATAACACGGGCGAGCCGATACTAATAACAAATTCAAATTCTTTCGAATGCCCCGTATCCAGATTAATATTGCTCAGGCAAATAAATACGGTGAAAATCGAGATGGAGGAGGGCGCGGGCTCTGCGATCTCTCACACCGCCATACGTACTATTCCGTATATGGCGGTCCGTGAATTATTACTAATAGTCAAAATTTAATCTACCAGTGACACGAGGCCCATTGCGTCGAAGCTGGATTTCAAGGTAAGCCGAAGTAACGTTATCTTTTTCCAATTATAGGTAAATTTGAGCGTTTAAAACCATCCTTCGTTTCGGCTGAATAATTTGGTTGATCGTATTTTATTGATTTTGACCAATTGCCCTTTCCGCCGCATCCATAGTCTGAACCAGCAGCGTTGAGATAGTCATGGGACCGACGCCGCCCGGCACCGGCGTATAGGCGGAACAATGCGGAATCGCCGTTTCGAGATCAATGTCGCCAATTCCTCCGGGATGGTATCCGGCATCGATTATGGTCGCGCCCGGTTTTATCCAGCCGCCCTGGATGAATTTTGGCTTTCCAACCGCGCCGACGATTATATCGGCTTCCCGCACGATTTCCGGAAGGTCGCTGGTTTTTGAGTGACAAATGGTGACGGTAGCGTTTAAGTTAAGAAGCATAAGGGCCATCGGCTTGCCCAATATCGGGCTCCTCCCGACGATAATTGCCCGTCTGCCCTCTATGGGAATTTTATAGTGCTTCAAAAGTTCCATAATGCCCAATGGCGTTGAACTTCCAAATGCGGGTTCATTCATCGCCATGCGACCGAATCCAAGACAGGTAACGCCATCAACATCTTTTTCAGGCGCAATTCGTTCAAAAGCAATGCGTTCGTTGATGTGGCGGGGAACAGGATGTTGAAGCAGAATGCCATGTATTCGACGGTCCTGATTGAGCAGATCGATGACATGGATCAGTTCCGGCGTCGTCGTTGCATCATCGAGATGAATGCTCCTGGATTCCATACCCACCCTTGCACAGGCATTTCCCTTCATTTTTACATAGGTAGCGGAAGCGGGGTCGTTCCCGACAAGAATAGCGGCAAGTTTCGGCGCTTCACCGGCGCTTTTGTGCCGGTATTGTTCGACGCGGATTTTCAATTGCTCCTCAATATTTTTTGAGAGCGACCTTCCATCCAACAGCAGCGGTGAACCCATGCCTGTTACTCCTTTCACCTTAAAATTGTCAAATTCCAAGCCATAAAATATAGCATCCAATTAACGTCGCATGCCGTTTTTTGTATTGCCAAGGGCGCCCCAACGGTCTATCGTTGAAACGATGGCCGGCATTATTCAAACGATGGGTGCACACAGCGCATTCAAAGTCGCGTTTCTCAAGCAATTGCATAATTTCTCATAACCGCTTCAACTCATCAAATATTTTTACATTTTTCCTATTCACCCAACGCCTGCTCGCAAAGGTAAGTAAACGATGCTCCTTGAGCTTCTCTATCATCATACCGGCATCTATCTTCTCCTGAGCCGCCTTTTCAGCACCAGCGTGGCGACAATCATCTCCTTTCTCCTGGCAATGCTTCTCTTTCCGCCCTATATCCGCTATCTGCAAAAAGTTCAATTTTCCGCGGAATTCGCGTCGCACGGCGGGCGGGATCCGGTGATGCCGGCAGGGATTCTTTTCCTTTTTATCATCCTTGTCTCGACAGTAATCACGGTCCGATTCAACTCCTACGTCGTTTCGGCGCTGGTGATTTATGTAAGTTTCAGCAGTATCGGCGCCATTGATGATATTGTCAAGGTAATCAACAAACGACGGGTGGGACGCGGGCTTCTCACCAAACAGGAGTATCAATATAAAGCCGACGGAATTTCATCGAGTTTGCGCCTTACGCTGTATATACTCATTTCCCTTACCGCAGCGATTCTTGCCTATAAATACATTCCTCATATCAACGGTACCATCAACGTTCCTTTTTTAAGTATTATAAAGGACTTTCCGTACATGCCGGTCTGGCTCTTCATCCCTTTCATGACCATCACCATAGCCATCCTTGCCAATGGGGTTAATTTCACCGACGGCTTTGACACGCTTGCGACCGTTCCGGTCATAACGAGCCTTCTGTTCCTTGGTATAATTTCATTTATTTCAAGCAACGGCGTCTGGAGCAGTTATCTTCTCATTCCTCATATTATCGGGCTGCAGGAGCTTCTGCCCCTTATCGGGGCAGTCATCGGAACTCTCCTTGCCTACCTCTGGTTTAACTCCCCCCCTTCTTCGATTATCATGGGGGATTCGGGATCGGTAGGACTCGGCGGGCTCATCGGTATTATTTTCGTTTTTACCAAGGCGGGTTTCTATCTCCCGCTTGTCTGCTTTATCTTCCTTCTCGAATTTATCTCCGTGCTTCTGCAGATAGGCTTCTTCAAACTGACCGGCAAACGGCTCTTTCTTATGGCGCCCATTCACCACCACTTTCAGATTAAAATGCGCACGAGCGGCATTGTCGGCGGGGAATTCCAGATTAAATCAAAGATTCTCTGGCGGTTTCATATAATCTCGGTGATATGCCTCGTCATCGGCCTCGCGCTGTTCTTGAAAATCCGTTAGGCGGATTCCCGTCGCATGACCCGACGGGTTGCGTGTACCGGAGCAAAAATCGCGAAGTATATTATAAAGTGAATTACAGAACACAAAAGTCAGGTAAAAAATTTCTTTCTCCTGCCGGAGCGGTATACTATGGAAAATATCGAAGGACCCGATATCGATACAAGGGTAAACGGCAGGAAAATCTACTACTCCATCTCCGAGGTCTGCGGTCAAACCGGCCTGGAACCGCATGTTCTTCGTTACTGGGAGAGCGAGTTTTCCCAATTGCGGCCCAAAAAAAATCGCGCCGGCAACCGTACTTACCGCGATAAAGACATCGAGGTCATCCGTTTTATCAAACACCTTCTCTATGAGGAAAAATTCACCATTCCGGGCGCTAAAAAAAGGTTCGCGAAATCGCGGTTGATCGGAGGCGAACCGGTGCGAGTTGAATCGGTTCCCCGCTCGTTGTCGATAAACGGCAACACCCGGGAGATGAAAAAAGAGCTTGAAGAAATACTTACCATTCTCATGCAATGAGTGATTCCATTACGGTGCAGGCCCCGTTATCTCCGGAAGCGACGTCAACTCTTTCCCCAATTCTCTTTTTCCGATCCGTAGACCCTTTGGCTACAGGGGCCGTGACTGAGCCATGGTATTTTCATCGATAGTGCCCGCCAATTTCTCAAGGGAAACGCTCCTTATTGAGTATCTTTCGAGCCGGTTCACGTATCATGATCGCGATCACTGGCATTCGCTTATTGCCGAGGGAAAGATCTCCCTTAACGGATCCTCCGCCAAAAACGATGCAATGGTAATTGGCGGCGATATTCTTGCTTATGATGTCGGAGAGGTTAAAGAACCGCCGGCAGACCTTTCATACCGCATTGTTTATGAGGATGCCTGGTTTCTCTGCATCGATAAGCCCGGAAACCTGCTTGTCCATCGCGCGGGCATCTCTTTCCGCAATAATCTTATTCATCAGCTGCGGCATATCCATATCCCGGCTTTCCCGACCGCGCATACCGTGCACCGGCTGGACCGGGAAACGTCCGGAGCTCTTATGGTAGCAAAGAATATCGAAGCAAGAGCCCTTCTCGGTCGGGAGTTCGATGCAGGGAATGTTGAGAAATGCTATTTTGCCGTTGTTCATGGAAATCCCGGAATAAACGACATTGAACTTCCAATTGGTAAAATGGTCGATTCGGCAATCCCTTATAAATTCCGCGTGGACACAAACGGCAAGAGCTGTCGGACTCGCATTACGACATGCGATGTCTTATCCGGGGAGTATTCCCTGGTAACCTTGCAACCGGTCACCGGCAGGACCCATCAGATTCGAATTCACTGTGCCGCCGTCGGCGCCTCGATTGTCGGCGATAAACTTTACGGTCAGAGCGAAGCCGCATATCTCGCCTGGCGGGACGACAAAACACGCGATGCCGATGCACGGTGGTTTCCCAGGCAGGCTTTGCATTGCGCTTCACTGACGTTCATGCATCCCTATACGAAGAAACGATGCCGCATAGAGGTGCCGATGCGGGAGGACATGCAGAAGCTTGTGGAAAAGCTCCGTACGGGGAAGTACCATCCCTTGTAAGAGGGAGTCAAAACAAAGCCGCTCCCACCCTCCTGTAGGCCTCCCGGAGGCGAAAAAACTACATCCGCCGCAACAAAATGAAAGTGATTCCGCAAAGGCACCATTTATTTTAATCGCTTTGGGTCAAATCCCTCGAAGCGTTGCTTCGACTTTGTATTTTCAGTGCATAAACGAATATGTTTATAAAGATCATGATTCGAGTTCAACCTGAGGGAGTCTTCTTATGGGAACCATTGATACCAGCGAATTCCGGAAAAAGGCCAAGATCATTTTCGAAAGCCAGCCGTGGATCATCGTTGAAAACGACTTTGTAAAACCCGGGAAGGGGCAGGCTTTTAACCGGACAAAGATAAAGAATTTGCTTACCGGCCGGGTGCTCGATAAAACTTTCAAGTCCGGTGAAACCTTCGAGGAAGCCGACGTTTCGACCGTAAATATGCAGTATCTCTACCGCGATGGCGCCAACTACTTCTTCATGAATACCCAGAACTACGAGCAGATAGAAATTTCAGGAGAGGTCATGGAGGAGGCGTCAAAGTGGATCATTGAAAACGCCGTCTGCGAAGTATCGTTCTGGGGAGAACGGGTAATCGGGGTCACGCCACCCACCTTCGTCGATCTCGTGGTGACCTATACTGAACCGGCGGTGCGAGGCGATACCGCGAACAATGTTACGAAAAAAGCCACGCTCGAAACCGGAGCGGAGATCAATGTTCCCTTCTTCATCGAATCCGGCATGAAGCTCAAAATCGATACGCGCACCGGCGAATATCTGCAGAGGTCGACATAATCAGGGGATTGTCCGGCAATTTATCCGCATCTTCCGCAGGGGTTTAAAATTTTAAACCTCTTATGATCTTGTCCTGCAACAATAAAAACCATGTCCTCTGAATCCGTTCCTACCATGTCGTGGAGCACTGCGCAAAAGCGCGCTGCTCTCATGAGGCATATCAGAGATTTTTTCGCGGCGCGGAATATCGTTGAGGTCGAAACGCCGATTCTTTCGTATGCAAGCTCCATCGATCGCCACATCGACGTTTTCTCCTCGGAGTACTCCCCGCTTGCGGCTACATCGGCGGGAAAACGGGAAAGGGTATACCATCGTACCTCGCCTGAGTTTCATATGAAACGGCTCCTTGCCGCCGGGTACGGCGATGTGTATCAGATTGGCAAGGTATTCCGCGACACCGAACTGGGGCGGATCCACAATCCGGAATTCACCATGCTCGAATGGTATCGGATCGGCTGGACCATGGAGGCGCTCATCACCGAGACGATCGACTGTATCGCCGCAATTCTCGGCGAAAAAAAGGTCGTTCGCAAAACGTATGCGGAAGCGTTCCTCGAAGCGGCAGGTCTCGATCCCCTGGAAACGTCGATTGAAGCGGTGTGCGGCATATGCGCGTCACGCGCCATTGCGACGCCGGCTTTTTCAACATTGACCGATGCGCTGCAATTTGCCATGACGGCCATTGTCGAGCCATC
>Ga0116121_1000677_pt1 | contig 16494 bp, 13 predicted proteins | sample June2015DPH_13_1_FD_89725 | JGI IMG/M metagenome (GOLD analysis project Ga0116121, IMG submission 89725) | Peatland microbial communities from SPRUCE experiment site at the Marcell Experimental Forest, Minnesota, USA - June2015DPH_13_10 | ecosystem: Environmental > Terrestrial > Soil > Wetlands...
CCCCACATCATGGTAGGTGCTTAACGACCGAGATTTTAGATGACGGAGGTGACGGAACCTGCGGTCTGGAAGCCGGGGGCGGGAGAGAAAATAGACCTCAGCGGATAGGTCGAGTGGTCACTCCACAATAGCCAGCACATCGCCCGCATTGATCGCTACACCGGCGGCCGCCACGATCTTCTTGACGATTCCCTTCTTTGGTGACTTGATCTCATTCTGCATCTTCATGGCTTCGACGACGACGATGCCCTGGCCCGCTTCTACCTCCGCTTGTTCCGCAACCAGCAAGCGCACCACACGCCCGGGCATCGGTGCCAGAATCTTACGCGGTCCTTTCTCATCGACGACTCCGCCTTTGCGGGAACGCAGCGAGCGGGGATCTCGAATCTCCACCGCGAACCGCGTACTGCCCACCCACATATGAAGGTCGGTCGCAGTCTGTTCACGCTTTACTTCAAAAGCGTGGCCGTCGACCAGCAGCGACAGCACATCCCGCCGTGGCAGGACTGCATCCACATGCACTTCTTTGCCGTCGAGTTGGCACTTCCAGCCGGAATCACTCTTTTCCAGCTCGAGCCGGTGCGCTATGCCGCCTACGATCACGTCATAAACCATAAGGGTTAGCGCAGCGCTTCCGCGCGTCCTTTCTGCTTCCAGCTCGAGCATGCCGGCACCATGTCCGCAGCATTTCCATTCCGCCTCGAAGAACTTGCCGACGACGTCGGATCGAGCACTGCAAACATGCCGGCGGCGATTGCGGCAATCCGCGGTTCCGGAGCGCGCGCCGCGATGTCCGGATCAGACTTGGTCAGCAAACGGTCGAGAAACCCAGTGTCCAGTTTCCCCGCCTGGAAATCACCATCGCGCAGAATTCGCCGAAAGAGCGAAATGTTCGTCTTGATCCCTGCAACAAAATATTCGTAGAGCGCGCGCTGCAACCGCTGGATGGCTTGCGGCCGGTCAGTGCCGTAGCCGATCAGTTTGGCGAGCAACGGATCGTAGTCCATCGGAACGTTCCAGCCTTCGTACATCCCGCTGTCCCGTCGAATCCCTGGTCCCGAGGGCTGGAGCAGCACCGTGATTTTCCCCGGGCTCGGAAAATAACTATTGTCCGGATCTTCCGCATAAATACGGCATTCAATGGCATGCCCGCGAATCGTAACGTCGGATTGGCTGAACGGCAGCTTCTCACCGGCCGCAATGCGGATCTGCAGGTGAACAAGGTCCAGCCCGGTCGTCAACTCGGTAACTGGATGTTCGACCTGTAAACGCGTATTCATTTCGAGGAAGTAGAAATTCTTCTGCTGATCGACCAGGAACTCGATCGTGCCCGCATTTGTGTAATTGGCCGCCTGTGCGACCCTGACCGCCACTTCGCCCATCCGGCGCCGCATATCCGGATCGACGATCGGCGATGGCGCTTCCTCCAGAACCTTCTGGTGTCGCCTTTGGATCGAGCATTCGCGTTCGCCGAGCCACACCGTGTTCCCATGCTCGTCCGCCAGCACCTGCATTTCGATATGCCGCGGATTGATGATCGCTTTTTCGATATAGACTTCGCTGTCACCAAAGGACCGTTGCGCCTCGCTTTGCGCCGACTCGAGTGCGGAGCGGAGTTCCTGCGGCGTGTGCACCAGCCGCATGCCCTTGCCACCGCCGCCCGCCGCAGCTTTCAGCATCACGGGATAGCCGACCTGTTCGGCAACTTTCTCTGCTTCCTCTGGAGAGGTCAATCCACGCGCGGTTCCCGGCACAAATGGAATGCCCGCTTTTTCCATGTGCTGTCGCGCACGTGTCTTCGACCCCATCATTTCCATCGAATGCGCCGTCGGCCCGATGAACTTGATACCGGCCTCAACACATGCCTTAGCGAACTTCGCATTCTCCGAAAGGAAGCCGTACCCGGGATGAATGGCCTCGGCGCCCGAACGCCGCGCCACATCGAGGATCTTATCCATTCGCAGGTAGGACTCCGATGCCGGAGCCGGCCCGATCGGGTAAGCCTCGTCGGCCTTGCGCACATGCAGGGCGGCCCGGTCAATCTCCGAATAGACCGCGACTGTGGAGATGCCGATCTCGCGGCATGCACGGATCACACGTACAGCGATCTCTCCCCGATTGGCAATCAGTATCTTTTTGAACATTCTCAATCCATCCACACCCAAGCCGCTCATGATTCTACCTGTGCGGCCGTACCGGACGCATGCGGCAAATCACACGCGATTGTGACGCATGACCCGTCACGCGCCGCCCGGTATTGCCCCGAAAAACAAAAGCCCCACTCTACGTGGGGCCTTCCGTTTCCCAGCGAAATCACAGTCAGCTATTTGTTCTGATCCATCACGATACCACCCGTCCCAGGCTGTTTTTCCGCCTTCGCTTTCTTGGTGGCCATCGTCTTGTCGACCCAATCATCCGCCGTCTTCAAATCCGATGCGCGGGCTTCTGCATCTCCGCACTCGATGTCCGCCTTTTCCCGGAACATCAGGTTCAAATACGCCATCGCATCGTCGTAATCGGGACGAAGCTGCAGTGCTTTATTCAGATTGTCGATGCCCTCCTGAACATTGGGAGAATTCTTCTCTTTCACCAGGGCGCAGACTTTCTTGTCCTTGGCGTAAAGAGAATCATCCGGCTTCATGCCGAGTTTGGCGCGCTCTTCCTGGCGTGGAATGTAAGTCTGCGTCCAGTCAATCACCGCCACCGAATAATACGGCTCGGGATCGTTCGGATCAGCCTCGGATGCTTTCTTGTAGAAGTCCTTCGCCAAGTCAAACTTTTTCATCTGCAAATACAGGTAGGCGATACCCTTGATGCTGTTGATATTTTTCGGGTCCGAGTTAAGAACAATCTTGTATTGATCGATCGCCTGCTCTGCATATTTGTTGTTGTCCGGCGTGTCCGCTCCAGGAATGTACTGCTGCGCAAACGCGGTCGCCAGATACAGACGGGCATTGATCAGAGTCGGATCCAATGCCACGGCTTGCTGGAAATGGTCAATCGCCGATTCGTACTTGGCGTTTTTGTAGGCTTGCACGCCCTTGTTTAACTGGTCGCGCGCTTTCAGTTTGGCGCAACCCGTGCCGGCAACGAGGACCACAGCGGCGGCAAAAACCACCACGAACCTGTGCATAGTTTTCATTGCTTTATGAATCTCCTTACCACATTAAAAGACATGTACGCCCTGGGTTGCGCCCGTTCTTTCGCGCTGAACTCGGGAAGCCGAGGAGTGTCCCGAAGAGGCGTATCGATTGCACTCGCCTCCACGGCAGCTCTCGACGAAAATATTCTAGCCGCCCGCCTCGATCTTGGCTGTGATCAGCCCAACCTTATCGACGCCAGCCGAATGCGCAATGTCAATCACATTGGCGACGTCGGCAAAGGGCACATTATCATCGCCCTTGACGAACACCACCTTCTCGGCGCGGGTCTTGAAAATATCTTCTAGACGGCCCTGCAACGTCTCCCAGGTCGCTTCGTCCTGGTTGATCTTCAGCCCCGGAGCATTCCCCGCTCCGTGATCAATCAACTGTACGACGATAGTGCGATCCGGTGTCGGTGGCGGCGCCTTCTGGTTCGGCGGCGGCGGCTGTGGAACCAGCGCATCCAAACCTTTAGGTGTCAGCGGTGTAATGACCATGAAAATGATCAACAACACCAGCAGAACGTCGATGAGCGGCGTGACGTTGATATTTGCACTTTGACCCCCGCTCGGGCCGACTGCCATTCCCATAATCTTTCTCCCGTTACCTGTGTGGCGCGGACACTATTGTCCGCGACTACGCTATTGCCCGCCGGTAGGTGCTGGTGTAGCTGCCGGTGGAGGAGCCAAAGCTCCAGCCTTCTTCTGATCCGTCAGCAGACCCAGTTGGTCCACGCCAGCGGCGCGAACATTGTCCACCACCTCGACCACCGATCCAAACTTGGCCCGCGCGTCGGCCTTGATAAAAACGCGCTTGTCGGTGCGGTTCGCCAGACGATCTTTAATTTTCTGCGTCAGGTCCGCCACTGCGATCGGGTCCGTACCGAAGAAGACCTTGCCGTCTTTCATTACTGCCACGAGCAGCGCGTCTTCTTTGTCGGCATCAGGCATTTGTTCCGGATTGTTCACCCTGGCCATATCCACGGTGACGCCGTGCTGCAACATGGGCGTGACCACCATGAAAATAATCAGCAACACCAGCATCACATCCACCATCGGTGTGACGTTAATGTCGGAGTTGACCTTGGCTCCTTCGTTTCGCTTTGCTAATGACATGGAATCTATCTCCTGCGGATCCTTCCCGTTTCGTGGAAACCCGGCTTCCCGCGTCTCCCGCCGCCAGTGAAGAGGAGCAGGCGCCGGTGTTTCGACCGGCGCCGTGCCAGCAACTCAGAGTGCGGCCCGCAATACTGCGGCCTTGATTAGGACCGGCGCATGCTGCGGCGTTTCAGGAAGTAATCGATCAATTCGCTCGAGGAGTTGTCCATCTCCACGTCGAACGCTTCCACGCGCCCCGTCAGATAGTTGAACATCATGACGGCTGGAATCGCCACGAACAACCCGACCGCCGTCGTTACGAGCGCTTCCGAAATGCCGCCCGCGACTGCTGCCAGGCCGGTCGCCTTCTCTTTCGCGATGCCGTTGAACGCGTTCAGAATGCCGACCACCGTTCCGAACAGTCCGACGAATGGAGCCGTCGAGCCGATCGTCGCCAGTCCGCCCAGTCCGCGCTTCAGTTCCGCATGCACGATCGCTTCTGTGCGCTCCAGTGCGCGCTTCGAAGCTTCAATCGTCTCGCCCGGAATCTCGCCCGGGCTGTCCTGGTGGGCCTTGAATTCCATCAGACCTGCGGTGACAACCTTCGCCAGGTGGCTCTTCTTGTTGCGCTCGGCAACTTTGATGGCCTCGTCAATCTTGCCTTCGCGCAACGCGCCGGCCACAGCCGGAGCGAACGAGCGGGACTGATTGCGAGCCGCGTTGAATGCCATCCAGCGGTCGATCATGACGCCGATTGACCACCCTGACATGATGAACAAAATGATAACCACGACTTTCGCCAGAATGCCCATCTGGTGCCAGAGCGAAATCGGGTCCCAGCCGGGTGCGCTCTCCTCAAAGAGCCAAGCGGCATAAAGATGTAGATTGCTAAGTGCGACTGCTGCCAGGTTTACGACCATGAGTTGCTTTTCCTCCTCGGAACTTGTTTGACGCGCCTGATTTGACCAAAAATAACCGAGAAATCCGGCCAGCGTGCCAACGAACGCTCCGCCAAAATTCGGCGGACAAATTTTGTATCACCGCTCCAAAGCTTACGCCCCGAAACGAATAATCAAAAAACTACATGCCGCGTCGTGCTCCGTTAGAAGCCCGACTCGATGTCTCTGTTGCATCCCAAATAGAAATCGCGCAGGCAGAATCGCCCTCGGGTTTGGAATTAACCCTGGTCTCCCGTCTCGGGAAGAGTGAGATGGGGGAGGACTTAACCGCCGCAAAACCTAAAAGGCCAGCCCGGTTCGTACCTCGGAACTCAAAGCTCCGATCTCTAACCACCGGACAAGCTGAAATTCACAACCACCTGGGTCTCCACGGCCACCGGCTCTCCATTGAGCAGGTATGGCTTATAGCGCCACTGTTTGACGGCCTCAATTGCGGCCGGCGCCAGCATGGCATGACCACTGATCAACTGCAGGTTTTGAATTGTTCCCTCTTTGCTGATCTCGGCCTGCAACACCACCGAACCCTGAATTCGAGCCTGGCGAGCCAGCGGTGGGTAGTTAGGTGTCACTTTCTTGATCAGCAGACCTTGCGACACACCTGAAGAAACGCGCACGCGCGCCGGCGTCGCAATCTTGGGGACTGCCACCGCCTGCGAACTCAAGATGCCGCCGATAACGCCGCCTGCAGAACCTCCCGGAATTCCGCCCGGCACTCCACCCGGAACGCCGCCCACTCCCAGATCGGGGGGCGCTTCTTCCTCTTTAATCATCTGCACTTTTTGTGGAATCTTGGTGGGGGTGCGCAGTTGGCCGTTCACGAGTTCGCTCTGCATCTTCACGACCTTCACAGGCGCGGCCGCTGGCGGAGGTGGTGGCGGCGGCGGTGGTGGCGGAGCCACCAGGAAAGTCATCAATTGCTGTTTGGGCAACGCATCCGTATAGATCAGAGGAATCAGGATCAGGATGCAGATGAGGAATACCTGCAACACGAAGGACATAACCGTGGTGCTCAACCGCTTGGTCTTGAACCTGTTCCCGGACTCGATAAGGCTGTCTTCAAACATGGGCTTCTCCTACACGCGGAACCCTACGACATCTTAGACACCGACCGCATCCTTCTTGCTCCCAATCTTTCTATACCCCGTCTCTTTGGACAGGTCCATGATTCTACGCCATTTGGCGCGCTTCGTATCAGGGTATCGCTTTAGCGATACCGTAAACTCTCGAAATCAATTGCCCCTTCAGGCGCGGGGTTCTTTTCTTTACTTTCCCACCCGTACTGGCATGGCAATCTGCTTCTGACCCCGTGCCGTCCGCCATTCCTGGTAGGCCACCAGAATCGGAGCCGCAATCGCAATCGACGAATAAGTACCGATCAGGATTCCGATCACCAGGGCAAGGCTGAAGTTGTGCAACACTTCGCCGCCGAAAAGGAACAGAGCAAGCACGGTAAGGAATGTTAGCCCCGCTGTCAAGATAGTTCGGCTCAACGTCTGATTAATACTTTTGTTGACAATGTCCGAAAGTTTTTCTCGTCGCAGCAGTTTGATGTTCTCCCGGATGCGGTCGAAGACAACGATCGTGTCGTTATTCGAGTATCCGATCAAGGTTAGAATCGCCGCAATTACCGTCAGCGAGATTTCCCGGTCGAGCAGCGAGAACGCGCCCACCGTGATCAGCGTGTCGTGGAATACCGTCAACACCGCCGCCACGCCGTAAATCCACTCAAACCGCAACGCCAGATACACCAGCATGCCCGCCAGCGAATACAGGGTCGCCAGCAAGGCTTGCTTGCGAAGCTGCTGCCCCACTTGCGGCCCTACGATCTCGACATTGCGAATGCCAAAATCTGAAAGAAAGAATCCATCTTTCAGCGAAGCCACGACGGCCGGATCGACCACTCCGTTCAATTCGTCAATCGAACTCAGCACTCCGCCCTTCACCTTGTCGCGCTGGTCGACAATCGACTGCGCGATCGCCGTGTATCGGGTATCGGCATCGCTGCTCAAGTGGAGCGGATCTTTCTCCAGCAAATAATTCTTCAGACCTATCGAGCTGGCATTGTTCAGATCCGGCTTGCCCGCGTTGGCGCTCGCAACACTGCCCTCAAGCGCCTGCTTGATCTGGTCCTTTCCCTTGCTCAAATCCTGCTCGCTCGTTTCCTGGATGTCCAGAGCGATCAGCACTTCGTTATTCCCCGCCTGCCCGTACCTCTGTACGCGCGCATTCTTCAATCCGGCGCGGTCAACTTCATCATGAATCTTGGAAGGATCGGGTGTGTGTGCGTACTTTACATAAACCAGCGTGCCGCCCCGGAAGTCAACGCCCAGCGGGATCCCGTGCCAGAAGGCCATGGAAAGAAGTCCGGCCACGCTGAACACCAGCGAAAAAACGAGGAAGTACCATTTCTTCCCAAGAAAATCGATGTTGGTATTGCGAAAGAATTCCACGCTGCTTCCAATCCCTTCAAAATCAGTCGATGTCGTCCGTCGTCAGTCGTCCGGAATGCGTCGGCCTTTTCAGTTTCCCCAGCAACCAACGACCAGCGACCAGCGACTACTTCAAATACTCAATGCCTCTCCACGCTGCTTCCGGCCCAGCACCCAATCAAAAATCACGCGCGACACAAACACGGCTGTAAACAGGTTCGCTGCCAGACCAAAAACCAGTGTGGTCGCAAATCCCTTGACCGGTCCCGTTCCGAAGATGAACAAAATCATGGCCGAAACGATGGTCGTGACGTGTGTATCCACAATCGTGATCCAGGCGTGGCCGAAACCTTGCTCCACGGCCGACGCTGGCGTCTTGCCGTTCCTCAACTCCTCGCGGATGCGCTCAAAAATCAACACGTTCGAATCCACGCCCATGCCGACCGTTAGAATCACACCGGCAATTCCCGGCAGCGTCAGCACCGCTCCGAAATAGCCCATGAATCCAAGCAAAATGACCAGGTTCAAAATCAGTGCGATATCCGCGTTCACCCCGGCCCACCGGTAGTAGATCAGCATGAACGCCAGCACAGCGATCATCCCTACCGCCGCAGCCTGCACGCCCGACCGGATCGAATCCGCGCCCAGCGACGGTCCAACTGTGCGCTCTTCGAGATACTTAATCCCCGCCGGCAGCGCGCCCGACCGCAGCGTCATCGCCAGGTCCTGCGACTGCTGCTCGGTGAACCGTCCGTTGATCATGACCGTGTCATGAATTGGCTCTTTGATCACCGCAACTTCTTGCACTTTGTTGTCGAGCACGATGGCGAGGTTGTCGCCAACATGGGCCGATGTAAAGGAGTAGAACTTGCGCCCGCCGTCTCCGGTCAGAATGAATCGAACCGCCGGCTGTCCGTTCTCGTCGCGGGTCGGTTCCGCATTCCGCAGATCGCGCCCCGTGACCGCCGATGCCCGCGAGATCAAGTACCACTGTTCGCCGCCTTCGTTGTCCCGTGACGTAATACTCTTGCCCGGCAAGAGCACAGCATCCGGAGGCAGCACGCCGCCCTTATCCTGCAGCGCCGCCTGCTCGCTCGAGTACGGGCCGCCCACCGACTGCTTGATCTCAAGCATCGCCGTGGACTGCATGATCTCCTTCACACGCGCCGGATCGTCAACACCCGGAAGCTGCACCAGAATCTGGTACTGCCCAAGCCCGTGCTCCTGAATGACGGGTTCGCTCACGCCGAGTGCGTCAATCCGGTTGCGGATCGTCTCAATCGCTTGCGACACCGCCCGGTTCTTCAGGTCCGCCAGGTTCTGGTTCTTCATCGACACGGTCCATGAATTCTCCGTGCCCGATGAAGCGTCATAATCCGGCAACCGGTCGCTGACAATGCTCTTGAAGTCGCTGGTCTGCTCGGGAGGAACACCCTTCACCACAATCGCCTCCGGATGGTTCGCCGGATCCGGTTGGAGGATGTCCGCGTAGTTGATCTTGTGCGACCGCATGTCTTCCTTCAGTCGCGCAACGGCGTTATCGGAATCCACCCTGACGGCGTCATTCACCTGCACCTGCAGGATCAGGTGCGTTCCCCCGCGCAGGTCGAGGCCAAGGTGAATGCGGTCGGTGATCGAGGCCAACAAACCCTTGCCCGACCAATCTTTCGGAATGCCCACGATCCCGGCCAGAAAAAATACCAGGATTGCGACAATAACCACCATCTTCCAAGTAAGGTTCTTATTCATGGAAAAACAATCTTTCGCCTGTCAAAAATATCTCACTAACACCCTGTCATCCTGAGCGGAGTGACTGTTGCGCAAAGCGCAGCAGTCTCGAAGTCGAAGGACCCCTGCTCCCACCCCAGACCTGCCCAGCTACAGCGACTCAAGCTCGAAGCTGGACGTTCACTTCGCCTCTTCAGTCGGCGTCACCGAAACCACCGAACCACGGCTTACTTCCAGTTTCAAATTGTCAGGCGGCACGCGCAGCGTAATCGCGTCGTCTTTCAGCCCAATAATCGTCCCGCGCAGGCCCCCGGTCGTCACAATCCGGTCCCCGGTCTTCAACTCGCTCAGCATCGCCTGCCACTTCTTCTGCTTCCGCTGTTGCGGCAATATCAATAGAAAGTAAAAGATGGCAAAAATGAACAGCAGCGGCGCCAGCCCGAGCAGTCCCGATCCTCCAGGAAATTGCAACCAGAGCGCCATCCTGCCCCCTACGCCGACAAAAATTGCATATGCAGCCAAGTCAGTCCCCTAGAACAATCTATCGAGTCATTACTGTGCAGTCGGAAGCGTCGCGCGGGTTGCCGGGCAGGATGCCGGGTGAAAGTTCCGGCACAAAAAGCCCCAGCCTCAATCCGTTTCTGTTGCCGCACTTCGGGGAATCATTCTCTGCCCCGCGGATCGCTCCGCCGCAGACTTGGAGTCCCACCGTGCCGGACCCCGATTCTTACCCGGGACGACACAACAAGAAGGCGGACCCTATCCCCAAGTTAAATAGAATGCAGGACGCCCCCGCCGGGTGTCAAGTTGAGGGCGCTTAGCAGGCGTGCGTGTCGCCGAAAGAGGCGACGCGAGAGCCTGCTGCCGAAATCCTGAGCCGCGCTCGTTGCGGCGAAGGAACCTCGAGCGTCCAGAAAACGACTTCCGAGAGAAAGGTCCTGCAAAATTGACTTTGCGGTTAGCCCAGTGGGGCTGCACTCCTAAAGATCTCCCGGCAGGAACGACCCGGTCGCCGGGTGCTTGCTCTACGCCCCATCCCCGGTTCCGTCTGCACGAGACTTCTTCGCACTCCCGCTTCGCATCTCCGCCCTCACCCGCCGCATCGTCTCTAAATAAAAATGCACATTGTGGATCGTGTTCAGCACCTGCGCCAGCAACTCATTTGCAGCATAAAGATGCCGCAAATAAGCCCGCGAATACCGCACACACGCCCGGCACGAGCACGCCGGATCCAGCGCCCCCGCATCCTCCGCATACCGCGCCTGCTTGATCGACACCCGCCCTTCCGACGTAAACAGCAGCCCGTGCCGCGCCGCCCGCGTAGGCAGCACACAATCCATCATATCCACGCCCAGCCGCGCGTAATAAGCAATCTCCTCCGGAGTCCCCACTCCCATCAAATACCGCGGCTTGTCTTTCGGCAGGTGCTCCAGCGTCGACTCCACAATCTCCCGAGTCATATCCCGCGGCTCGCCCACACTCAACCCGCCGATCGCATATCCCGGAAACCCAATCTCCACCGTCCGCATCGCCGACTCTCTCCGCAACTCCCGATCCATTCCCCCCTGCACAATCCCAAACAAAGCCTGCGTCTTCCCGCACCATTCTTCCTCTGTGGGATTGCTCTTCCTTTGGAGATTGCTATCCTCTTCAGGATTGTCATTCCGAGCAAAGCGAGGAATCTCGTTCTCCAGCGCCCTGTCATCCTGAGCGGAGCGGATCGCGTCGCGAAGCGATGCGGTCCGTGGAGTCGAAGGACCCCTACCTTCACCCGACAACTGACCAACTTCGTACCCACCAGCCACCGGCCACTGACCACTGGCCACATGCCCTTCCTGATGGCCGACGGCTGACGGCTGAGAGTTACCCCACGGCACCTCATGCCGATGCTCCTCAAAATATTTCTTACTCCGCTCCGCCCACCGCAGAGTCATTTCCATCGACTCGCGCACCCGTTCTCGCTCCGCCGGATACTCCGTGCACTCATCGAACGCCATAATAATGTCGGCGCCCAGCCCGATCTGCGCCTCCATCGCCCGCTCCGGACTCAAAAAATGCGATGACCCATCCAGATGCGACCGAAACGTCACGCCCTCTTCTTTCACCTTCCGCAGCTCGTTCAGACTGAAAACCTGAAATCCCCCCGAGTCCGTAAGAATCGCCCGCTTCCAAGCCATGAACCGGTGCAGCCCGCCCATCCTCCGCACCAGCTCAATCCCCGGACGCAAATAAAGGTGGTAAGTATTCCCCAGCAGAATCTGGACGCCGAGTTCCTCCAGCAAATCCTGCGGCACTCCCTTGACCGACCCCAAAGTCCCGACCGGCATAAACACCGGCGTCTCCACCACCCCATGCGGAGTAGTCAGCGACCCAACCCGCCCCGGCCCAGTAGTACCTTCAATCTGAAATGAGATAGACACCGCGGAGAATTCTAAAGGAAGTACAAACGTGGCGTGAAGCAACCCTCCATCCAGTCTGGATGTCTAAGCTTCGCCTTCATAGAAATTTCCCTCGATTCAAATCGACGGAGTACCTTACAGCCAAAGCGAGTCGATGATCAAGCAAGTTCCGCGTGGCGTGGGCGCCCTTGCCCGGCAAAGCCCGGCAGCAGAATGTACCGCGATACCTATGTACCACAATAGTTCCGCGAGGAACACTCCGCACATGTTCCACACGAGAACACTCTACTTCTTGGCTGCCGCCGTCTCCCCCACCCGCTCACTCACCTTGAAGACCAACTTCCCGGCCTTCTTGTCGGCATCCACGACCGCGTGGTCTCCATGCAGCACCTCGCCGTCGAGGATCTTCATCGCCAGCGGATCCTGCACCAGCTTCTGGATCGCTCGTTTCAATGGCCTCGCTCCGAAATTCGGATCGTAGCCTTCCGTGAACAGCAACTCCTTGGCTGCGTCGGTCAACTCGAGTGAAATCTTGCGATCGGCCAGCAGCCGTCGCAGGTCTTCCAGCCGCAGCTCGACGATCTTCACCAACTGCTCCTTGCCCAGCGGACGGAAGATGATGATGTCGTCGACGCGATTCAGGAACTCAGGCTTGAAGTGCCCGTGCAGCGTGTCGAGCACTTGCTTTGACGCCTCGTCAAATGCCTTTTCTGACCGAATGTTTTCGGATTGCAGATACATCGACCCCAGGTTCGAGGTCATGATGATCACTGTGTTTTTGAAATCGACCTTGCGCCCTTTGCCATCGGTCAGGCGGCCATCGTCCATGATCTGCAGCAGGATGTTGAACACATCCGGATGAGCCTTTTCGATTTCGTCGAAGAGCACGACCGCATAGGGATGGCGCCGCACTTGTTCGGTGAGTTGTCCTCCTTCTTCGTAGCCGACATATCCCGGAGGCGCGCCGATCATGCGAGATACAGCGTGCTTCTCCATGTACTCGGACATGTCGATGCGGATCATGGCGCGCTCATCGTCAAACAGAAATTCCGCCAAAGCCCGCGCCAGTTCCGTCTTTCCAACTCCGGTCGGTCCAAGAAAAATGAACGAGCCAATCGGCCGCTTCGGATCGCTCAGCCCTGCGCGCGATCGGCGAATCGCATTCGCTACGCGTTCGAGAGCGTCGTCCTGTCCGATCACGCGCAGGCGCAGCCTCTCTTCCATGTTGATAAGCTTCTTGACTTCGCCTTCGAGCATCTTTGAAACCGGAATGCCCGTCCACTTCGAAACGATGCGCGCAATGTCTTCCTCATCCACCTCTTCTTTCAGCATCCGCGTGGAGCGGACACTCTTATCCGCTTTCCCCGCGCTGCCATCAATCTGCCCGGTGATTTTCTTGAGATCTTCTTCCGTCTGACGAATCAGCCCATAGCGGATCTGCGCGACACGTTCCAGATTGCCCTTGCGTTCTTCGGCCTGCTCTTCGACTTTGAGCTGCTCCAGTTTTTCTTTCAGCGCGCGCGCCTTCGCAATGATGTCCTTTTCGAGTTTCCACTTGGCCTTGAGCGCATTCGACTGCTCGCGAATGTTGGCCAACTCTTTTTCGACGAGCGCGAGTCGTTCACGCGAGTTGCGGTCATCTTCTTTCTTCAGCGCCTGCTTTTCGATTTCGAGTTGCGTGGCGCGGCGCTCGAGTTGATCGATCTCCGTCGGCATCGAATCGATCTGGATGCGCAGGGACGCGGCCGCCTCGTCAATCAGATCGATCGCCTTGTCCGGCAGAAAGCGGTCGGAGATATAGCGATGCGACAATGTGGCGGCCGCGACGATCGCCGAATCTTTGATTCGCACGCCGTGATGCACTTCATACTTTTCCTTCAGTCCGCGCAGAATGGCAATCGTGTCTTCGACATTCGGCTCGCCGACGAAGACGATCTGGAAGCGGCGTTCGAGCGCGGCATCTTTTTCGATGTACTTCCGGTACTCGTTGAGCGTAGTGGCGCCGATCGCGCGCAGTTCGCCCCGAGCAAGCGCGGGTTTCAGCATGTTCGAAGCATCGATCGCGCCCTCCGACGCTCCGGCGCCGACGAGCGTGTGCAGTTCGTCAATGAAGAGAACGATCTGACCCTGGGCGTCTTCGATTTCTTTCAACACGGCCTTCAGCCGGTCTTCAAATTCTCCACGATACTTTGCGCCCGCCAGCATTGCTCCCAGGTCAAGAGAGACGACGCGCTTGTTTTTCAGAACTTCCGGCACATCACCCGAGATGATGCGCTGGGCAAGACCTTCGACGATGGCGGTCTTGCCAACACCCGGCTCTCCGATCAGCACGGGATTGTTTTTCGTGCGCCGCGAGAGGACCTGGATGACGCGGCGGATTTCTTCGTCGCGTCCAATGACGGGATCGAGTTTGCCTCGACGCGCTTGTTCTGTGAGGTCGCGGGCATAACGTTCGAGCGCCTGATACTTCGCCTCCGGGTTCTGGTCGGTAATGCGCTGTGAGCCGCGGACGGCGGTCAGGGCCTTGAGAATGGCATCGTGCGTAGCGCCGTGGCGCGCCAGCAACTCCTGCGCGGGGTCTCCGTGATTCCGGTCCCGCTTCAGTCTCGTGATCGCAAGCAGTAGGTGCTCGGTCGAAACATATTCGTCCTTGAACGCGTCGGCTTCCTTGAACGAACTTTCCAGAAGCTGGTTCACTTGCGGCGACATCGCCGCCTGGTTCGCGCCGCTGCCGGAAACTTTGGGGAGCTTCTCGATTCCCTCGTAAATCTCGGCGAGCACCGACTGCGGGCCGATACCGATTTTCTCCAGCACTGGAACGACGATGCCTTCTTTATCTTCGACGAGCGCAGCGAGCAAGTGAACGGGCAGAAGCTCAGGATTGCCGTGCTCGGATGCCAGCTCGTTCGCGCGCTGGATTGCTTCCTGCGCCTTCACTGTAAATTTGTCCCAACGGATGGGCATTGGTAGTCACTCCTAGTTGCTAAGTCGCGATCTGATTGCGAAAGTGCACGGTGTTAAGAGGTCAAACCTTGATGAGCGGCAACGGTGATACATCAATTCCTCCAGCCCTCTTGGAGTAGTGAGCCTGGAAGAACTCAAACTCCTTCCTCTGCTCTTTTCTGCATATCGTTTGTATTGTCCGGATAATGGATAGTTTGTCCTCTTCGGCAGTATTGATGCCGAATATGATGCCACTAAGGTCTTCGAATCTATATTTCAGCTTTCTATCTGACGGATTCGAATAGTCCGTCAGGTAGCTAGCGAGGACGAGCCGGTACTCGTCTTCATATGTCCAGTCTTGAAGCTTCGTCGTCTGAGCAACGGCCAACTCGGCCGAGTATTTTTCTCTCCATGGTTCTTCGTTACCAAAAACATCCTGGAAGCACGAACTACTGTTCCCCTTCCCGTCTGAATACCACCAGCTCAAGGCGGGACCACGGAGACGGCCTAGCGATCTGAAGAAGTCGATCTCGGGGTAGGGTCTGTCATAGACGACCTTGTGAAATTGATACTGCGCGTAGCCGCGGATCGGAACTGGCGCGGGCGGGTTCTTGCTGCCGCGCCACCCTGTAATCCCATACAAGGACAGGGTAGGGTTCCCAGCATTGGTCCCTGTTTTGAATTTCAGGCAAGCGCCTTTATGTTTGTCTGCATAGTTTGCCCACATCGAGGAATTGACACAATTCCCCGAAAAACATGCTGTGTACCAGTCGATATAAAGCGTTTGTTCCAACGCCTCAACGTACTGGGTGGGGAAATCCAGAAAAATGAACGCACGATTGTGATCGTTGGAAGATAAGGGACTGTTGTATTTCGTTATCAGATTTCCCTGCATCGATGCTCTGTTTACCCCCGCGTATAGCTGGTCTGAACCGTCTGGAACATCCGGGTGACTTTCCTCAAGACGATTAGTAAGAGCGATTACTTGCGGTAAAGGAGGCACCTTCTCGCATAAAGCGCGCAGAGTGTCGCTTGCTGGTCCGTCAGTCATTAACCCAAGATGTCGATAGGCCGCAACAATCGCGCTGAGTGCCTCATAGTGCAATGTTCTTAAATGGACGCAGAGTTCATCGCGCCGTACGGGGCTTTTCCGAGAAGGCAGTGTTTCTGCATATTCTGCAACGGACGGAGTGCTAAAGAATCGGTCGCAAATCTCTTTGTACCCATCCTTGCACTTTTGAGTGGGCAGATCGTTCTCAGTCTGCATTACAGGTATGGAGGCGAGATCAATGGCCGCACTGTTGCCGTTCAGCATAAATTGAATGTAAACACGATCCAGACAAAGGAGATAATGCCTCAGGAGATTTGTCCATACGATCTTGTCGCCTGACCAGAACAGATCCATAAACCCCTCCATGGGATCGTTTAGCTCTTTCAAGGAAGGGAAGTAAATCTCCTGTCTATCAAGTTCTTGATACTTCTCACCCAATAAATACTTCGTCGACCGAAATCTATACAGGTGTTCTGCCATCCATCGAAACCCTTCCTCGGTACGCAAACAAAACGGGAGGCGCTGTTCTCGCCTCCCGTCAAGTTTACAGCGATCAAGTTTCTCCTACGCAGCTTTGCTTGGCGCCTTCGACTCCAGCGTCTTCTCGCTGCCGACGTTTACTTTGATCTGCTTCGGTTTGGCTTCGGCCTTCTTGGCCAGCTTTACCTTCAGCACACCCTTGTCGTAGTCGGCCTGGATGTTCTCCGAGTCGACGGTCTGGGGCAAAGTGAAGGTGCGGGTGAAG
>Ga0116121_1000683_pt1 | contig 16462 bp, 16 predicted proteins | sample June2015DPH_13_1_FD_89725 | JGI IMG/M metagenome (GOLD analysis project Ga0116121, IMG submission 89725) | Peatland microbial communities from SPRUCE experiment site at the Marcell Experimental Forest, Minnesota, USA - June2015DPH_13_10 | ecosystem: Environmental > Terrestrial > Soil > Wetlands...
CCCTGCTACACTCCTCCCGCATGCCCATCGGCCCCATCCAACTCCTCCAGCAAGCCACTCCCGGCCAGCGCCGAACCCTGCTCGCCGCTTCGCTCGGATGGATGCTCGACTCCTTCGACGCCATGCTCTATGCGCTCGTCCTGGCGCACGTCATGCGCGATCTCGGCATGACCAAGGCCACCGCCGGCCTGCTCTCTACCCTGATGCTGCTGGCCTCTGGCATCGGAGGCATCCTCTTCGGCTTCCTCGCCGACCGCATCGGCCGCAAGCGCGCCTTGATGCTCAGCATCGTGACTTACTCGGTCTGTTCTTTCGCGTCGGGACTTTCGACGACCGTGCTCATGCTGGCAATTGTCCGCTTCATTCTCGGACTCGGCATGGGCGGCGAATGGAATACCGGAGCAACTCTGGTTGCCGAAACCTGGCCCGACGAACTCCGCGCGAAAGCAATCGCAATCGTGCAGAGTTCATGGGCCATCGGATACGCGCTCGCCGCGCTGGTCGCCGGAATTGTCCTGCGTTATGCCAACTGGCGCGCCGTATTTTTCGTCGGAATCCTGCCCGCCATCGTCACCCTCTGGATGCGGAGAAATGTCCCCGAATCCGAAATCTGGATCGCGCACCGCAAGAATCAAAACCTTGAACCGCTGAGACCGCAGAGACCGCAGAGTTCGCAGAGAAGTTTAGAAGTTAAGGCAGAAAAAGAAATTCCATCATCATCTCTGCGATCTCAGCGCACTCCGCGGCTAGATTCGCAACCTTCATCCTTCTTCGATATCTTCCGTCCGCCCTATCTCAAGAGCACGCTCGCCCTGCTCTTCATGAACTTCTTCGGACTGTTCGGCTGGTGGGGATTATTTCAGTGGATTCCAGCTTATCTCTCGCTCCCGATCGCGCGCGGCGGACGCGGCTTCGGCATCATGGGCACATCCACGTTGCTGATCGTCCTCAATCTGTTCGGCATGTTTCCCGGATACCTCAGCTTCGGTTGGCTTGCGGATCTTCTGGGCCGACGCCGCTCATTCGTCCTCTACCTCTTCGCCGCTGCGCTTTTGATTCCCGTCTTTGCGATGGCGCGCGCCGAAGGAACGCTGCTGGTGCTCGGAGCCGTCGTGGCCTTTTTCGCCACCGGATGGTTCTCCGGCTGCGGCACCATCGGCAGCGAAATCTATCCCACCAGTTTGCGCGCCCGCGGCCTCGGCTTCACTTACACCGGCGCGCGCGCGATGAGTTCCGTCGCCCCCTACGTAATCGGAAGAATCGGTGATATGAAAGGATTGAACTGGGCGTTCTGTCTGTGTGCGGCGTCATTCCTGCTGGCCAGTGTGATGGCTACGCAGCTGCCGGAGACAAAGGGCAAATGCCTTCAGTAGAGCGCGGCGGTCGTTGGCCGCTTGTCGTTAGTCGCAGGCAAACTCAACTTCCCGAACGACGGACGACCATCGACGAATGACGCCCCTCTCACTCAATCGGCTCAACCAGCAACTCTTCCCCGCGCGTCCGTTCCGGCATCTGGATCAGCACAATCGCCACCAGCACCAACACAATTCCCACCGTCTGCATCGGACGCAGCAATTCGCCAAGCACCAGCGCGGCGATCACGATGCTGAACACGGGCTCGAGGCAACTTGCCACAATCGCGCGGGTCGGCTCAAGGTATTGCAGCCCCGCAAAGTAACACGAAAATGGCAGGAGCACCGAAACCACCGAAAACACCGCCATGAATGCCCACTGCCCGCGCCCGTAGTGCGCCGCAACAATCTTCCACGGAGGATTCACGCAAATCCAGAACGCTGCCGTTCCGACCAGTACCCAAAGCAACACCTTCCAGCGGTCGTAGCGGGCGAGCACGCTATGTCCGCCAACGTTGTAAAAGGCGAACGAAAATGCCGCCAGCAGCGCGGCCGTCACGCCCAACGGATCCATCCGGAAACCGCCCGAACCCACCAGCCCCACCGCGAGCGCGCAACCGACCACAGCAAGTCCGACAGCCGCGCTCCTTCGCCAGGACGGCCGCTGCGCTCCCCGCGCGACCGTATACAAAAGCACCCACACCGGCGCCGTGTATTGCAGAATGATCGCCGTCGCTACGCTGGTTCGCTGAATTGCGAGGTAATAAAGGTAGTTGGACGCTGCCACTCCCAGCACACCAAGCAAAACGAAGCGCATCAGATCTCGCCCCGGCACCCTCAGCGAAATCGCTCCTCTCCGGACCAGAAGCACCGGCAAAAGCACAGCCAGCGAAATCGTCACCCGGCTTTGCGACAGGATCAGCGGATCGATCTTCCTAAGAGACTCGGCGAGCGCCGCATCCGCATGAAACAAGTGTCCAGTAAACGCCGCGCGCCCCAGCGTCGCGGAAATTCCCCAGAACAACGCCGCGCTCGCAATGAAAAAATAACCTCGCAGGGGATGTGCCGATGCATGGGAAGCAGCCTTCACGCCACGTGCTCAATTGTGAAGGTGATTTTCGCCGTCTTCTCGAGCATTGCCGAAACCGAGCAGTATTTTTCTTTCGACAGCCGCACCGCGTCTTCCATCGCCTTCTTGTTCACCTCGCCATGGACCGTGTACGTCAAGTGAATCGAGGTGTACACCGCCGGGTAACCGTCCGCTCGCTCCGCCTTGGCTCGCACTTCCAGCCCCGTGAACGGCTCGCGTTTCTTCCGCAGAATCCCGACCACATCCGAAGCCGTGCAGCCGCACAACGCAATCAGCACCAACTCCATCGGCGTGCTCGCCGTCTTCTCGGCTGCTGTATCCATCACGATGGAGTGGCGCGACGTCGCCGACCCCACATACCGTTCTGCGTCCGTCCAGTTCACCGCGGCTTCAATCATGGCGCCTCCTCTTCTTCCCTATCGCCGGTTGTCCGTAACCGGCTCAGGATGAATCAATACCCGAAACAACTCCGGCGCATCCTGCTTGAACCGGATTTCAAGCGCCGTCTGCACATCATGCACCTGCGAAAGCGGCATCTCGTCCGGCAGCGTGCAGTGGCAGGAAACATACAACCGCTCACGAATTTTCTTGAACTGAAATTCGTGCACATCCATCACTTCCGGAAACTGCTTCACGACGTCCCGCAGCCGCTTTTCAAGCGCCGGATCGAGCACGATCTGCTCTCCGCTCTCGATTGTCGCCGGTTCGCTCTCAATATGCGTCAGGATCGTGATAATCTCCGGAATCTCCGCACGCATCTCCGCCTCCAGGCGCGAGACTTCATCGTGCGCATCTTTCATGCTGAGCCGCTCATCCAGTTCCAGATGCTGCTCCACGTGCAACTCGCCAGTCAGGTCCTGCACGCTGATGTCATGCACATTGAAATTATGCCGCGTCGCGACCGCGCGAATCTGATCGAAGATGTTCTCACTATGCCGAGCCCGCGGAATGGAATGCACCATCACGTCCGCATCCGGCAAAATCTCGCGCACCCGCGCAGTCACTGTGTCGGAAACCTGCTCCGATCTCTGGAACGTAAAACTCCGCGCCAGCCCGAGCGAAACGTCAGCGAAGTAGTGATTCCCCGACTTCCGAATCCTTACCCGATCCACTTCCAGCACGCCGTCCACGCTCGCAATTCGGTCCTGAATCTGGTTGCGCACGCCCGCCGGCGCGGCGTCCAGCAGCGCATCCATCGTCCTCCGCGCCAGTCGCCAACTGACGTTCACGACCACACAGGCCACGAACAATGCCGCAATCGGATCGGCTTGCCGCAACCACTGCACGCGATAATGGCGACCACACCACACCAGGACGAGGCCGACAATCACCACCGCACTCGACCAGACATCCGTCGAAAAATGCAGGGCATCGGCTTCCAGCGCCTGACTGTCATACTTCTTCGCCATGCTTCCCAGAGCGCGCGATCGCCAAATATCGACGGCCATCGACAAAAACATCACGAGAAACGCGTACGGAGTTGGTTCGATTTCTACGCTGTGGAAGAAAAGCCGCTTGCCCGCTTCATAGACGATCCAAACGCAGGTCAGCAGGAGCAATCCGGTTTCAATGAACGCTGAGAAGCTCTCCACCTTGCCGTGACCGTACTGATGATCTGCATCCGCCGGCTTGTCGGATACTCGCACCGAAAAAAATGTCACTAGAGCCGCCACCAGGTCCAGCCCGGAATGCGCTGCCTCCGACAATATTCCCAACGACTGCGTCGCCAGGCCCACTACAATTTTCAGGGCTGTGATCAGAAGCGCTGCCAGCACCGAGTTTCCCGCCACCGTGCGCTTTTCCCGGCGCATCGAGTCGGAACCGAACGCTCCCTGTATTTCTGGCATATCGGTCATTATCGCTTTTGGATTCGTCCGCCGCCAACCCCTTCGCCGTCCGCCGCATCCGGCCTCGCCGTGCTAGGATAATCTGTTTCTCGCAACTCTTCCTGGAGGATCCTGTTCCATGCTTCGTCAGCTTTTTGCTTGTCTACTGCTCGTCACCCTAGTCAGTGGGCAAACTGCCCAGCCGGCTCCCCCCGCCCCAACCGCTCCCGCTGGAGCCCAGACGGCTCCCGCCCCCGGAGCCCCCGAGAAGGCGCCTGAACCACCCAAAGTAGGTCCGGACGACCCCGTGCTTACAATCAAGGGGTTCTGCACGGACACCTCGTTGCAAGGCGACGCGTGCAAAACCGTTCTTACCCGCGCTCAATTTGAAAAACTCGCGGATGCCCTTCAGCCCAACATGTCCCCGGCCATGCGCCGCCAACTGGCGACCGCTTATGCCCGCATGTTGACCATGTCCACTGCTGCGGAAAAGCGTGATCTCGAGAAGACGCCCCACTTCGACGAAGCCATGCATTTCGCCCGCATGCAGATTCTTTCCCAGGAACTCAGCAAGGCCCTGCAAGCTGACTCCAATAACGTGAGCGACCAGGATATTCAGGACTATTACCAGAAGAACACGGCCAACTTCGATCAGGCCACATTCGCCAGGATCTTCGTCCCCCACACCAAGAGGATTGAGACTCCGAAAGCCACACCGGCGAAGAAGAAGGGCAGCGGTAGCGGAGCAGGTCGCTCATCGGCCGCAGGATCGAAGTCCGCGCCTTTGAAGCCACAGAAGATTTCCTTCCAGGAAGATGAGCACGCGAAACCCGCGGCGCCCGCCAAGAAAGCAGCTACAACATCGAAAGCCGGGGCCAAGAAGCTTACCCCTGAAGAGCAACAAAAAGCAGGCGAGGAGGCGATGAAGAAGGACGCCGAACTCATCCGCGCCCGCCTCGTAAAGGGTGAAGATCCCGAAAAGCTGCAAAAGGAATCCTTCGCCGCCGGTGGCCTCCCCGGCACTCCTCCACCCACCAAGATGGAGAAGGTCCGCCGCACCAGCCTGCCGTCCAATCACCAGTCCGTGATGGACCTCAAGCCCGGTGAAGTTTCACAAGTCATCTCCGATCCCAGCGGCAATTACATCTACAAAATGATCAGCAAGGACACGTTGCCGCTCGATACCGTAAAGACCGAAATCAAAAACCAGCTTTCATCGCAGCGCTATCGCGAGGCCATGCAGCACTACCAGAACAATGCGGATCTCAACGACGCCTATTTTGGTCCAGCCCGTGGCCCCGGTATGCCGATGCCCCCGCGCGGACCGAGGCCGCCGGTCAAGCCGGACGCTGAAGATCGCGACTAGATGGATACAGCAAAACCAACAATTCTGGTCACCGGCGTTTCCGGCAATCTCGGACGCCGGCTTCTGGAGCAGCTTTCCGCATACACGGTGGTGGGCGTCGACTTGACGCCCCCCACTGCTCCTGTCGATCGGTTCGTTCCTCTCGATCTCGGCAAGGAAGAATCCACCCGCGAACTGCACCTGCTCATCAAAGAGGTGCATCCCATCTCGGTCGTCCATCTTGCATTTGTCATCGATCCGCAACGCACCGGAATTATTGACGTCGACCGAATGTGGCAGATCAATGTGGCCGGAACCGCGCGTGTGATGGAAGCCATCACCGAAGCCAACCGGCTCGGCGGCACCATTGTTCGCCAGTTCATTTTTCCCAGCAGCGTTTCCGCTTACGGATCGGACCTTCCCAGTCCTGTCGCCGAAAACGCACCTCTTCTTGCCCACACTCTTCCCTATGCGCTGCATAAGAAAGAAAGTGACATGGTCGTGCAGCAGCGTGCGCCCTCCCTGCGCGGCTGCGGAGTCTTCATTCTTCGTCCACACATTTTTGCCGGAGCGACCGTCGAAAATTACCTGATGGGAGCCTTCCGCGGCACGCCGAACGGCAAGGGACCACGCGCCGCCCGCATGCGCAAGGACGGCACACGCCTCCCTTGTGTGATGCCTTATGGTCAGAAATACCTGGATAATCAACTGCAGTTCATCCACGTCGATGACATGGCTCGCCTGATCGTCTGGATGCTCAAGCGCGAACCGGAGGCGCAGCGACTCACCATCCTCAACGTTGCCGGACGCGGTGACGCGCTCTCGTTTTCTCAGTGTTTTCAGATTGCAAATGCGAAGTTAATCCGTGTCCCCGGGCAATGGGCGATGCGGTCCATCCTGAAGATCCTCTGGAACCGCCAGATCTCCGCCATCCCCCCCGACGCAGTCCCTTACATGACGGGCCAGTACATCATGAACACCGACAAGCTAAAGGACTTCTTAGGAAGTGATTATGAGCGGGTCATCCAGAAGACCAGTCTCGAAGCATTCACAGATTCGTTCCAGCGCGCCTAGTGTGGCGTCCCACAAGTTCGTGGCATAAGTTCGAGGTTTTGAAAGGGCGCGGCTTCAGCCGCGCCGTAATCAGAACCGAAGAAACACGGGCTTTAGCCCCTGAGGGAAGCGGCTTATCACTTCAGAAGAGCAACGGACTTACTCCGCGAAGTTCTGGGACACTACGCTAGCGGGTCGCGGAAAACTCACGAATGCCTGCGCTACTGTGGAAGAGCGGGCCCTTTAGGGCCGCGTCCGCTTCTCTTCTATAAGGGCTTCAGCCCCAGTAATCTTTCCTTGCAATCTATTTTGTTTCGCAGCTTGCTCGGAAGAAGAACTACCCTGTACACTTCCGTGCCCTCCGTGATCAGTGCTTTTGATGTTCCTTCACACCGAGGTAAAGCCCGGCTACGCCGAAAGTGTAAGGAGTCCACGAAGTCTCGCTGAAGCCCGCGGTCCGCATGCGGTCCAGCATTTCCTGAGGCGCAGGAAACCGCTCCACCGATGCCGGTAGATACGCGTACGGCCCGCGCACTCCTGAAATCATCGTCCCAATCTTCGGCAGGACCTTCTTGAAGTAGACGCGATACAGCTCGCCCATTAGACCCTTCGGCTCGCCAAAGTCCAGGATTCCGCACTGTCCGCCGGGACGCAGCACACGCGCGATTTCGCGCAATCCTGCATCGTAGTCCGCGAGGTTACGGAATCCGAACGCGGAAGTTACCAGATCGAAATGCTCATCCGGAAACGGCAAGCGCAAGGCATCTGCCTCAATCCACCGTAGAGACGGGGCTTGCTGCGCTCCCGATCCTCCGCCGTTCGCATTTTCCTTCGCGGAGGCGCGCTGCAGCATGGCGTGCGAGAAATCCGCACCCACAATCTCCGCATCGGCGGACTTCGCCCGCTTGCGCAGAGCAAACGTCATATCGCCCGTTCCGCAGCACAAGTCGAGCACACGCGCGCCCGGACGCTTCAGGGTTCCATCGAACCGCCGCGCCGTTCGCCACCACCACAGCCTGTCAATGTTGAAGGAAAGAACATGGTTCAGCAGGTCATAGCGCGGAGCGATCGAGGTGAACATCTCGCGCACGGCCTTTGCAGCGGCATCGCGGTCTGCCGCACCAACGGGCGCAGCCCCCACAACGTTTTCCTTTTGCGCTGAATTCATGATTACGTTGCCATTCCGATAGGCCCGTTCAACTTGTCATTCCGATCGCAGCGAGGAATCTCCTGTCCAACAAACCCGGAAGACACTGGGTATCCCCACAATTACCTGCGCACTCGGCGATCTCTGGAGTGCAACGGAGTCGGCCCTCCTCACTGCCGCGCCAGTTTCCGAATCTCTTCCACTGCCGATCGCACCGCTGATTCTGGCACCTCACTGGTGATTTCAACCTTCCCAATCTCACGCGGCAGAATGAAGTGAACGATCCCCTGCCGGGTCTTTTTATCCGACCGCAGCCTCTTCAAGATGTTCGCCGTCTTCACGTTCATCCGCGGCAACTCACCTAATCCCATCACGGCATTCATAATCCGCCCCGCCGTCACGCTGTCGACCTTCCCCGTCGACAACGCGATGTAGGTCGCCGCCACCATGCCCCAACCGACGGCTTCTCCGTGGAGCAAGACCTTGTATCCGGTCTCCGCTTCAAGCGCGTGCCCGATCGTGTGCCCAAGGTTGAGGACCTGCCGCAGACCTCCCTCGCGTTCGTCGGCGCTTACGACGGATGCTTTCAGCCGAACCGAGTCCGCAATCACCTTCTCGACCACCGCCGGATCACGCTCAAGAATTTCTTTGTGCCGCTCTTCGAACAGACGAAACAGGCTCACGTCTCCGATAATGCCGCACTTCAACGACTCATACAGACCGGCCCGGTACTCGCGCTTCGGCAACGTCTCGAGCACGGCAGGATCGACCAGCACGGCGCGCGGCTGATGAAACGTCCCGAGCAGATTTTTTCCCGAGACAAGATTCACGCCGGTTTTTCCGCCGATCGCCGCATCCACCTGCGCCAGCACCGTGGTCGGAACCTGGATCACTTCAACGCCCCGCATGTAGATCGAAGCCAGAAATCCAGTTACATCGCCGACCACGCCTCCACCCAGCGCAACCAGGGTCGCGCCGCGATCCGCGCCGTGCTGAACCAGTTTCTCCGCCAGTTTTTCCAGCGTCGCCAGCCGTTTCACGCGCTCCCCGTCCGGCATTTCGAGCAAAGTAGTCTCAATCCCGGCGGCTTTCAGCGACTTGATCAGAACACCGGCCCACTTCCGCCGCACAGGATGCACCGTCACGACAAACACGCGCTTGTTGCTGAGGAAACCGCCCAGGCACTCGCCAGCACGCGCGAGCAAACCACCCCCGATCAGCACATCATAGGAGCGCGAAGGAAGCGTGACAGGGACTCGAATCATGAATGTTCATCATAGCGTATGGAGGGCCGAGCACTGGAATATGGAGCCATCCGCGCTTTCAATGGGTCAGCTTTTTCTGAGGTTTTGCCAACGACACGACGATCGAAGTCCCCAGCACCAGCAGCACAATCCCAAGCGCCCATTCCGTCGGTACTTCGATGTAGTGCGAGCCGATCATCTTCAGGCCGATAAAAATCAACACCACCGACAATCCGTAATGCAGGTAATGAAACCGCTCCATCATTTCGGCGAGCGCGAAGTACATCGAACGCAGTCCCAGGATTGCAAACACGTTCGACGTATAAACAATGAACGCATTCAGCGTGATCGCCAGAACCGCAGGAATCGAATCCACGGCAATCAGAATGTCGGACGTCTCGACCACCAGCAGCACCACAAACAGCGGGGTCGCATACAGCGCACCTCGCCGCGTAAAGAACTGCCCGCCGGCGTATTCGTTCGTGACCGGCAACACCCGCCGGAACAGCCGCAGCACAGGATTTTTCTCCGGATGAATCTCCTGATTGCCCGGCCGCAGCAGTTTCACTCCCGAATAAATGAGCAGCGCGCCGAAAGCGTAGGGAATCCAGGCAAAGCGCTGTATGAGACCCACGCCAGCCGCAATAAACAAGCCGCGCATCACCAGCGCCCCGAGCACTCCCCAGAACAAGACTTTGTGCTGGTGCTCGCCCGGCACATTGAAATACCGGAAAATCACCAGAAAAATAAAAAGGTTGTCCACGCTGAGCGTCAACTCGATGACGTATCCGGTCACAAACTGAAGCGCTTCCGCGCGCCCGTGCCAGAAACACACAACCACCGCAAACGAGGCCGCCAGAGCAATCCATGCCGCCGACCAGCCCAGAGCCTCGCGCAGCCCAATCACATGCGCGCGCCGGTTCAGCACGCCAAGGTCAAGTGCCAGCGCGGCGACAACAAACAAGTTGAAGAGAATCCAGAAGAGGAGCACGGTAGAACCTTAAAGATACAGGTCTCCGGTCTTAGTTGTCAGTCTTAAGAAGAGCCTGGTAGAGACGCGGCTTGCCGCGTCTCATTGCTGGCGAGAAATTTTCCTGCTTTGCGAGGAATTGTTCCGGGCTAGGGCAAGCGCCCTTGCCAATACGGTTGCTAGAAAGTTAACAGCCAGTGGCCGTCCTAGGCTGGCGTCAACCCATACTTCTCCTGCAGCCGCCGCTCCATCGTCCGAAAGATCAGGCCATCCACCAGGTAGCCCAAAACAATAATCAGGATCATGACTGCCAGGACCTGGTTCATATCGCTCAAGTCGCGACCCATCATCAGCAACTGTCCCAATCCGAGACTCAAGAAAATCATCTCTGCCTGGATCAGCGAGCGCCACGCGAAGGCCCAGCCCTGTTTCATTCCGTTTACGATGAATGGCAGGCTCGCAGGCAGCAGAACCGACCAGAACAGCCGGAATCCGCTGGCTCCCAGATTGCGCCCCGCCATGCCGTAAATCTTCGGCATCTGCTTGCGTCCATCCTCCATGGCAATCGTCACCGACAGCAGCGATCCCATCAGCACCACAAACAAAATCGCCTTTTCTGTCAGCCCGAACCACAATACGGCCAGGGGAATCCAGCAGATGCTTGGCAGCGACTGCAGACTCACCAGCAGGCCGCCGAGCGTATCTTCCAAAAACTTGCTGCTCGAAACACTCAGGCCCAGAATCATGCCCAAGACAACCGACAAGCTGTAACCGATCAGCATCCGCTTCATGGTCGTCGCAATGCCAATCCAGAAGCTGTGATCCGCAAAACCGTCCCAGAGCGCGTGCCCCACGCCCCACGGCGGCGGAAAAAGGTAAGGCGGCCAGATGTGCAGCTTCGCGAGCAATGTCCAGATGCCGAGTAGCGCGGAATAGAAAGCGATTTGCCTAACGAACTTTTTCATCGGCGTACTCCACTTCCAGACTCTTGTTAATCTCCTCGCGCAGACAATCGAGAATGTCGCGCGCCGTGCGCGATACGTCCGGATGCTCCATGTGCCGCGGCCTTGGCAGATTCACCTTGAACTCTTGCTTCACGCGTCCGGGCCGGAATGTGAGCAACACCACCCGATCACCCAACCGCGCCGCTTCACGCACGTTGTGCGTCACAAAAATGATCGTGCAGCCGGTTTGCGCCCAGATACGCTCCAGTTCATCGTGCAGTAAGTCGCGCGTCTGCGCATCCAGCGCGGCAAACGGTTCGTCCATCAGCAGGACGTCGGGTTCGGTCGCCAGCGCGCGCGCCAGTGCAACCCGCTGCCGCATTCCGCCCGAAAGCTGATGAATATAGCTGTTGCGAAATTTTGAAAGCTGAACCAGCCGCAGATAATGCTGCACCTTCGCTTCGCGCTCGGCTTTCGGCAGATTCTTCATTTTCATGCCGAACTCAACGTTTCCGCCCACCGTCAGCCACGGAAACAATCCCAATTCCTGAAAGATCAGGATGCGATCGGTTCCCGGTCCGTCAACCACCTTCCCGTCCACCAGCACTCGTCCGGAAGTCTGCGGCTGCAGACCGGCAATCAAATGCAGCAACGTGGATTTCCCGCAGCCCGACGGCCCCACAATGCACAAGAACTCGCCCGGCTTCACTTCCAGATTGATCTTGTCGAGCGCCAGCAAGCGCTCGCCAGAAGTCGTTTTGTAGCTCAACGAGATGCTATCCAGAGCAACTTTCGGAACGATGACTTCGACCACAGCGTGCGGAGCTACCGCTCCCACGGAACCAACCGGCTTGCCGTGAAAAACGTTGGCCCGGACAACTGGTCTGGGGAAGGTCGGAACACGTGGGGGAACGGTATTCTGGGGACTCGCACTCATTGGATGGCCTTCTTCCCTTTCTCCGCCAAAACCTGATTCAAAAGTGAAAGATCGTACAGGCTCGAAAGGTCCGGCATCTCCCGGCCTAGAAAACCCGCTTCAAACGCCGACCTGGCCGCGTTCAGCAGCGATCCCCGCAGCGGGTCATACGTCGCTTTCATGCGCCCGAACGACTCGTCCAACACCGCTTCCGGCAGCGCCTTTCCCGTCTCTTTCGCAATCTGCTGGTTGAGTAGCTTTTTCGCTTCCGGCAAATGGCCGTTAATCCAGTCCGTCAATTCGACATGCGCGCGGATCCAGTTCTTCACCAGGTCCGGATGCTCTTTCAAGTACTTTGTCCGCACGATCAAGTGGGCGGTGATGAAATCGCCGTTCGGCCAGAGCGAGCGCTCGTCCAGAAACAGCCTCCCGTTCCCCAACTGAATCAATCGCGTCGCCCACGGTTCCGGCGCCCACGCCGCATCGAGTTCCTTCTTCATGAACAACGTCAGCTGATCCGGATTCGCCAGCGGAATCACCTGCACATCTCCGCCTTTGTCCGTCGATTTCATGCCATGCGCGATCAGCCACGCGCGCAGCGCCACATCTTGCGTATTGCCCATCTGGGGCGACGCGACTTTCTTTCCATGAAAATCTTCCGGCTTCTCAATTCCAGAATCGTTGCGAACCACCAGCGCCGCTCCTCCGCTGGTCGCGCCCGCCACAATCCGGAGCGCCTCTCCATTCGATCGCACATAGCCCGAAATTGCCGGATTCGGACCAATGTACGTCATGTCGATCGCACCGGCGAACAAGGCTTCAACCGCCGATGGCCCGGCATTGAAGCTCTTCCACTCAATTTTCACTCCCGGCCCCATCGCCTTCTCGAACCATCCGCTCTGCTTTCCCACCATCGCCTGCGGATGCGTGATATTCGGAAACGCCCCCACTCGAATCACGCTCTGCCCCACGGCTGGCGTGCATGAACTTATCAGCAGCGCGAAAACACCCAGTAAACCTGCGACCCGGCCGACCATCGTCATGCCCCTGTTTTCCCGCTGGATGCTTCCGCCATCGGCATGACGCTTAGTTCCGCTTTTTTTCTTTTCGTCAATCGTTGTTTTATCGAACCGGACTTTGTCGAGGTGGGAGGACGGGTTGCTACCAGGTCGGCGAGCGTCGTGCCATCCAGAATCTTAGCCGCCGCGTCGCGCACGTCCAAAAACACTTTGTACAGCGCGCGCCGGTCGTCATCGCGATCGATCAGCGTCCGCAATTGGTCCGCATCTCCAAACGGAGCCAGCGGCCCGTCAATCAGCCGGATAATTTCACTCAAACGGATCTCCGACGGCTCGCGCCGCAACTGGTATCCGCCCTTCGCGCCGCGCGCGCTCTCCACAATGCGGGCGTTCTTCAGTTCCAGAAGAATCAGCTCCAGAAATTTTTCCGGCAGATTTTCTTCATAGGCGATATCCCGAATCCGGATCGCGCCCTCGCGGTGATGCCGCGTGAGCATCATCAGCGCCTGCAGCGCATACAGTCCTTTTTGTGACACTTTCATGAATGTCCCCTCGTCCTATTATCCCTATTGCTTCTATAGACATTATAGAAAAGCACGTGAACTGCCAAAAGAGAAATCTTCAGACAGGCTGCCAGGGTCGCATTTTCATGGAGTTACGGTGTGATGAAAATCGCTGGAAAAGGACTCGTGCGCAATCGATTGCAGTTTAAAGAAGCAGCGGAAGCACCGTCAGATGGGGGAGAATCCGGACTCGCGCGCTCCCTGATACGCCCTTGTCATTCCGAGCGTAGCGAGGAACCCTCACTGGAATCCTGTCATTCCGAGCGCAACTTTGTCATTCCGAGTGCAGCGAGGAATCTCCGTCTTCTCGCCCTGTCGCAAATCTCGCTTGCTCAGCGCAAGCGCAGAATGTTCGCCGTAATGTTGTCCGGCCCGCCCCGCTCCCGCGCCAATTGAATAAGATTCCGCCCCGCACTCTCCGCACTGTGTTTTTCGACCGCGGCGAGGATTTCCTCGTCATGGACCAGACCCCACAATCCATCGCTGCAAATCACCAGCACATCTTCCGCACGCAGCGGCTCGGGATGCCCGGGCGAATCCATGATCAGTTCCGGATTCGTTCCCACCGCCGCCGTCAGAATATTCCGCTGCGGATGCGTCTCCGCTTCCTCCCGGCTGATCATGCCCGCCTCAACCAGACGACTCACATAGGAGTGGTCGCGCGTCACCTGCCGAATCTGTCCGTCCCGGATCAGGTAGAGCCGCGTATCTCCCACATGCACGTAAAAGAGCAAATCCTGCACGATCGCCGCCGCCGTGCAGGTCGTTCCCATGCCGCGCAGCGCAGGATGCGCAGCCCCGTACCGCCGAATTTCCTCATGCGCCGCCTGCAGGCCCTCAATCAGCGCCATTTGAGGATCGTCGCCCTCATAGTCGCGGTAGACCGCAACCAGCGTGTCCACGGCCAGATGGCTCGCCTCCTGGCCGCCTTCGTAGCCGCCCATGCCGTCTGCCACAATCGCCAGCCGTCCCTTGAGTGCAAACCTGTCGTCGTCCTCGGCCTCCCAATAGCCGAACGAATCCTCGTTGTTCTTACGCAGGCAGCCGATATCGGATTGCCCTGACACCTCAACTCCCGCACGCACCTTCATCCGATCTCTGCTTCCTTGGCCGCCTTCAAAATCATGGTTGTTTTGAGGATTTCAGCAAAACCATAGGATTATACGGGTAAATGGCAGAGGCTCCAAGCGGCGGCGTTGAGAGAAGGTAAGCCCAAAAATCAGAACGGGGATGGCTTCGCAGCCATCCCCGCAGAAATGACGCCCTGGTTGCGGGCGCTTAGTAGCTTCCGGAGTCGCAGTAACCATCCGGGTTGTTGACTTCGCCTCCATAGACCGGGTTGCCGCCCGAAGACGCAACTGGAATATACACAGGCTGCGATGTAACTCCAGCATAGGTGGCGGTCACTTCGTAATCACCGACATACATCCAGCTCGGAGTCTGCGGATTCCCTTTGCTGTCCAATGGCGCGGTGTCCACAAACGTGCAGGTCGCTGGCTCCACGGCAGTAACCAAACCCGTTGCATCCCATTCAACGGTCCCATGGATACCATCATAGGGAACCGGGCATGGGCCAAAACAAGGAGTGTCCAACAGCACATTAAACGCGTCCACATTGGCCAAGGGGTCAACAACCACAGTATAGGTGGCCTCCTTCGTCAGGTCCTTGGCAGTGCCGCCGCCGTAGTTGCCCATAGGCTGGAGCTGGATCGTTCCGCCGTTGCCCACGAGAGTCACAAAGCCGCTTTGTCCCGACGGGGGTGTGCCATTGATCAGACTTACATTGAGCGTTATGGACTGGAGACTGTTCGTGGATCCCTTAAACGCCCCGCAGCCTATCGTGCTCAGAGCCAGAACGGCGCATCCCAGCGCCCCTAAGATGTGTTTGCATTTCACCGCAGGTTTCCTCCCAATCGGAACTCTCCTGCATCGTGACAGCAGCCGTCACATCGGACAAGGTAACCAAAGTCATTGCACCGAAGCCTGCTTTTTTCGGGTCAGGAGCACCGAACTCTACGTGCGTCGCACCATAGATTCCTGCGATTTTGACGGGTAAGAAGGTGCCCCATACAATCGCGCCCTGTGCGATTGCGTGGGCTCGGGAGGCTCCCACTTCTCGAACGCCGGGGTTAACTTCTACAATCAATTGATGCCCGACTCATCCCCAGACCAAACGTCCAAGCAACCGGCGACCAGCCCCGTTTCCGCGTCTCCAACGCCCGCCTCCGAAACCATCACCGAATTCCACATCGGCGACGAATTCGGCACGGCCAAACGCAATCTTCCGCCCGCCCGCATCGTCCTTATCTGCATCGCGGCCGTCGCCATCGTGGTGGGCGTCATCGCCTTCCATCAGCGCGCCAAACCGCAAGGAGCCGGCTCCATCGATTTCGTCGCCGCCGCCGAAGTGACAGGCCAGAGCACGCTGCTGGTCGCTGTGACCCTTACCCTGCACAACACCGCCGATAAATCTCTCTGGATTCACACTCTTAAAGCGCAGCTCACCGCCGCGGATGGTCACAACTACGAAGACGAGGCCGCCTCCGCCGTCGATTTCGACCGCTACTTCCAGGCATTTCCATCTTTAAAGGAAAGTTCCGAGCCGCCACTGTCGCCGGAGACGAAGCTCCTGGCCGGAACCACGCAGAGAGGAACGCTAATATTCAGCTTTCCCGTCACCAAGGAAGCCTTCGATCAGCGCAAAGCGCTCGCCGTGACCATCCAACCCTACGACCAGCCGCTGCCCATCATTCTTAGATAACTATTTTTTGTCATTCCGAGCGCAGCGAAGAATCTGCAGTCTCCCAACCCTTGTCATTCCGACCCTAAGCGAAGCCGAAGGGGAGGAATCTCTCTCTCATCCGAATACCAGAACTGGTCTCATAAATGGTTTTGGGTAGGGCACGGCTTCAGCCGTGCCGTTCGGGGCCAATAAAAATGCGGGCTTTAGCAGGCTGCGGAAAAACTCAATTTTGTGTTTGATTTTGGGTGGC
>Ga0116121_1000693_pt1 | contig 16292 bp, 7 predicted proteins | sample June2015DPH_13_1_FD_89725 | JGI IMG/M metagenome (GOLD analysis project Ga0116121, IMG submission 89725) | Peatland microbial communities from SPRUCE experiment site at the Marcell Experimental Forest, Minnesota, USA - June2015DPH_13_10 | ecosystem: Environmental > Terrestrial > Soil > Wetlands >...
AACTGGCGCTGCGGTTCAGCTTCTAACTCGGGCTACGGGTTCACGCCCAGTTGCCAGAAGAGGAAAGAGTACATATCGGTGCTCTCTTCGATTTGCTTGGCTACGGGTTTGCCTTGGCCGTGTCCGGCCTTGGTGTCGATGCGAAGGAGGATTGGCCTTTCTTTGCTAGCGCCATTCTTCGCTTCGGCCTGCATGAGCGCCGTCATCTTCTTGGCGTGCATCGGATCGACGCGTGTATCGGTGTCGCCCGTCATAAAGAGGATGGCAGGATACTCCTGCCCAACTTTCACGTGGTGATAAGGCGAGTAGGCATAAAGCCAGTCGAATTGCTTGGGATCTTCGGCGGAGCCGTACTCGGGAATCCACAATTTGGCAATCTGAAAGTTCTGATAACGCAGCATGTCGAGCAGCGGAACCTGACAGATCACGGCGCGGAAAAGGTCGGGACGCTGCGTGATCATCGCGCCCATCAGAAGGCCGCCGTTCGATCCGCCGGAAATGGCGAGGTGGTCCTGGTCGGTGTATTTCTGCGCGATCAGATACTCGGCGGCAGAGATGAAGTCGTCGAAGACGTTTTGCTTCTTCTCGAGCATCCCGGCACGATGCCAGTCTTCACCGAATTCTGAGCCTCCGCGAAGATTGGCGACAGCGTAGACGCCGCCGTGCTCCATCCAGAGGTACATGCTCCGGCTGAAAGCGGGACTGAGAGAGACATTGAAGCCACCGTAGCCGGTGAGTAGCGTCGGGTTCTGGCCGTTCTTGACTAACCCTTTCTTGCTGACAATGAACATTGGAATCTTGGTGCCGTCTTTCGAGGGATACCATTCCTGGCGAACATCGTAGGCCGAGGGATCGATGGAAGGGGCATCAACTTTGGCCCAAAGCGCGTTATCGCCGGAGTTGAGGTCATAGCGATAGATGGACGGAGGCACGGTGAAGGACTGGAAGCCGAAGAAGATTTCGCTGCGATCGTAGCGGCCATAGACGGTGAATACATTTCCGATGGCCGGCTGCGGGATGTCGGCGATTTTCCTGCCTTCGAGTGAGAACACCTTGAGTTCAGACGCGACATTGTGCTCGTACTGCACGAAGAGCCTGCCGCCAGTGACGCTGGCATTTTGCAGAACGGCGTCGGTCTCGGGAATCAGTTCCTTCCAATTCTCGTGCTTGGGGTTGGAAACACTGGCCACAAAGACACGATAGTGGGGCGCGTCTTCATTGGTGGTGATGTAGAGTTTGCCTTCGAAAAAATCGGCGCCGTAAAGGAAATCCTTGCCGGTAGTGATCTCCAAGGGAGGGTTTTTTGTATGGAGATCCTGCAGGAACATCTCGGTCTTGGTCCAGCCCTGCTCTACATTGATGAGAAGCCAGCGATCGTCTTCGGAAAGACCGACGGTCGGAATATTCTGCGGATTGCGTTTGTCTTCAAAAATCAGCGGATCACGGGCGGGATCGGTGCCGAGTTGATGATAAAAAACCTTGACGTGGTAAACCTCTTCTCCGGCGGGCACGTCGCCTTTTTTCGGATGCCGTGTGTAATAAAAAGCTGAACTGTCTCGCAGCCACGCCAGGCTGGCGAAACGAGTGCGGTCAATGGTGTCAGGCAAAAGCTTGCCCGTTGCGGTTTCCAAGAGATGGAGTGTGCTCTCTTCGGACCCGCTGGGGGAAGTTCCGTAGGCGATGTACTTGCCATCCTCGGAGGCAAACCACCAGTCGAGGGCGACGGTGCCGTCGGTCGACAATTTGTTGACGTCGAGCAGGACGCGATCTTCGGCATTCAGGCTCTCGCGCACATAAAGGACGGGCTGGTTCTGTCCGGCAACGCGGCGAGTATGAAAATAGTATTTGCCTCCCATCTGGGGCACGCCGACGGTGCCAATGGATAGCAACTGCGAGAGGCGGGTCTTGATCTTGTCACGTCCGGGCAGCGGGTCAAGAAGGGAGCGGGTGTAGGCCATCTCCTGCTCGACGTAGAGCTCCGTGTCAGGGTCGGTGGGGTTCTCGAGATAGCGATAGGGATCGATAATCTTGTGTCCCTGGACCGTATCCTCGACAGGCGCGACCTTTGCTTTAGGCGGACCTGAGGAAGAGGGCGCATCTGCGGCCATCACGAAGGCGGCCAGTCCGAAAAAAGCCAGAAAGAAAACAGTCAACAACAAACGGGAACCTCCCTGCATAAACACCTCACTTCGAGTGTGGCCGAAACATTGAAAGGTAGGTTAACAGAACAGTGGCGGCATCTGGTGCTGGATGAAAGATGCAGGAGTCCGGCGCAAGTTTGAGCCGGCCTGAATCTGTTCAATTTCGCCCAAGCAGGCGCAGTGCGGTAGAGAGACAGTAGTTTCCAATCAGGAGCGCGCTCTGATATGATTTTGTAGCCGACATCAGCACGCAAATAGCGTGCTTTCACTCCTCAGTAGCTCAATGGCAGAGCATCCGGCTGTTAACCGGAGGGTTGTAGGTTCGAGTCCTACCTGAGGAGCCATTCTTTGCAACGACTTCCAGAATCTCAAGAATAGAACTTCACCGCATTTCACCGCATTGGAATTGAAAACCAGCGTTTCGCACGTGTCCGAATTGTCGGCTGGCGGGCCCCAAGTCCGCACACTTCGTGCACGCAAGAACCGGAATTCCGCCCATCGCTGCGATGCTCTGCCGGTCCGACAGTCAGTCGTTGCCAAGTCAGGAATTCACGCGTCGACCGAAATGGCGGAGAGAGTGGGATTCAACCCTGCCCCGCCCAATCGCTTCCATAACTTATAGACTCTACATTGCCACGAATGCGAAATTTACCACGCTCGCCGCGTACCCTTGCACGCTGGCGATCCTGGACATGCAGAACTGCTGACGACTTCGTCCCGTGACGCCGTTGATGCGTTGTCATAGGTTTCTGTCAGGGAGGTCTCGCTCTGAATACAAAACATTTGCGCTTGTGTGCTTGTGTGAGGTGCGGCAGCTTTGCTCTTAGTCAAAATGGAGTGACCGGTCCAATGCGCTGACCTGGTGCAAGCATTACCGTTTGTGCAACCGTCCGCGTTGGGCTGGTCGCGCGCAGACGAAGTTTTCAATAATGACACGCTACCAGAAATGGGCGGCGACCACTTTTGGCGACGCCGGAGCGTTCGCAATCACCTGCATGCGCAACACCAACTGCAGGTTCTTGTGCTGCCATCCGGGCGGAGCTTCGCGCAGCGCCCCGGCCAAGAGTTCGGGATGGGTGATCAGGTCGGCGGCTCCCTCAGTCCCATACTGCGTGCAGCCGCTGATCAGGATCAACATGGAGTGCGTCTGTGGGAGAAAGGCGCGCGAAATCACTGCGTAGTCCTCTTCGGTGTGAAAATCGCGGGTCACATTGTGCGGATACCATTCCGTCGGTTTGCCGTTGTCACGGATCATACCCCGATCGCTGTCATCCACATAAAATCGGAAGTCCTGGGTAACGTCTTTCCATTGAGTGCTGGAATATCCGATCAACACGGTTGGCGAGTTGCGCAGATCCTGAAACGAGATCGCGTTGCCGACCCTTACCTCGGACGCATGGCCCATCCGGCCCAGCATTCCCGAAACACGGGCGGCTGCCACCAGATCTCCCCCGCCAACATATTGGTCGGGCATGAGCAGTAACTCGCCCTGGTTGTTGGACATTTGGGCATCATGGGCGTATACGGGCACGTAGGCCGCCGCGATCAGCACCGGGCTTGAACCGCGAAGCATCGGTTCCCAAAATTCGTTCAGCACAGAAGATGTGTGCTGTGTTCGCCACCAGTAAGCCAACAGGGAGGTGGCCGCAATCAACCCAACTGCAATCAGCGCGGTTCCAATCCAAACGTTTCGCGCGCGATGTTCAGAGCCGCCGTTGCGCAGGACTGGATTTCCGGAGGTTTCGGCAGCTATTTCCGAGCTTTCCTCCGAGCTGCCGTTGGATGAGAACGAAGATTCTCGCGCCGCAATGTTCGGAACGTAGCTGCCCACTGGCAGTTCAATGGCCATTTTCGCCGCCTTGCCGCTCCCGGCGTAGAAGAGGCTCAGGCGCTTGCGCACCTCACTTGCCCTGATACGCACAACTCCGTCGAGGTTGGTTTCGTAGTCGGCGGCTCGACCAAACGCTTCCACGCCAATCGTCCGCTCTTTCAGGCTGTCGGCGTGACCAGCGAGCGATTGCTCCACCACGAAGCGGAGAAACTCCTGGCAGCGCTGGCTGGCGCGAAATTCAGGGCTCGCCAAAATCTGCGCTAATTGAACGCGAATGGCCTCTGGTTCGAGACCGAGGACTGATCGAGCGCCCGGCGGGGCGGCGTTGGAATCCGGCGAATCTGTGACCATTAGGGCTGTCTGCTCGAAATTCTAGCACCGGCGACGCGCGGCCCGTTGCACTTTATGACAGCTCGAATCGGGATTGAATCCGTAACGCAACCGTTCAACACCTTACATAATGATGCCGTTCCAACGCAGACTGCCACTGTGACACTGTGACCCCCAGTGAGCAGCATATGTCAACCACACCATCTCTCGCCGCGCCAGCGCAATCCCCAGAAGGCAGCAACACAAACCCGTACCCGGGACGGCTGATGTGCCTCGACGTCTTTCGTGGGCTTCTGGTCGCCGGCATGATCCTGGTAGACAACGGTGATGGCAAGTCCTACTGGGCCATCCAGCATGCGGAATGGAACGGCTGGACGCCAGCCGACTTCATATTTCCGTCATTCTTATTTCTGGTGGGCGTGTCCATGGCGTTCTCGTATTCGGCGCGGATGCGGCACGGCGAATCTCGGGCGCAGATTCTGTGGCACGCACTTAAGAGAAGCTTACTGCTGATCGCGATTGGGCTGTTCGTGAATGGCTTTCCATTTGTTGGGATCGATTGGCACGGTTTCCGCTTTGAGGGAGTGACGCAGCGGATTGCGCTTTGTTACTTTGCCGCCGCCATCCTTGTGTTGTATTCAAACCGCCGCGGACAAGTCTTTGCCATCACCGCTTGTTTATTGGGGTATTGGGCGATACTGCGCTTTGTGCCAGTGCCTGGTTTCGGCATGCCAGGACGCGATATTCCGTTCATGGACCAGAATGGAAACATTGCCGCGTGGCTCGATCGCAAGCTGTTCATGGGACATCTCTACAACGGGAATCGCGATCCAGAAGGGATCATCCACACCATCCCAGCCATCGCAACCACTTTGATCGGGGTGCTGACGGGCGGTTGGCTGCGCTCCGGGCGGGACCGCGGCTCCATCGCCCTGCGTATGTTGCTTTTTGGCATTCTCGGCCTGTTTGCAGGTGAGGTCTGGAACGTGTGGTTCCCCATCAACAAGAATCTTTGGACCAGTTCGTTCGTCGTTTTCGCCGGCGGCTTCTCTCTCGTGTTTCTCGCTTTCCTGTATTGGGTACTCGAAATCAAGCAGTGGCGCGGCGTCTGGACCATGCCGATCTTAGTCTTCGGAATGAACGCCATTGCCGGGTTTGTCGCTGACTCGTTCGTGTACGGTCCCGGCTATAGCTGGAGTGTCAAAGGGGCAAATGGGGCCGCCGTTTTGTTGCACGACGCCGCTCAGGCGCGGCTGGATGCGCTGATCGCAGATCCCGCCAACGCTGCGCTGCTATTTTCCGTGGCTTCGGTCTTGTTTTGCTGGATCCTGCTCTGGTTGCTCTGGCGCAAGAGGATTTTTCTCAAGGTCTGAAGGTAATTTTGCGATTTTATCGTTGACCCGAATCTGCAAGGAGGATCCATGACCAGAACCAAGTGCGGTGCGACCAGGCCCCTCGCGTCATTTCTCAGCTTAATTGTTGTGCTTGCGATCACCTTGCCGGCGACGCTGTCGGGTGCGGTCAGCCCACCTGTGCTCAAGTTAGATCGAGGATGGCGAGTTCAATCCTCGGCCAAAGTCAGCGCCGAGGGTCCGAATATCTCCTCGCCAGGTTTCCGCACGGAAGGCTGGTATGACGCAACGGTCCCCTCGACTGTGTTGGCCGTGCAGGTGGCGAACGGCGAGTTTCCCGATCCAAACTTCGGCATGAACCTGCGCCGGTTGCCCGGCATGACCTATCCCATCGGGCTAAACTCATTCAACCGCTTCCCCATGTCGAAAGACAGCCCCTATGCGGTTCCCTGGTGGTACCGCACCGAATTCCGATTGCCACTGGAGTACAAGGGAAAAAGCGTCTGGCTCCATCTGCAAGGAATCAACAATCGGGCCAACCTATGGCTGAACGGGCACAAACTCGCCGACAAAAAGGACATCGCGGGCGCCTACCGAATCTACGAATTCAATGTCACGGCCTACGCCGAGCCCGGCAAAACGAACGTGCTCGCGGCCGAGGTCTTCGCTCCCACCCCCGATGACTTGGCGGTCAACTGGGTGGACTGGAACCCTACGCCTCCAGACAAGAATATGGGCTTGTGGGGCGACGCATCCCTGAGCGTTAGTGGCCCAGTCAGCGTGCGCTACCCGGCAGTGATGACGCACTTTGCCGACAACTCTCTGAAGCAGGCCGAGTTGACGGTCAGGGCCGAACTTCAGAATGCGGCCGACCATCCAGTCGACGGTGTCTTGGAAGCCGCATTTGACGATATTCACTTGAACAGAAGGTTCAATTGCAGCCAAACCAGAAGATCTCCGCCACGTTTACCCCAGAGCAATACCCGCAGCTGCGAATCAAGGATCCGAAAATCTGGTGGCCAGCGGGAATGGGAACGCCTACTCTGCATCGGCTCTCCATGCGTTTCCTCGTGGACGGCGAGCCCTCAGATGAAAGCGCCGTACGCTTCGGCATCCGCGAGGTGACTTCTGTGTTGACGCCGCAGACCTACCGGCTGTTCAAGGTCAACGGCAAGCCAATCCTGATCCGCGGCGGCGCCTGGGACCACGACATGTTGCTGCGTCCCATGACCCACGAGCAATACAAAGCTCATTTCGAGTATGTCAGCGAGATGCACCTGAATGCCATCAGGCAGGAAGGCCAACTCGAAACCGACGAGTTCTACGACCTCGCCGATGAATACGGCATTCTGATTATGGCTGGCTGGTGTTGCTGTGATGTTTGGGAACAGTGGGATAAATGGTTGCCCGGTACACTCGATATCGCGACCGACTCATTGCGCACCGAGATGCTCAAGATGCGCTCGCACCCCAGCATGTTGACTTGGTTGAATGGCAGCGATGGCCCGCCTCCGCCGGACGTGGAGCAGGCCTATCTTGACGTCGAAAAGCAGGTGGGCTGGCCGAATCCGGTTGTGAATTCGGCGTCGGACCAATCCACCACCCTGACAGGAAAATCCGGTGTGAAGATGACCGGTCCCTATGACTACGAGCCTCCGTCCTATTGGCTGGAGGATAAATCGAAGTGGGGAGGCGGCTGGGGTTACAACACCGAAACCGGGCCCGGGCCGGCGATTCCTCCTCTGGAAAGCCTGAAAAAGATGCTGCCCAAAGAGCACCTCTGGCCTGTCGACGACTTCTGGAATTTTCACGGCGCCGGGGAACGCTTCAAAGACCTGAGCCGTTTCAACGAAGCGATGAACGCGACCTATGGCCCACCGTCAGGCCTCGAAGACTATCTTCGCAAAGCGCAAGCCATTGCCTATGACGGAGAGCGCGCCATGTTCGAAGCCTATGGACGCAACAAGTACACCTCCACCGGCGTGATTCAGTGGACGTTGAATAACGCTTGGCCATCGACTTACTGGCACCTCTATGACTACTACATGTATCCAGCCGGCGGCTATTTCGGCACCAGAAAGGCCTGCGAGCCGATCCATGTTCAGTATTCCTATGATGACCACGGCGTGGCCGTGATTAACACCAGTCAACAATCCGCCGCCGGGTTGACGGTCAGCGCGCAGGCGTTTGACTTCACCCTGCAGAAGCTTTTCTCACGCGAGGTGAAGGCAGACGCCGGGCCCGACAGCTCGACAACCGTGCTGACTCTACCGGACTTTTCTGCCCAAGCACCAAGTCCCGTCTATTTTCTGAAGCTCGCGCTCACTGACTCCGCTGGCAAGGAAGTCAGCTCGAACTTCTATTGGCTGCCCGCCAAGCTGGCTGTGATTGACTGGGACAACACGCCCGATTCCGCCTTCACTCCGGTGAAGACGTTCGAAGATCTGACCGCGCTGAACAAACTGCCCCGCGTCAAACTCGAAGCCTCGGCCGCAATCGAAAAGACCGCTGCCAACGACCAGGTTCGCGTACGCTTGCTCAATCCATCGAAAGGTCTTGCCTTTCAAGTGCATGTGGGAATCCGCACATCCGGGTCAGCAGAGGAAATTCTGCCTGTGTTGTGGGAGGACAATTACGTGACCCTTATGCCCGGCGAATCGAGAACAGTCACGGCACGCTACCTCAGTAAAATCGCCCTCAAAGGACCCGTGGAACTGGTAGTGGAGGGCTGGAATATCGAAGCCACCACCATCGCGATCAGGCACTAGTGGGCTGTCGCAGAGAATTCGTTAGCGCGTATTCGGTGCGATTGTTGGATGATGCAAAAGCATTGTACTTGCGAGTCGTGGAAGCGAAGCTGGAATACCCTTAATGCACGAGTAGCCTGCTAATGCTCAAAGAGGCTCAGCGTGCCCGCGGAAGTCACATGCACTTGCCGCGCGGTTTCGCAACTGCAAGCGGCGGCCTGCGTGCGCGGTCACAATCGTTCGAGAGCCAGCGGCGAATCCCGGAGCGAAGAATTCACGGGGTCAGAACGGCGCTGACCTGACCGGTCTTTGTACCAAGTGGAATGTTAGTGTAACGCCACAGCTACAGATTCCTTGGTCTATTCGAAAGCAACGTGCACCTATTCGGAGTCGACAGCCCCGAGAAATGCCCGCTATTCGGAACCGACGCGCTCGGCCGGGATGAGTTTTCCCGTGTCTTGTACGGCGGTCAGATTTCCGTCGCGGCCGGTATTGTGGCTACCGCTTTCACTCTTGTTGTTGGCAGCATGGTGGGCGTGATCGCCGGTTATTACGGTGGGTGGATGGACGAGGCGCTGATGGGAACGACTGAACTGTTCCTCTCTTTGCCGTGGCTGTATTTCCTGTTGGGAGTGCGGGCATTTCTGCCCTTGCCCGTGAGTCCGGCTCAAACATTCTTTCTGCTCACCTGTGTGATTGGATTGATTGGATGGGCGCGCCCGGCGAGGCTCGTGAGGGGAATGGCTCTCAGTGCACGAACCAGAACTTATGTTTCGGCAGCACGTGGCTTCGGCGCATCTGATTTCTACCTGTTGCGAGACACATTCTGCCTGAGACTTTCGGGGTGTTGCTCACGCAAGCTGCGTTGCTGGTTCCTCGTTACATTGCGGCGGAAGTGGCACTCTCCTTCTTCGGGCTGGGCGTGAACGAACCCGTACCGAGCCATCTGTTTGCGAAAGGCTGAACCGTTAGCGCGAGACGTGTTTCCCAAACTCAAGGCTCTTGCGAGTCTCAAAGGCCGCGTGATCGCTGACATCCGCGATGAGCTTCTTCTCGTTGCGCAAGGTGAGATGGTCGCCCAGCTTATCGGGTTCTTGGATGACCGCTGCTTTGGTGTATAGGAAAATCAAAAATCCATTTTCTCCGTGGATCGCTGAATTGAACGGAATGTGCCGGTGTTGTGAACAACCAGAAGCCGGTTAGCATAGCTCCGACAATCTCGCCGTATTTCGCCGCACTAACGATCGCCGACGTTCCCATGAATTACAACCACTGACGCTGCCGGCAATTCATAAGATGTAGTTGCGTCCACGGTCTTCTGGACGTGCAGAATCGGCCCATCCGGATCGGCCATACCGGCCGTTTCCGCCACCACCGACGGCTGCTTCGGATACTCGGAGTGCCCCGCGGGACGCGTATACGCAGGGTGCCAGTGATATTGGTCTTTTCCGAAGATGGCGATATTGACCGGTCCGCTGAATGAGGAACTGTTCGCGGAAGAACTGCGCTCGCTGCTGTGTTGCTCGAAGGCGATTTTCACGCGATAGGAATTGCTCTGGTCGCGATTCACGAGAAGCAGAGACCACTGCCCGTCGGGACGCTTCAGCGCATAGGCCGTGACCAGCGCGTGCCCGGCGCCATCTTCGATGTCACTCCGGGCGGGAAATACGTCGTGCGGTTGTCCACCGGGCACGATCCACTCAAGATTGATGAGCTGCGCGGTGAAGAACTGCGCCAGCGGCTGCTGGATCTTATAGTGGCTATCGACGGTCAGCATGCCGAATGTTCCCGGCGAATCGTTGCATCCGTGCTCCATGGGCAGCGGCAGGTAATGGAAGAAGTAGACTCCATTGCCCCCGGCGGTCAGGAATGAGCCAATATAGTCGGCCAGCCAGAGGCCTGAAAAAATGTCCATGTAGGTTTCGCTGGCACTCGATGAAAGGTTCCCCTCGGTAATAAAGAACGGAACTTCCTTGGGAACGCCATCATCACGCCAGACCTGCATGATGTGACTTACAAACTGAGGTTCATCATAGAGGCTGCCCCAGGGAATTCTGCAGGGATCATAGGGGTAGTGCTCGAAAGAGAAAAATGCCAGATCGCTCAAGCGATTATGACGTTTCAGATAGGCGATGAAGCGATTCGTCCAGGATACATTCCCCTGCCCGTCCGGCCAGGTCAGGATGTCTTGATTCACGCCTTCAAAGGACGGACCTCCGAGCTTGAGCGTGGGATCGAGCCGGTGCAATGCAGCAGCCCACTGAAGGTACAGCGTGCCATAGTCCTCGGGACTGAAGTATTGTCCGTCGGATTCTTCTCCCATTTCGATGTAAGAGATGGGATAGCCGCGCTGCTTGATATAGGCAATTTCAGCGACGGCGTTCTCCGGAGTTTCGTAGATCAAAGCCACGGGAATCATCGCCGGCAAGCCGCGGGTCACGCCGCTCTTGAAAAACACGTCGAACCCCACCTGCGCTTGCTTGGTTGTTCCGAGGTCGGAGGCCTGATGCCACGGATCCACCGACGAGCAGTAAGTGGTCGTCTGCTCCTGATCGGGTGTATGCCGAAGAATATCGTGAAACACGCCATCGGCTGATGATGTTCCAAGATAGATTTCGCGGATCGCATAGCCAACACAAGCGCGTGGATCGCTAGACGCCGGGTCGGAGGACGACCGTGAGCTACAGGTATTCGAAGATGCGCTCATCAGAATACGCACGAAGCGGACGGAAACTGGGCTGGCGCTAAGACGAAGAACGCCCGATCCGCCGTTGGCGTTGTCCACCGTGCCCGATGGAAAGGACTCCCACACGCCATGTATGGGGTCGTGCATGGGATCTTCATTGCCGACCCAGTGTTGCACCATAAATTGAGTGGCATAGGGTTCAGCCCACACGATGCGGATGCTATCGATAGCTTGGGTTTGCGCGAGGTCAAGCACGATCCATTGCGGATGCGTCGCATCGCTTTCCCCGGTAAAACGCTCCGTGAGATACGGATTGCTCTTCCAATATGTGCTTTCATCACCGTCGGTCAGGCGAGAGTAGCCGGCATCGGCAGTTCCGTCGTTGCGTGTAAACCCGCGATGCGGCAACGAGTATCCGTAGGAATAGCGGATCGGATCTCCCATTTTCGTCGAGCCTGTGAAGTAGCCTTTCTCGCCCGGCTCACTCCAGGTGCCCTGAGGATTCCAATGCCAAGCCTCGATCGTGAGTTCGGTATTCTGCCGGTATGTGACGGGCTGCCAGCCGGAATCCAGAGCGCGGCCTAAGTTCGGCTGCACCAAGTCGTTGTCGATCGCCTCGGCAGGGATGCGATCGACACCGGCCCCGAGGGTTTCGTTGGGCCGGAAATGATTTGTGGAATTCTGCGGAGTGATATCGACCTGGATGGTCTGGGCCTGCGGGAAGATGCCGAGACCCAACAATAGAAAGAAGCACTGCAAAATTGCGGATAATTTACTCACGAATACCTCCGGCCCTTCGATCTGTCTCTGGCGGCGCCGCGCGGACCTTCTCCTTCGGCCATTGGGCGCCGTTTTCCTGCATGAGTCCTTCTGCGGTCCAAAATCTGTCCTTGCATTTTCGCCAGCATCTTCTCATAATCGGTAGTCCAATGAAACGTTTTAATATTGGGAACGGACAGCATTAGCGGGATCGGTCCAGGGAACGGGCACGGCTTTATGGGTCCCAATTTCCTCCTTTTGACCCGCGCGACGGAACCAGGGACCGGCAGTCCTTTTGTTCCGTAAGGATTATGGAGGCCACATGAAATCATTCGTTTTGATAGCACGGCAAAATCTCCAGAGCATGTTTCAGGTTCTAGCCATCGTTCTCATCGCCCTACTGCCAGCCGCGCTGTTCAGCCAATCCTATTTCGGAACCGTTAGTGGAGCACTAACCGATCCCAGCGGTGCGATTGTGCAGGGCGCCAAGGTAATCCTCACCGATGAACAGAAGGGATACCAGTTCACCTCCAAGTCGGACAACGCAGGGCGCTATCTTTTCGTGTCGATTCCTCCCGGCCTGTATTCGGTGACGGCGGAGCAGCAAGGGTTTGAAAAAGTCGTCCGCACGCACATCAGATTGAACGTCACCGAGAACGCGACGGCCGATCTGACGTTGAAAATTGCCGGAGGCTCGCAAAGTGTTGAAGTGAAGGCCCAGAATGAAAGCATCGCGACCGGAGATGCGGTGACCGGGGAAGTCATCGACCGGCGGGCGATCAACGACCTGCCTTTGATCGACCGCTATGCGCCCGATTTGATCTATTTGACTCCGGGCGTCAACGACATGAGCGACCAGAACGGCGTCGGGGACACCAATGGCACGAACTTTGTTTCGAACGGCAGCCGCGGAGCCAGCGCCGACATCCTGATGGATGGCGCCTCGATCACCAATTTCGAGCCAAATGGAGGCATTACCTACGCTACTTATATTCCATCCCCGGAAGCGATCGAGGAGTTCAAGGTGCAGCAGTCGAACTTCAGCGCGGAATATGGCTTCTCCGGAGCTTCCATCGTCAACATGATCACGCGCTCCGGCACGAACAGCTACCACGGAGAAGTTTACGATTTCGCCCGCAACGCTATCACCGACTCGAATAACTGGTTCAACAATGAACAGGGCGTTGCACTTCCGCCGGTTCATCGCCATGAATTCGGCGGGACCTTTGGCGGACCGATTTTCAAGAACAAGACCTTCTTCTTCTTCGACTTTGACGGCACTCGTCAAACCTACGCGAATAGCTACTACGCGGGCGTCCCCAGCGCCGCCGAACGAGGCGGAAATTTTGGCGAATTATGCAGCTACAATGGGGGGACGTTCAATTCGAACGGGATATGCAGCTCGTTGCAGGGCCAGATTTGGGATCCGTATAGCGGCGCATACTGCGACAATCAGCCACACCCACCTCCAGTTTGTCCGCCCTATGATCCAAGCAATCCCTACCCGTCCGGCGCATACCGCGCCACCGCCATTCCCTACAACAACATTGCCACCTATACCAGTCCTGGAAATTCAAAGTTGAACGGCACGCCCTACCAGTTGCCGCAGGTTGCGGGGAACCTGATCGACCCTGTCGCCCAGAATGTGATGAACCTGTTTCCCAATCCGATACCCAATCTTGCCAACGGGACGCCTTATTACAACTGGTTTACATCAGGGGCCAGTTCTTCTCCCAACAACCAGTACGACGTGAAGATCGACCATCGCTTTAGCGAAAAGAACCTGTTGAGCGGAAAATACTCGCACCAGTGGGGCTCCTACACCGGTTATAACTGCTTCAAGACCTTCATCGACCCGTGCGCCGGCGGTCCCAATAAAAGCAACTCCCATCTGGTCTCTATTAACGACACGTATACGTTGAGTCCTACGTTGCTTCTGACAACAACCTTGGGATTCACCCGCGGCACATCGGTCATCGACGCCTACAATTCAAGTCTGAATTCCAATCCTCTCGGTACACTTGGTTTTCCCTCCTATCTGGAATCAAATGGCTTTAATGGTGTTCCCGCAATCTTTATTGGTGGGGGATATACTTCGGCTGGCTTCACGAGTGCGGGCAACGATCCTTATGGCAATTACCGGCAAGGGCAGGACACGGGCCAGTTCTCAGTGCTGCTGAGTAAAGTTCATCGTCAGCATGAACTGAAGGTTGGATTCGAGGGTCGGCTGCACCAGCAAAACTACATTCAAACCAATGCCCCGCTGGGAAACTTTAGCTTTGCTGACACCGGCACCTCACAGTGCCCTCAAGGTCTGTCGGGGAATTGCGGCGGAGACGGGATGGCCAGCTTCATGATGGGCCAGATGGTGGGGAACGGAAACAGCGGTTACGAAATTCAGTTCCGTCCTGCGACCGAGAACTACCAGTACGCCTGGTTTGTTCAGGACAACTGGAAGACGACCAGCAAGTTGACGCTCAATTTAGGGCTTCGCTACGACGTTTCTTTGCCCAGAACTGAGCGCCACAATCGCATGAATTGGTTTGACCCAACCGTGACGAATCCGTTGAATGGCGGCACGCTTTCGTACGACGATCAATTCAACGGACCAACCACACTTGCGCTGCTTGGCAGCGAGGTGTTCAACAGTTCCAGCGTGCGCACGAACTGGGTCACCGACTGGAAGGATTTTCAGCCACGGTTCGGGCTCGCTTTTCAGGCGTTTCCCAAGACAGTGATCCGAGGAGGGTACGGGATTTATTTTGGGCAAACCCGCTCGGGCGCCAACGGATTGCTAAGTTACGGATCCCAGGGATTTAACCAATCCACGTCCGTGATTACTACCTACCAGAATGACGGTGCTACTCCTTATCTGCACCTGAGCAATCCGTACCCGAATGGCCTGATCCAGCCTCCCGGAGGATCTCTAGGACTGCTGAATGATGTGGGCTACGGGGCGATTGGACCGCTGCGCACCGGCGCTGCCGCGCGCACGCCCTACGAGCAGACCTGGACGCTTGGTTTTGAGCGACAAATGCCATGGAGCGTGGTTCTGGGCGTGACCTATGTCGGAAAGAAGGGGACTCACCTTTACTTTGCTGGCAACAACAACTACGACATTCTCGGGCCTCAGATGGAGACCAATCCCACCCTGGTCAACAATCTGGAGACCTATGTGACAAACCCTTTCTCCTCTGCAAATAGTGGCCCCATTAGCGACCCAAACAGCACGCTTTCAAGCCCCACGGTCCAGGAGTTTCAACTTCAGCTTCCTCATCCGCAGTTCACAGGCGTGACCACCGATGTTCCGCCAACTGCCAGTTCCATCTATCACGCGCTGCAACTCACGGCCGAGAAGCACTACAGCAATGGACTGGAACTTCTGGTGAGCTATACCTGGTCCAAATCAATCGACGATTCGTCGGCATACGACACCAATGTGGCCTGGCTGGGAAACTATGGGCCCAACTCCGGATGGGCCCTTCAGGATCCCAATAAGCCCGCACTGGAACGGGGCCTGTCGACGTTCGACATCCCATCAAGTTTTAAGTTCAGCTACAGCTACGATCTGCCGATTGGGCGCGGCAAGGCGCTGCTGGGAAATATGCCGCGGGCGCTGGATGCGGTGATTGGAGGCTGGAAAACCAACGGCATTTGGGAGATCCGCTCCGGCTGGCCTCTCAGCTTCTTTGTGCTCAATGGCGGCGTGCCATTGCCAACTTACGGTCCGCAGCGCCCAAATCTTGTGGGCACTCCGGAACGGAGTCACGGCAGTCACAGCTATTGGGTGAACAACTATTTTTCCAATCCGCAGGTAGTGCAAGATCCGGCGCCATTCACTCTTGGCAATGCCGGTCGCACCACGAGCTCAATACGCACGCCCGGTTCATTCAAGAGCGACCTGTCAATTGCCAAGCAGTTCTTGTTGTCGCATGCGCACGAAGGAGTGAAGTTAGAGATGAGGCTCGAAGCCCAGAATGCGTTTAATCATCCGGTCTTTGGTACAGCTGACACGTATGTAGGCGACGCGAGTTTTGGGACCATCTTTTACCAGGCGAACAGCCCCCGGCAATGTCAACTGGCGGCCAAGATCCTGTTCTAGCCCAGGGGCTCCGGCACACTGTGGCCGGCGCCACGACGCTTTAGTATGTTCCGACTGCAGTATGTTCCGTTGCGCGATGGGGGACCTGTATGAGACTTCATTCTTCGAACGCTTGCTTTCGACTGTCGACCACGTTGTTAGGGGTCCTCAGCGTTTTGTGCGTGACGGCCCTGGGCCAGACCCCCTCCACAGCCTCTCCGTCCCAGCTGACAAAGCGACTAGTTGGCGATTACTCGTATTCGAGTAAGTACCAGACGCCGCCCTACTCCGCGAAGCAAATTCCCTATTCCAAGTTGACCCATATCATCCACTTCGGCGTCGGCTTTAATTCCGACGGCTCGCTC
>Ga0116121_1000699_pt1 | contig 16204 bp, 14 predicted proteins | sample June2015DPH_13_1_FD_89725 | JGI IMG/M metagenome (GOLD analysis project Ga0116121, IMG submission 89725) | Peatland microbial communities from SPRUCE experiment site at the Marcell Experimental Forest, Minnesota, USA - June2015DPH_13_10 | ecosystem: Environmental > Terrestrial > Soil > Wetlands...
ATCAGCAGCCCTCCGACGATCAGAATCAAACAGAGCATGGGCGAATGCTTTCTTCTAACATGCTTCTGCCCAATCTCATCCCCCTAATCGACGTGACTTTTTCAACACCCACGCCCGATTACGCTCATCACCAGTAAGGGAATTGGAATCGGTTGTTTCCGTCATTATCCGGTCTATGGTTTGATGACTTGGTGGTGTCCGTCCTTGTTGGTCAGGGTTAGTGAAGTATCGCCGCCGTCGGCGCTCAATACCAGGTAGGTGGGATCGATGCCTCCGCTGAGATCAATGCCGGAGCCCTGCTCGGTGGTGGCGATCTTTACCGAAGGGCGGCCGTCGGAGCGGATCAGACGGAATACTACGGCCTCGGGGTAGACCCTTCCGTTTGGGTCTATCGGGGTACCATCCGCCCGGCGCGACGGTCCTTCGGGAATGACTGAGAGGGATGCTCGCAGTTTTCCTTGGGCATCCACGATCTCGAGTGCTCGGGCGCGAACTACCTGCTCAGGGCCGCTCGCCTGCACCGGCGCGGCTTGATGGGTCAAGAAGAAAATCAGCATTCCGAGGTTGACCAAGGTGAGGGCTGTTAGTGCATGCGCGTTCTTCATGGTGGCTTCCTCCATTCGGATCGATGTCAGGATTCTTGCGATTCTAGGACGGATCGTCGAGAAAAACGAGTGAAGTTGGCGAAAAATCGCGATTTCACTCATCAACCCGGCCCGGAAAGCTATTCTCTCGGAAAAACCCGTACCATCGAGCAGCTCGCTAGCCCTCGGGGCGATCAACAAAAGTTTGTTTGCTGAATCCTATTGCACCACTTGCTTTACCGTTCCGGAGCTCGCGTTGTGAAAAGCATCGCCAGGATAGCTGGCCTTGATCGTGTACTTTCCCGCCGTCGAGAAGGACGTAGTCAAAGATGCGGCGCCATTTGAGGTCGTGCCCGTTCCGATCTTGGTTGCACCGTTGTAGAACGTTACGACTTCTCCATTCGGGACAGATGGATTCGAAACAACTTTGGCCGTGAAGGTCACTGACTGGTTGACTTGCGACGGGTCCTGTGACGATGTGGCGTGGGTCGCTGTTTTTATCGTAAGTTCATTCAAAAGCACGCCAATCGACCCGTCTGCGGAGGAATAGCAAACCTTTTCGCCTTCGGTCAATCCGCACATGTTCACAAGCACAATGTCAGGCTTACCGTCGCCATTTACGTCCTTGATCTCGACCGAAGTAGCGTAGTGCCCGCCAGAAGAAATAGAGAAAACGGAATTGAACGTGCCATCCCCATTGCCCGACATTACAAGAGCCAGGCCGTAGCCGGGAATGCAGGTGCGGTTCGAACAATCGAAGGTCACGACCAGATCGGGCTTGCCATCGCCATCCACATCGCCGATGGCAACCGAATCGGGTTCCCAATATTTAGGAAAAGCGTAGTTGACGGGCGTTTGGAATGTGCCATTGCCGTCGCCCAGCGAAACGGTCACGCCAGCGTAGGAAGCCGCGACCAGATCCAACTTTCCGTCTCCATTTACGTCGCCCAGCGCAACGAACCAAGCGCTCACGAGGGTATTGACGGCCTGCTGGAATGTTCCATCGCCATTGCCCAGCATGACTTGCGCCGGATTACCAGCCACGACGATATCCGGGATGCCATCGCCGTTTACATCGCCGATCACGGCCGCGCCTCCGTTCACGGCGTAGCCGACGGGCGACTGAAAAGTGCCGTTGCCATTGCCCAGCAATATGCTCACTTCCCCGCCGGCGCAGTTTTCGTCCGAGCACTGGCTAATAACGAGGTCCAGCTTGCCATCATGATTCAGGTCAGCGATGGCCAATGCTTCGGCATTGTAGCCGCCCGAGCTGTAACTAACAGCGGGCTGGAAAGTGCCGTCGCCGTTGCCGAGCAGCACGCTCACGCCACCGGGCCCGCTTCCGCTGCAATCGCTCTGGCAGCGGTTGGTCACAACCAGGTCCAGCTTGCCGTCGCCGTTGAGGTCGGCGATTGCGACGGCAGAGCCTAAATATCCGCCAGAACTGTAGGTGACTGGCGACTGAAAGGTGCCGTCGCCATTTCCCAAGAGGACGCTTACGATACCGACGCCACAGCTTTCCATGCTCTGACACATGTTCACCACAACCACATCGGGATGGCCGTCGCGGTTGAAGTCCCCGATCGCGGCTGCAGTAGGTCCGTAAGCGCCCGAACCGGGCTCGAACCCGCCCGAATCGTACACCACGGCGGCGCCAAACTTTGCCCCTGGTGCTACTGCATCGGGGAGCGGTTGCACAACATCTTCCATAGGCAGTTTTTGAGCGTCGGGGAGGGCTCTCATCTGATTGGCGCGGACCACAGAATGGGATTGTGACAAGATCACCACACCGATGAGGAGGCAAAAGAAATATCTGAAATAGAGTCGATAACGAGAGGATTGCATGGTGTCCTCCGAAGGGTTTCAGTCGTTCACAAGAACTGGCCGCAGTCGAGCGGTGAAGATCGCGGCATTGGGAGTGTGTAGGCCGCCACCTGCGCCATAGGCTAGGTAAGAAGGATAGGGTCGCAGGAAGATGCAGCTCAATGGCAGTTCACCATGCAAGCCGCCCGTCGGTCAGTGACATGCGGCACGGGCTGCTGTGAGCACCGGCTAACGCAGGAAAACTTGGTAACCCGCCCATCCCTAGTTGCCAATTGCACGGCATAATTGACCTAAGATCCCCTTGATACTTATCAATCCGTGCTCTTCATGGCGATCCTCTGCTCCAACACCAGCAACCTCTCCTTCCGCTCCACGCCCCAGCGGTAGCCACCTGAGACGCCGTCTTCACGGACCACGCGATGGCAGGGAATCACGACGGCCACGGGATTCGTCGCGCATGCGCGGGCGACCGCACGCGCGGCTTTTGGCATGCCGATCTTTTTCGCGACTGCGCCGTAGGAACGCGTTTCTCCTCGAGGAATTCGTTGCAATGCTTCCCAGACGCGCCGCTGAAACGCGGTCGCGCGAATGTCGAGCGGCAGGGAAGGATGGGCGTCGCTTCCCTCGATCAGGCGTGCCAGGCTTGTCTTCCACTCTGCGAGGGCGGCATCATCGCGGCGGCGGACGGCGAAGGGGAACTCGCGCATCAGGCCTTGCTGCAATTGCTGATCGGAGTCGGCGAACTGAATTGCGCAGATGCCTTTGTCGGTGGCGGCGATCAACATTCGTCCCAGCGGTGATGGCGCAATCGTGAAGCGGACCACCGCTGCGACCGCACCCCGCCGGTATTTTTCCGGCGTCATGCCCAATTGCGCGGCGGTGCGCTCGTAAAGTCGGCTACTGGAGCCGTATCCGGCGGCATAGAGAGCGGTGGTTACGTCATGCCCAGCTTGCAGGTTTTGCTTCACCTGGCGGAGGCGGCAGGCGTCGCTGTAGGCCTTGGGGGTCACGCCCAACACGGACTTGAACGTTCGCTGCAGGTGAAACGGGCTGCGACGGAATTCCTTGGCGAGCAGGCTGAGAGTGATGCGGTCTTCGATGTGCTGCTCGATGTAGCGGCTGATTGAGCGTACCAGTGCCGACCGGGGATTGCCGTCAACGGCCTTGGGTCGGCAGCGCAGGCAGGCGCGATATCCGGCGCGTTCGGCCGCGGCAGCATGATCGAAGAAAGTCACGTTCGCGCGGCGGGCTCGTTTTGAGGGACACGACGGGCGGCAAAAAACGCCGGTGCTCGACACGGCGAAGACGAACGCTCCATCGAGCCGACTGTCTCGCTGGATGACGGCTTGCCAGCGGCGGTCTTCGCTCAGGCTGAGGTTCAACTTTGAGTTCAGCTTTGGATCCGACTTTTCGGTCAGTTTCTCCGTCGGCTTGGCATTAGTTGTCATCACGGATTCGGAACTCGTTTCTGAAAGTATCGCATTGGTTGCCATGCAGGTAACATAGGTCAGTTAAGCTCAGCGAACTATCCGAATGTTGCGGTCAAACGAAGTTCTCCGCAGAATGGCTGTTGCAGCGGCGCGGAAGAGCGTGATTTCAGCGCTGGTCTGCTTGTTTTCTCAATTTCTTATGAGCCAGGAAAAAATGACTCCTTGCATGGCTCCAGCGGATACGGTCATCGCGATTCGCGTGCCGCACGAAATATCACTGAACGCGCAAAGGCCCGCTGCCGAATGGGAGTCCGCCGCTCCCATGAGTTTCTGTGAGGACTGGCGTGGGGCCAATCCCGACCCGGCACGTCAGACCGAGGTGCGGGTGCTCTGGATGCCGACGACGCTCTACCTGCGTTTTGTGTGCCGTTACCGGGAGGTATTCGTTTTTGAAGATTCGGAGGCGAACGGGTGGCGCTTTCATCTTTGGGAGCGCGATGTGGCCGAAGCATTCCTGCAGCCGGACCCATCGCGTCCGCCTTACTACAAGGAATTCGAGGTCAGTCCGAATGGAATGTGGATTGATCTCGATGTTGCTCCGCCGGACGTGTTTCCGAATGGGTTGCGAGACCTGAAAAGCGGGCTCACGCGCTCGGTTTGGCTGGACGCCGAGCATCACACCTGGGTGGCGGAGTTGGCCATTCCAATGAAAGCGCTGATTACGAAATTCGAGCCATCGGCTGTGTGGAGGGCGAATTTCTACCGGGTCGAAGGGCCACAAGAGCCACGATTCTATTCCGCGTGGCAGCCGACGCATTCGGCGCAGCCCAACTTCCATGTGCCGGAAGCTTTCGGAAAACTGCGTTTTAGTGAGCGATAATGATCGCAAGTCAAGAACAGGAGAAATCATGAAAATGAATCACAGAATGGTGTGTGCTCTTGCCGTGGTTACGCTACTGGTGTCGGTGCTCATTCCGGTCTGCGCCAATGCCCAGGTGCTGGCCGGAGACCAACTGAAGAAGGTGACCCCAACGAACTACTTTTTCGCCGGTCAGGTTGCGAGCGTGCAGGCGCGAAACTCAACCGGGCTGAAGAATACCGCAGGCAAGCTTGTGCTGGTGGGGCTGGTGGATACGTCAGGATATGCGACCGCCATCGCCGAGAAGTACCAGGGCTTCCTGATTACCGAAACCAAGCTCACGTTTGACGGCGCGACACTCGAGCCCGGAGCCTATGGATTCGGGTTCAAGGATGGCAAATTCACGGTCATGAATGTGGCGGGGACAAACGTCTTTTCGATCGCCGCCCAGAATGACGACGAAATCAAGCATCCCGTTCCGCTGAAATTCGAAAAAAGCGGTACGCGCTACCGGCTCTATGATGGGCGGAAGTTTGTATATGTGAACGCCGACTAGTGAGCGGCTGTTTTGCTTGCGGCGTGAGCGCTGCCGATTCCGGCGCGTTTGCGGAGCTCGGACATCAGGGCGTTCGCAGCATTTAAGTAGGTCTTGTTTGGATCCGAGGTGTCGGCCCAGACCGCGTCGTAGACGATCTTGGCAGCGTCGGTGGTTTCCATGTGGAGCGCGGCCTCTATGCGATCCGCGTGTTGGCGGAGCACGCCGTAACAGGAATGGCAAATGGCGGCCGGTTCCACGGTGCCCTCGTGGTTCTGATCCAAAGCGCAACGAAAAGTAGCGGCCGGCACTGCGGGATGAGCCGCATAGATCTGCGACTTCAGCTCTCGCAACCGTTCGCGTTCTTCGGCCAGCTGTTTCGCCGCATCCGATTGCGGAGAGACGGCGGAAGCCGGCGGGGCAGTCAAAGTTGTCGCGGAAATCCGTTCCTGCGATTTGCAGATCGGGCAGGCGTGCATGTCAGAGGGATAATAGGCGCGGCATTTCGCACAGGGCAGGCCGTAGCCAACCTGGCGATGCTTGAGGGCATAGTCGGGGTTCGATAAGGCGTGCGCGGCATCGAACGACGTTCCCGGCGCTGTGTTCGACAGAACCGCCGCATTCACGGAATTGGAGGTTTTTTCTCGAGCTTGCCTGGCGCCAGTACTTTCCATGGTTTCCCCGACGGGCTGCGCGTCCGCGGCCTCAGTCCTACATTCTAGGGTTGTTTCCAGAGCGGCGCGATGCACGACAGTACATGTGTAATGCTGACCGACAGTACTTTGGTTACTTTGCGCTCGTGATCATCCGCGCCGCTTCCTGCATGCGCGCCCGATAAAGCGTCTCCTTGGGATCCAACCGGGAAGCGATTTCGAGTTCACCGAGGGCTTCCTCATATTGGTTGAGAGCCATCAGGCAGGCCGCCAGCGAGTAATGATTCTGAGCGTTCGGCTCAAGCTTGAGAGCTTCGCGGAATTCTTTTTCCGCGCCCGCGAGATCCTGTGTGTTTACCAGAGCTGTGCCCAGATAATGATGAGCCTGCGCAGATGCCGGGTTAAGCGTGACCGCCTTGCGCAGTATAGCGACCGCTTCCTGATCCTGGCCCGAAAGCAATAAAGCTTGACCGAGAACGCGATGTTCGGCGGCGCCGGCTGGGTTTTCGGCAATGGCCGCCCGCAGCTCACGGATGGCGGTCGGATAATCGCGCTTCGACATGTAGGCGCGGGCCAGGCAGTTGTGGCCGCCTTCCCAGTCCGGCCTCTGGCGATAAACCTCTTTGAGTTCCGTGATCGCTTGATCAAAATCCTCGAGGTCGCAAAGCGTGTTGCCCAGATTGCTGCGAACGCTGGCCTCATCGGGCTGGATGCGGATCGCGGTGCGATATTCGGCCACGGCGTCCTCGAGTTTTCCCTGGTCGCGCAGGACTACGCCCAGATTGCTGTGAGCCTGCCAGAAATCGGGGCGCAGAGTGAGGGCGTGCCGATACGCGATCGCGGCGCGGCGGAGATCGCCTTTATCGCGCTGGGTGATGCCCATATCGAAATAAACGTCGGCATTCTCGGGCTCGCGTTCCAGCGATTTATCGAACGCGTTCAGAGCGGCGTCATAGTGGCCGTCGGCGTAAAGAGCGAGGCCCAAGTAACGGTAGGCTTCGGCGTTGGCAGGATCCATGCTGAGCGCCGTGCGCGCCTCGGCGAGCGCCAGGTCGGAGTCGTCGGTGCGGTAAAAAAGATAAGAAAGCTGGGTATGCGTTTCGGCGAAACCGGGCTTCCGGTGCAGCGATTCGGTGAGCGCGTCCGTGGCTTCGTCATACCGTTCCTCGCCGCGCAGAATGGTGCCAAGAACGAAAAGCAGCGAGGCATTCTGGGGATCGTTGTGCAGCAAGGTGTGGACTTTGTCTTCCGCGGCCGGCAGCTTCTTGCCATGAACGAGGGCGGCAATCTGGGCCGCCGGACCGGCGCAACCGCAAGCAGCGCTCGCCGATGATTTGTGCGATGAGGCTTGGGGTGATGCTCTTCCGGCATTCCGGGCAGTCAAGCTTTGGATGAGTGCCGCATTGGCGCCCGCCTTTTGCAGAGCGCGAACGCAGCTGGGAGTGACGCGGCAAGCTGGGCCAGTTGTTTCGTTCGCCGCGCTCCCCAGGCGTTGAACGCGAGCGCTCGAAATGCCCCCCGCGAGCCATAGAAAGATGTCGTCGAGTGCGGAGCTGGAGGGAACCTGTTCTGCCTGCAAAGAGCCTGTAACCAATAACAGGGAAAGGAAGGTCAGGCAACAACGTTTCACAGAGTCCTCCGGCGATCAAGGCTCTTTTCTGCGGGAGGATCGCCCTGTGGTCAAAATAGTCTGATCCTACGTACTGCCGATAGATCACGGAAGTAATTGCGATGACATGTACAGATGGACAAGATTGATGTGGAGACGGCTGTGCCCCGTCCATGCGGGGCGGAGCCCGGCTACCACACAACCCGTGTTGCGTGCGATTCCGGGGACCGGCAGGGATTGTTTGCGCTACACTCATAGAAGAAGGGTGACTGCGGTTTGCCGCGGTCCGGCGGTGTCTGGAGGCTTTATGGGTGAAGGTCTGTTTCAACCGATGCACTTGTTGCTCATTCTTATCATTGCCCTGCTCTTGTTTGGCCCCAAAAGACTCCCGGAAATCGGCAAGGGAATTGGCGACGGCATCCGTGCTCTCAAAGCCGGCATGAAGGAAGAGCCGAAGCCAGATGGCACGACTGACAACAAGGGAGATACGAAGCCTGAAAGCAAAGCCTAAAACCGGAAGTTGAAGCCCGGGCGCTGTGTTCTTCCACAGTGCCAAATTCTGACTGGAGTTATATAATTTCCAAACCCAACTTAGAGATATTTTGTGGCGGATGGAACGTTGTGCCCACTTCGCATCCTGCCGCAGAGAAGTTTTATCCAAATTAGCTGACGACATCGACCAACATTTTGTTATCCCAAAAATACAGGAGGAGTTCTGTGTGTAAGCAATTGATAGCTGGTCTTGTTTTACTGTTGGCGGTTTCCGCCCTAGCCGACCAGATCGTGATGAAAAATGGAGACCGGCTGACCGGATCCATTACAAAATCGGACGGGAAAGCGCTGGTCATTCACACCGACTACGCCGGTGATGTGACCGTAAAATTCGACGACATTCAGAGCCTGACCTCAACCGGTGACCTCAATGTCACGCTGGGGGGCAAAACGGCGGTCGGTTCCGTAACCACCTCGGGCAGCAACCTAGTGGTTGCCACCAAGGCGGCGGGATCGGTGGAAGCCCCGATCGCTTCCGTAAGTGCTGTGCGGAGCCCGGCTGAACAGGCCGCCTATGAGAAAACGGTTCACCCCGGCTTTGCAGAAGGATGGGCTGGCGGCGTGAACATCGGCTTTGCCCTGACCGCCGGCAACAGCGAAACCAAGAGTCTGAACATCGGAGCGACCGCAGTGCGCACGGGACTGCACGACAAGCTGGTGCTGTACGAAAACTCGATCTATGCCGTCACCGGCAAGATCGGCGGCGTGCCCCAGAATCCTGCCCAGACGACCGCCGACTCGAACGGCGGCGGAATCCGTTACGACCGCGACATCAATCCCCGCACCTTCGGATTCGTCAGCGGCGACTTCTTCTCGAATTCCCTGCAGGACCTGAGTCTGCGCTCCATTCTTGGAGGTGGTATCGGTTTCCACGCGATCAAGCATCCGAACACGACTCTCGATCTGCTGGCGGGCGTGAACTACACGCACGAAAGTTATTCGGATGTGGTGGATCCGAACGTGACGCAGCCATCAACGCCGCCCTACATCACCTACTCGCCTTCGTACAGCACGGCGAACTTGAGCTTTGGCGATACCTTCATGCACAAGCTCGGGAAGAGTACTACGCTTAACCAGACGTTCCTGATCTATCCCGGTCTCTCTACAACGCAGATCGTGGTGCTGGAGCCCACGTTGCCCAATTCCACGAAAGACGTGCGTGAATATCGCGGGAACTTCAATCTTGGCCTCGTGACAAAGCTCAACAAGTGGCTCGGCTGGCAGTTCACGTTCGGGGACGTTTTTGTCAGCGACCCCCCGACCGTTCCGCTGGGTACGCCTCGAATTGAAAGGAACGACGTTCAGCTCGCCACGGGGCTGAACATTTCGTTCAAGCATTAAGCTCCGGCTGACGAGGGACGGGCAGTTGCCCGTCCCTCGTTTTTCATGAGAGAGAGAACCGAGAGCTGAAAGCTAAGAGCTGCTTCCTGCTATCCTACCCGCGTGTCACGAACCTTCCTGATCGATACCGATACCGCCTCGGACGATGCGGTTGCGCTCATCATGGCGCTCGGCGCTTCCGAGGTTCGCGTCGTTGCGATTACCACGGTGGCCGGAAATGTTCCCGTCGAACAGGCGACCCGCAACGCTCTCTACACGGTCGAGCTCTGCGGCGCGGACGTTCCCGTCTTTATGGGCGCGGGCAAGCCGCTGCTCCGCACTTATCAAAATGCGACCTGGTTTCACGGGCGCGATGGACTGGGCGACCACAACTATCCGGCTCCGCGCCAATCGGCGGAAAAAATACACGCCGCCGATGCCATCATTGCGGCCATTGAGGCGAATCCCGGAGTTGTGCTGGTCACGCTCGGGCCGCTCACAAATGTCGCTCTCGCGCTGGCGAAGAAACCGGCAATCGTTGCGCAGGTCAGCCGCTGCGTGATCATGGGTGGAGCGCCGTGCTGCGAAGGAAATATCACCCCGGCCGCGGAATACAACATCTATGTCGATCCGGACGCCGCTCGGATGGTTATGCGCAGCGGGCTGCCGATCGAACTTGTGGGCTGGCACCTTTGCCGCGGCGGCGCCATTCTCGATGACAAGGACATCGCGCATGTTCTGAGCTTTAAGACCGAGCGGGCGAAGTTCGCCATCGAGTGCAACAGCCACGCCCGGCACGCGCTCAAGGTTCAAACCGGAGAAGACGGAATCTGTCTGCCCGATCCGGTGGCGATGGCGCTTGCGCTTGATCCTGCAATTGCGACGGACGTAAGCGACCACTACGTGGACGTTGAAATCGAAAGCGAACTGACGCGCGGCATGACGGTGGTGGATCGCCTCAACGTGGGCGATGACGAAAGAAACAAGTCAGTATGGGCGCCTGTGATCGCGGCTCGTCGCAAACCTCGCTTGTATTGGACCATTGATAATCGACGCTGGAAGCAAGCACTGTATTCGGCGCTGTTGTAAGAGTCTTCGGCTGGCTGGTCTGCTATATTTGCTTCCCCGGAGGTCTCCATGTCTCGAATCGTGCGTTGTGGCCTGATCCAAGCCAGCAATGCGGCCGCCAGCAACCGGTCGCTGCCTGAAATCAAGAAGGCGATGATCGACAAGCACCTGAAGCTGATCGCCGAGGCCGCGAAGAAAAAGGTGAAAATTCTCTGCCTGCAGGAACTTTTCTACGGCCCTTATTTCTGCGCCGAGCAGGATGTGCGGTGGTACGACCTGACCGAGCGCGTCCCCGATGGCCCGACCACGCAGCTCATGCAAAAGCTTGCCGCCAAATACAACATGGTGATCGTCGTGCCTGTGTATGAAGAGCAGATGGCGGGGCTTTATTTCAATACAGCAGCGGTGATCGATGCCGACGGGAAATATCTGGGCAAATACCGCAAGCATCACATCCCGCACGTTCATCCCGGCTTCTGGGAGAAGTTTTATTTCACGCCCGGAGACGGCGGGTATCCGGTTTTCCAGACGAAGTATGCGAAGGTCGGCGTGTACATATGCTACGATCGCCATTTCCCGGAAGGTGCGCGGGTGCTGGGATTGAATGGGGCGGAGATTGTTTTTAATCCTTCGGCGACGGTCGCGGGGCTCTCGGAATATTTGTGGGAACTGGAGCAGCCGGCACATGCGGCGGCGAACGGATATTTTGTTGGGGCGATCAACCGCGTAGGCCGCGAGAAGCCGTGGAATATTGGCGAGTTTTACGGGAAGAGTTATTTCTGCAATCCGCGGGGAAAGATTTTCGCGCAGGCCAGCCGCGACAAAGATGAAGTGCTGGTGGCGGATGTGGATTTCGCAATGATTGACGAAGTGCGGCGCGTGTGGCAGTTTTATCGCGACCGGCGTCCGGAAACGTACGGAGCGCTGACCAGCCAAACCGGCCAGTCCGCCGCCGCAGACTAAAGTTCCCGGTTCTCAGCGAGCGCGAAGTTGTATTTACTGAGAACCGTGAACCGGCAACTACTACCAAACCAATGCCAGCGTCGCAACAAATCCAAAACAGCCCCCTCTACAACGAAGACCTCGCTCCCACCACGCCCGAACGTCGTCATTGGGGAACCTACAACTTCGCCGCCCTGTGGGTGTCGATGTCGGTCAACATTCTGACTTACATGCTGGCGGCCAGTTTGATTCAGGGAGGGATGAACTGGAAGCAAGCCGTCCTCACGGTTTTTCTGGGCAACACGATCGTGCTCGTCCCGATGCTGCTGAACTCGCATCCGGGTGCGCGTTATGGCGTGCCGTTTCCGGTGCTGGCGCGCGCGTCGTTTGGCGTGCTGGGCGCGAATTTTGCTGCCGTTCTGCGCGCGCTCGTGGCCTGCGGATGGTTCGGCATTCAAACCTGGATTGGTGGTGAAGCCATCAACACACTGATGTCGCTCGCGCCTGCGTGGCGACGCGTGCCGCACGGCGCGGCCATCTGCTTCATGGCCTTCTGGCTGATCAATCTTGCTGTGATTCTTCGCGGCATTGAATATATTCGGGTGCTGCAAGGAATCAGTGCTCCCATTCTGCTTGCCGTTGGAGTGCTGCTGCTGGTGTGGGCCTATCGCGCGGCCGGTGGGTTCGGGCCGATGCTTTCCGCGCAATCGCGCTTCACGACATTTCCGGAATTCTTGAAATTCCTGATTCCAGCCCTCAACGGCACCGTTGGATTTTGGGCCACCGTCTCGCTCAACATTCCGGATTTCACGCGCTTTGCACGCAGCCAGCGTGAGCAAGCGCTCGGCCAGGCGCTGGCGCTGCCCACCACCATGACGTTTTATTCGCTGATCGGAATTCTTGTGACGTCGGCGACCGTCGTCATCTACGGCACGGCGATCTGGGACCCGGTACAACTGCTGAGCCGCTTCCATTCGCCAGTTGCGGTCGTGGTCTCACTGGTGGCGATCCTGCTGGCCACGCTCAACGTCAACATCGGAGCCAACGTCGTCTCTCCCGCCAACGATTTCTCGAACCTCTGGCCGCGCAAAATCAGCTTCCGCACGGGAGGCGTCATCACCTGCCTGATGGGAATCGTGCTCATGCCGTGGAAACTTCTCTCCAGTTACAGCACATTTATTTTTGGATGGCTGGGAGGGTATGCGGCATTTCTAGGTCCGGTCGCCGGGATTATGATCTGCGACTACTTTGTGATTCGGCGGCGCGTGCTGGTCGTGGACGACTTATATCTTCGCGGAGGCATTTACGAATATTCACACGGTTTCAACTGGAGAGCGGTAAGTGCGCTGTTCGCCGGGGCTGGAACGGCGCTGGTTGGATTAGTCGTACCGTCCGTGCGCGTGTTGTATGACTATTCGTGGTTTGTGGGATTCGCGGTGGCGTTTGTGGCTTACTATGCGCTCATGAAGGTGGTGAAGGGAGCGCCGGGAGTTCCAGCGTCGCAGGAGGCGCTGTAGGGAAGCACGTGCGTCTGCGCACTAAGTGTCTTTGCCGTGGCCTTCTCGCAGATCTCCAAATCTCGATACTTCCCATTTCTCCACTCGATCCGATACTTTCTGGCTCAAGTTCGTTCGCAATCCTATCCAAGTCGCGATGGAATATCCAACGGCAGCGTAAAACGGAGCCGTGAATTTCAATTGCGCTAATGCCCGCGTCACATCAGCCGACCCCGCCATCAGTTGAATGTCTTGCCAATTGCGAACCTCCGGGATCAGGAATCCACCTTCGAAGTACTGATGAAATGCAGCGGAGAATTGACTCGCAAAGACGGACGCAGCCTGAAAGGTAGCAAATTTGTACACAAGAATCGTTGTAGGCAGGAGCCATACGAACTGGGCAGCCGTATGCCTGAACCTGGAGGCGACTAAGCCCAAAAAGAAAGCTGGTATGAAGCTGAAAGCGAAGATATGGGAGTAGAGAAATTCAAAGCTACTCAAAGATGTCGTCTGCTGTAAGAGCGGCAATAGCCGTCCGCGCGTCAATCCTGCCAGCCACGGCGTGCAGAGCCATACCGCCGCGTAAACTGCCGCGAGATGAAACAGAAACCAGACAATCTGCCACATACCCTTGTTGCGTTTGGACGGCAGGTCCTGCGGCGGAACTGTTTCTTCTGTTGCGTCTCCCATACCCTGCTGCTTATACGCCAGCCCTTGCCGCACCGCAAGCACGGTTGAAAGCCGAACCCTTATTTCCCAAACGCCGGCAGAACTTCCTTCTTATACTTCTCCAGCGTATCTTCCTCGTCTCCGCACATCAGATAGATGTTGAACTGAGTCACTCCGGCGCGCGCGAGCGCATGAAGTTTTTCAATGTGCGCTTTGGCAGGGCCGAGGAGGCAAAAGCGGTCGATCACTTCATCGGAGACGAAATCGGCGTTGCTGCTGCCTACTTCGCAATGATGCAGGTAATCATAATGTTCACGGTCGCGAATATAGGAGGTCAGCGCTGGAGGAAGTTCTTCCGGTTTGTATTTCGAAACAAGATCGACGACGTGATTTGAAACCAGCGCGGGGAACCAGCGCACGCGATCGCGTCCCACCTTCAGATCGTTCGAAACCCAGACTGGGGCGGCAGACATGATTTCGATTTTGCTGGCATCGCGTCCGGCGGCCTTGGCGCCCTTCTTCACGAAGCTCACGCACCACTCGATCAGGTCGGGATCCGCAAACTGCAGGATCACACCGTCGCCAACGCGCCCCGCAAGTTCAAGCACTTTCGGCCCATAACCGGCGACCCAAACCGGAGGAACTCCTCCCGTTGCCCAGGTCAGGCGCGCGGGACGGCCTTCGTAGTCAATCTCTTTTGCACCCGTGAGCGAGCGGAACTCGGATATGGCCTGCTCAAGCTGCGCGGACGTAACTGGTTTCTTGCCGAGCACGCGGCGGGAGCTATCGCCGCGGCCGATGCCGAGCTGCATGCGTCCTTTGGAGATGAGGTTGAGCGTGGCGAAGAGGCTGGAGGTAACCGTGATGTCGCGCGTGGCAGGATTGGTGACGCAGGTTCCGAGCCGCATGCGCTTCGTGTTTGTCGCCATCAGCGTGAGCATCGGATAAGGATCGAGCCAGAGGACGTGGGAATCGAAGATCCATCCGTAGTCGAAGCCGGAGTTTTCCGCTTGCCGCGTGAGCGCTACGATGTGCTCAACGGTCATGTCGGGCTTGATGGTGATTCCGAAATGCATGATGGCTCCTTCGTGCTGTGTTCCGCCGCTTGCCCCTCACGGCATCCCGCTTCGGCCCTACTCTTGTCATTCCGAGCCCGAGCGAAGCGAGTGCACGAGGAATCTCAGTCCTGGACGCGGCATCGGAACATGAGATTCCTCGCCGCGCTCGGAATGACAAGGCTTAAGAGAGCACGACAAATGACGAGGCTTTCATTCACCGCGGCGAAGGTGGGCAGTTTAGCATAGAATTCGGGCTGCAACGCTGAAGGAGAAGGCACTCATGGGCTTTGACACCATCATCGTGAACGGCAAGGTAGTCACGGCAACGGATACGTTTGCGGGGGATGTCGCGATCAGCGACGGCAAGGTGGCTGCGCTTGGGCAGAGCCTGCCTCGGGAAAATGCGAGCAAGATTATTGATGCCGCGGGGAAGTATGTGTTGCCGGGCGGGATCGACGTGCATACACACCTCGACATGCCGTTTGGAGGGACGACGAGCGCCGACGACTTCGAGACTGGTACGCGCGCCGCAGCGTTCGGCGGAACGACTACGCTGATTGACTTCGCCATCCAGTACAAAGGGCAGACGCTGCGAACGGCGTTCGATGCGTGGATGAAAAAGGCGGCGGGGCGGGCGGTTTGCGATTATGCGTTCCACTGCATTATTACGGAACTGGCCGATGCTCAGCTCGACGAAATGAATGCGCTGGTGCGCGAAGGGGTGACTAGTTTCAAACTTTTCATGGCCTATCCGGGCGTGTTCATGCTCGATGATGCGAGCATCTTCAAGGCGTTTCGCGCGACGGCGAAAAATGGCGGGCTGGTCTGCATGCACGCGGAGAATGGAAACGCGATTGACGTGATCGTGCAGCAGGCGCTGGCGGAAGGGAAGAAGGCTCCCAAGTATCACGCGCTGACGCGGCCGACAACGGCGGAGGCGGAGGCGACTTCGCGGGCGATTGCGCTGGCGGAGATGGCGGGAGCGCCGGTTTACATCGTGCATCTCAGTTGCAATGATGCGCTCGAAAAAGTGCGCGAGGCGCGGGATCGCGGACTTCCGGTTTACGCGGAGACTTGTCCGCAGTATTTGTATTTGTCGCTGGAAAATATGGACGCGCCCGGATTTGAGGGGGCGAAGTATGTGTTTACTCCTCCGCTGCGGGAGAAGTGGCATCAGGAAAAATTGTGGAATGGATTGAAGCGCGATCATCTGCAGGTGGTGTCGACGGATCATTGTCCGTTTTGCTTCAAGGAGCAGAAGGAGTTGGGCAAGGACGATTTCACGAAGATTCCGAATGGCGGGCCGGGGATTGAGCATCGCATGAGTTTGATTTATTCGGGAGGCGTGGCCAGCGGACGGTTCACCGTAAATCGATTTGTAGAACTGGTTTCGACGACTCCCGCGAAGCTGTTTGGGCTGTATCCGAGAAAAGGGACGATAGCTGTGGGGAGCGATGCAGATCTGGTGGTGTTTGATCCGGCGCGCAAACATACCATCAGCGTGAAGACGCACCACATGCGCGTGGACTATTCCATGTTTGAGGGAATCGAAGTAACGGGAATGCCCGATGTTGTCTTGTCGCGCGGACGCGTCGTCGTTGAAGG
>Ga0116121_1000701_pt1 | contig 16186 bp, 18 predicted proteins | sample June2015DPH_13_1_FD_89725 | JGI IMG/M metagenome (GOLD analysis project Ga0116121, IMG submission 89725) | Peatland microbial communities from SPRUCE experiment site at the Marcell Experimental Forest, Minnesota, USA - June2015DPH_13_10 | ecosystem: Environmental > Terrestrial > Soil > Wetlands...
GACGGTAGGTGTCGACGAAGCGATAATTCAAGCGTACATTGAGAATCAAGGCCAGAAAGATACAGGGCAAACGAAGTTTGAGTTCATTTAATACCCCGACCGTAAGGTCGTGGGAAGTTTATTCAATTAATATAATTAACTTAGTCAGTGCCTTCTTTGTGCTTCCGCCTTATATTTCGTATTCCACACTTCTGAGAGTGACATTTTCTATGATATCATGCAAAAGGTTGGCTGTCAAGAAGTCCAGTCATATCAGATTAAATTTATTTTTCATTTTTTAGTTAACTCAGTACTAATTATATATACGTCCAAAGAAACCCGAAGGGCAGGGCTCCACGTGCCGAGCACGTGGGGGAATGTATGCGATGCCGATATGAGGTGATAGAATAGGTGCGTGACATATCGACATTCGGGACATGGGACATATTACACGGAGTATCACATCGTATGGATACCGAAATATCGGCATCGCATCCTGAATCCTGGAGTCAGTGCATATCTAAGAGAACTTTTTCCGAAGATAGTAGAAGAAATTCCTGGTTGTGAGGTAGTGAAATACAGTCTACAGGTAGATCATCTACACATAGTGATGGTGATCCTGCCCAAATATGAAGTAAGTGATGTAGTTGCTGGAATGAAGCAGCGTACAAGTAGTGAATTAAGGAAAAAGTTCGGTTGGTTAGGACGGCGGTATTGGAAAGAGAATGGGGTTTGGTCGCCAGGGTATTTTGTCTCCACAATTGGGGTGGAAAGGGAGAGGATACTGAAGTACATCGAGCATCAAGAGCGCCAGGATTCAGGGCAAGCGAAGCTTGAGTTATGAAGTACCAAGAGCTCTGCTCGTGGGTATGTACTTTGAGTTACGTAAATCTTGTTAGGGAAACTCTTTTAGGGAACAGTCAAAAATGTGGCTCAGAGTAATTTTAACAATTGCGCCGGGTTACTGCTTTTCATCAATGCATTTTCCTGACTTACAACTTGACTTTTAACCAGTTTTGCCAGTGCTTGGTCAAGTGTCTGCATTCCTTCCCTGCTGCTTAGCTGCATGACATTTGGTAATTCATGGCTTTTACCCATTCGGATCAGGTTTCTAACAGCTGGGACTGCCAGCAGAATTTCAAAAGCCGCAGCTCTGCCTTGGCCGCCGATGCGAGGCAGCAGACATTGGGTTAATACGGCTTCCAGAACCTGAGAAAGTTGAAGTCTGATTTGATCTTGCTGGTTGGCTGGGAAAATATCAATGATACGGTCGACAGCCTGGGGGGCATCTGTGGTGTGCAAGGTTCCCAGGACCAGGTGCCCCGTTTCGGCTGCCCTTATGGCTGTCGAAATGGTCGGCAAATCCCGCATCTCGCCAATGTAGATAACGTCAGGATCTTGGCGTAAAGTGTGCATCAATGCTATATCAAATGAGTGGGTATCCTCGCCGAGGTCGCGTTGGGCAATGATACTTTTCTTATTCCGGTGTAGATATTCGATTGGGTCTTCGATCGTAATAATGTTGCGGCTTTCGGTTTCGTTAAGGTAATCGATCATTGCCGCCATAGTCGTTGATTTACCGCTTCCAGCAGGGCCAGTAACTAGAATTAAACCTCTTGGTTTCAATATCAGTTCCTTACAGATTAAGGGTAAATTAAGTTGATCGATGGTGGGAATGTTAAATGGCACCAAACGGATAACAAAAGCGAGAGTTCCTCTCTGCCGTAAGACGTTGACCCGGAAACGTCCAATCCCAGAGGCGCTGTAGGCAGTGTCAAGTTCAAGGGTTTCGGCAAATGTCTTTCGGTGGCCAGGAGTGGTGATTGCTTCCAGGATGTTCTGTGAATCCTCGGTCGTTACTGCCGGCCAATCACTAATTGCAGATAATTTACCGTAAACACGTATCATTGGAGGACTGCCGACTCGTAAATGCAGGTCGGAAGCGTTTTTTTCAACCATTATTTTGAGCATATCATTGATTTGCATATTACCACCCTCACCTTGAATATCATGACATCAATTGTTTAATTAAACGTTTGGGATCGCTGCTTTTTTTCAGTGCTTCCTCTTTCGTAATCTTGTGTGTTTGAATCATTTGTGTTAGTGAATCATCAAGGCTCAAGGCCCCTGCTTCTGAATGAATCCGCATGTAGCTCGGAATTTCGAAGGTCCTTCCCTCACGGATGAGGTTTCGAATCGCGGGGTTAGATATTAAAATCTCGAATGCGGCAATCATGCCCTTGCCCGTGGCCCTGGGTAATAACGTCTGTGACAGGATAGCTATTATTTCTTGAGAAAGCTGCAGCCGGACTTGACTTTGTTGGGCTGGAGGAAAAACATCTACCATGCGGTCGATTGTTTGCATGGCATCTGTCGTATGCAATGTACTCATCACCAAATGCCCTGTTTCGGCAGCAGTGATGGCGGCCGAAATCGTCTTCAAATCCCGCATCTCACCGACGGCTATGACGTCGGGGTCATGGCGAAGTGCTCTTATCAATGCCATATCAAACGAATCGGTGTCTTCCCCTAATTCGCGTTGCGCGATAATCGCCTTATTGTTCTGATGGTGATATTCAATTGGATCCTCAATTGTGATAACATTACAATCTCGGTTATCGTTGAGATGCCGGATCATGGCGGCCATTGTCGTCGACTTCCCCACTCCCGTGGGGCCAGTAACCAATATCAACCCACGAGGTTGTAATATTAAATCTTTGCAAATCTGTGGTAAATCCAGTTCATCGATTGTCGGCACGATAAAGGGTAACCTCCGGCAGGCCATACTGAGTGTTTGCTGCTGCACCATCACATTAACCCGGAATCGGGCTTGGCAATCCAATGGATAGGCAAAATCCAGTTCTTTCTCCTGAGAAAAACGTTGTTGTTGTTTTGGTGTAGCTATCTGTTCCAACATGTCCAAAATGTCACCATTCGTAAGTGGAACGAAATCTTTCTGACGCTCAAGATGGCTGTCAATGCGCAGAATCGGAGGTAGTCCAACTCTGAGATGTAGATCGGAGGCACCAGTATCAATGGCGAGTTTAAAAAGAGTTTCGATTTTCATGCATCTGCCTTATACTCTGGGATTATTACATTTGTTTCAAGACTTGTTTAGACTTGTCTCTAATCTTTTTACCTGACGCTCGTGCTGGGAACACTTCCCAGCGATGTTGGGTAGCGAACCAGTTCGCTTCAAATCATCAAATCATTCATAATTATCCCTGAACGATAATATATTTGATTGCAAATATTAAACTATTTCATAGTGAGCCTTTGAATTATTTGCACGTTGGTTTTAATCGGTTTGGTTAGGCAAAAATCGGTTTGTTAATCAAATCCTTGAGGCCAATTATTTTCGTTAATTGTTCATGATCGACACTCTGTAGTAATGCCTGGTCAATGGAAATTTCATTTTCGGAGACTAGTCTCGCAAGATCTTGATTTAAACTTTGCATCTTTTCTTTATGACCGAGTTGAATTGCATTCTGCAAATATTGCGTTTTACCTTCCCGGATGCTGTTTCTCACTGCTGAGTTAGCGATCATAATTTCACAGGCAGGCACTCTACCACCCTTGATCCTGGGTAATAGAAGCTGTGAAAAAACTGCCAGCAATACCTGAGAAAGCTGGTTGCGGACTTGAGATTGCTGTCCATGAGGGAAAACATCGATGATACGATCAACGGTTTGGGTAGCGTCATTAGTATGTAGTGTACCCATTACGAGATGGCCTGTCTCCGCAGCTGTAATAGCAGCGCTGATAGTCTCCAGGTCTCGCATTTCCCCAACCACGAGAACATCAGGATCATGCCTGAGAGTATTCCAAAGCGCTTGACTGAAGGATTCGGTGTCCTTTCCAACTTCAAGCTGCAATATGATTGAATTTTTATTCGGGTGGACATATTCTATTGGGTCTTCTACCGTGATGATGTGCCTGCTATCATTCTCGTTTATATAATTCACCATCGCGGCGAGGGTGGTAGATTTTCCACTTCCGGTCGGCCCGGTGACCAGGATTAAACCCTTGCGTGCCTGTGTAATCTCGGCATATATTTGAGGCAAACCCATCAACGAAAGTGGTGTAATGTCTTTTGCAATCACTCGGAAACAAAAACTGAGAGCGCCACGTTGGATCAATGTATTAACCCTAAATCTGCCGATTCCAGGTACGACGTAGGCAAAATCAAGTTGCAGCTTTGATTGGACAGCTTTTTTTTGTTTCTCATTGGTGATAGAGTCAAATAATTCTTGAAGAATTTCGGGAGTTAAAATATCCTCATCCTTCATTATTTGTAATTCCCCGTCAACGCGGATTATGGGTCGGCTGTTGGCGTTCAAATGCAAATCAGACGCTTTTAAATTTACTGCGCACTGTAAGAGTTTGCAAATATCCATATTTTCCCCCAAGTTGTTTTTAGTCTACCTTGTTGCTATTTCCTCGACTTGATTAATTTTAGTGACCTCATTTTTTAACCGTTCGACATCGTCTACAGTAAAAAGCCTCCAACCGTTCCTGTCCCTGTTTTTAACATCCGTAAAACGTCCTTCTCGGATCCACCTTAACAAAGTATTCCTGTTTGTGCCGGCAATCGTACAAGCTTCAGCAATCATAAAATATTTTATTTGGTTTATTGAAACCGACATTTTTAAAATCCTCATTCATATTAATTATTTCTCAGTCACAGGTTGTTATATTGTTGCCGCCAAGGCTAGGTTTTTACTCGATGTCTCTTTAGAGACATGTTTTACATCAATCCAGCCGTTGCATAAGGCTAATGTCACGGCGTGTGTACGGTCGTTTGCGTGAAGTTTACGTAAAGTACTGGAAAAATGATTTTTCACTGTGCTTTCGCTTATTCCCAGGATTTCGGCGATTCGTTTATTTGATGTTCCCATGGCAGCATAATTTAAAATCTCCATTTCTCTCGTGCTGAGTGGTCCGCAACCAGTGACTCGTTCAAGTAGGCCCTGTATTTTTTTAGTGACTAAATCTTGGATCGGGACAGATTCGTCCTCTGAGTCATTGCCGCTTATTTCTGTAAGGTCACGCTTCAGTATCAGCATCATTTGTTGCTCATCATCAATAAGATAAACAAATTGTTTCGCTTTGGCTGCTTCCATATTAGTGTTTTTATACTTCGCATCAATACTATTAACTATTACCATTTTCCCCCGCTCCTTCGCTGATATTCCCCTTCCTAGATAAATCCGGTACAAAATGTATTTGATTATTTTGTAACATGTTTGAGTATATTCATTATGTTACGAGATGTTTATAATGGCAATCCCCCAAACCTACTAGTATTAAGTAGTAGAATAGTATGGGGTACTCAAGAAGTTTTGTTTGCAAAATTGGGTGATGATACTACGATCTGCCTACAGAGGTGGGGCCTGCCACTACGGCAATTTTCACAAGCCCTGCACCAGAACCCACCTCTCATTCCCCATTCCCAAAATAAATTGATCGTCTTATTTTATATATTTACGGGTCCTGTACTAATTCCTCAACTATTTCGATACATTTATGCCCCAACGTGATTGGGACTGGGGATAGAATGAGTGAAAAAGCTTCCACTGCGTTATTTATTAGAAAAATTTGCCACACCCGAAAAGTCCAATATATTATTATGACCCATTAGGTTCTCTTTCCTCTTCGTGTCTCTAGTTGACAATAAGTTTCAGGGGGATTTCTACTTTACAATTTGTGATTTAATCTTTTGTAAAGTAAGTGGTATGATAGTGGCGGGGTTGAGTGAAGGGAGAGTGGCTGCCGTGCGGGAAACCAAAGGGAGATTTCACAAAAACAACACTCAACCCCACCTGAATGGATTTCAAGGAGGGAATATGCCTAATGCTAGTGAGATTACCAGAGACTTAATGATTGCTTACATTACAACTAAAATGGAGTCTAATAAAAGTGGAGTCGATTTAAAAACACGCACAAAAGACGACATAGAACGAATCAGTGACGCTTACACAACCATTTACAAGGCTGTTTTTACTACAATCAAATAATCTTAATCGGAAACCCCTGACATTTCAGTACTTAGAAGATATTTAATTTCTTCTAATGTTAATCCCTTTTGTGCTAAAACTGATAAATAGAAAGTCTTTTGATAATATAGTTAGGCATCTCAACGGGTTTTAAACTACCGTCTGCCTGTTCTTCATATAATTTCATAAAATTCCTCCAATAATATTATTAGCTCAAACTACTTTACAAATGATGAATAATTCTGGTTTTACGATTTTGCAACTAAGAGTAAAGAGAACCACCCATTACAAAAACTTGACATGCCAATCAGCATGGTGTATTATAACCACTCTGAACGTATTGTACCGCAGAAGTGTTGCGAAGATGAAACAAGGTGATGTCTCTTTGGATAAATCTGGTTTAATAATCAGCATTCGCTGTTTCCTAAAGGAACAGTCTGGATTTAACGTCATAGGTTTTTTTTTCTTTGTGGTCATTATTGTTTTACTGGCAGTTATCGTCATACCCAATGTTTACCGTTTCTTTGGCAAACAAACCATTAGCGAACAGGCCAATGCTGAAACGTCCAGTATTCGGGTAACGGCCAACTCTTACGAAATCAATCCGGGTACATACCCCGCCAATTCAAATGCTTTGTGGAACAATCCACTCGGCTTGAATGATTATGTTGCGCGACGGTGCACCTTTGACACTTTTACTGTCGGCAACGGTCCGATATTGTCGGCCATTACGAACCCGAACAATTTGCCAGCTAATCCCTGGGTGGGGGTTCAATGGGACAGGAATCCCGATAGTTGGGTATAACAATGAAACTCCGGGGCAGGTGCTGATATGGAAAGGCGTCGATCCAGCGTTGAAGTAATCGCCGATATCTTGCGGCTCGGCCAGGCCGGCAAGACCGAAATCATGTACAGTGCCAACATGAGCTATTTTCAGCTGCAGAAATACCTCACCTACCTCATGAAACTCGAACTCATTGACAAAGTCGTTGTTGGTAATCCCAACGTCACCTACCGCGTCACCGAAAAAGGCCTAGACCTTCTTAAAAGCATCGAAGGCGTCCTCGAAGTGCTGCAATTCAGGGATAGCGAATAAAAAAAGTATTGACGACAAGCCTTTAACGTAGTATATTTCTCTTGTCGGCAGGTGCGGACAAAAACGGGAAGGAGCGTGACATTGAGCGATAATAAAATATTGGTGATACCTTCTGACCTCGCCGAAAAATTGGATGCCAACCGCGGGGATTTGAGCCGTATCGAACTCATCGAAGCGTTAATTGATAATTTACTTGCCGATAAAACAGACACAAAAGTAAACGGCAAAAACTCCGAATTTGTTAGCAAAACCGAGCTCCTCTCCTTCGAACAGGACATGAAATTGCTTTTAAAGAGCTTCCTCGATTTCTTTATGGCTTACGGCATGGAATATGGTGAAAACGGTCAACTCTTGGAACTTGATAAATTCACCGACAAATTACAGGGCCTGCAAAAAGACCTTAATGTTGAAAACATGGGGAAAAGTAACAACAACGGCGGCAAAGCCACCATTAAATGGAAACCATGATTACCACTTCAGATAAATAAAAAAGGAGCCCTTCAAACGAAGGGCTCCTTTTTTATTTCAGCGGCCTTTCCCGCCGTCTATCCAATGACATTGCATAATATTGATCACCATTACAAATAACTGTGGTATTTCCCCCGTAATATGTGCATGTGCAAATATTTGCATTATCCTTAAGCAGAATAGCTACTCATCGCTAAATATTTTTTCTCGGGTATTTTGATCCTGCCTGAGCATACTAGAACAAAGTTCTAGTACTGAATACCTTCCAATCGTTGTTTATATCTGAGATAGTTAATCGGTGAGGTAAATATTAGATGAACAATATATTAATCGGAATCGCCGGCGCCCTGTTAATACATGTTGTTGATATTGTGTCTATTAAAAAAATCCCTTTACTCAAACCGATAATCTGGATTATCGGTATCACCATGGGAATCTACTCCATTATAAGACTATGTTTTTCCGCTGACAAATTATCTTTGCCTGTTTGGGCGATGGTATCCGGTTGGGTATTATTGGTTACCTCCGTCTCGATATTTCTTACTGCTTTGTTTATTAATTTACCATTTAGAAAAACCTACGTTGAAACCGGTGTGGGTGACAAATTGATTAAAACAGGGCTTTATTCTTTAGCCCGGCACCCCGGGGTGATTGCTCTCAGTATGCTCATGATTTCTTTAATTCTTGTCTCCAGGTCGGAACAAATACTCATCGCCACTCCGATATTTATACTGATTGATATATTGTTAGTGGTGCTGCAAGATAAAGTATTTTTCCCGAGGATGTTCGAAAGTTATAGTGAATATCGCCGAGAAATCCCAATGCTCCTCCCCAACCGGCGAAGTATCGGCATTTTCATTAGAAATATACATGAAGCAAAACAAAAAAATTAATTCCAAGGAGGAAAATCCGATGACTACATTGGATGAACTTTACAAACAGGGAAGCAACGAAGAATTATGGCAAAGGTGCTGCGGCTTCATTGATTTGAGTCTTACTGAATTTATGAATATCCAGTCGAGATTGCTTAAAGAGCAATTGACTTTGTTAAAAAAGTGCGAGCTGGGTCGAAATATCTTAAAGGGGGCCAACCCTGAAAATCTAACGGAATTCCGGGAAACGGTTCAACTAACTAACTATAGCGATTACGCGCCCTATCTATTAAAAAGAAGGATGGATGTCCTGCCGCGAAAACCGATAATGTGGCAGTATACTTCGGGTAAATACGGCGAATATACACATCGTTGGGCGCCGGTCACTTCCAAGCAAATGGAAGAAATCGAACCGTTAATCATGGCTTTGGTGCTATTTTCCTCCTGTAAAAAAAGAGGGGATGTTTCTTTCCGACTGCACGATAAGGTATTTTACGGCATGGCGCCGCCGCCTTATGCCACCGGGTCCATCGCGCGGGCCTTACCCAATGAGTTATTTGATTTCCTGCCGCCGATTAACCAAGCAGAAGAAACGCCTTTTGAGGAAAGGATACAGCAGGGTTTTAACATGGCGCTCTCTGAGGGGTTGGATTTGTGCCTGGCCATGTCCAGCATCACCGTGGCCATCGGTAACCGTTTCAGTAAGACCGGCGGTAACGGTAATTTCGGCGCCCTATTAAAAAAGCCGAAAGTGTTGGCGCGTTTGGCGAAAGGAATGCTGAAAAGCAAACTCGTCGGCCGTCCGCTTTTACCGAAAGATATCTGGTCGCTGAAAGGGTTAATCACCTTTGGTATTGACGGCACCATTTACCGTGAAAAAATCAAAGAAATGTGGGGTCGATATCCGCTGGATTTCCATGGGTGCACCGAAGCACCGCTAATCGCCATGCAGACCTGGGACTATCAAGGCATGACCTTTATCCCCCATCTCAATTTATTCGAATTCATTCCTGAAACCGAAATTAACAAGTCCCGGAATAATCCTTTATATCAACCCTCCACTTTATTGATGGATGAATTAACACCGGGTAATTACGAATTGGTAATCACTAATTTCCACGGCGGGCCTTTTGTCCGTTACAGATTGGGGCATCTAATCAAAATTACTTCATTGCGCAATGAGCAGCTTAATATCGATATCCCGCAGATGACTTTCCTCACCCGTGTTGACGACCAGATTGACATCGCCGGTTTCACACGCCTTTCGGAGAAAGCTATCTGGCAGGCAATTGAAAACGCTGGGCTGGCTTACGAAGATTGGACTGCCCGCAAGGAGAGTAACGGAGTACCGGCTTTACACCTCTATATTGAATTTAAGGAAAATGAAAGTGCGAGCCTACAAGAAATGACTGCCCGTATTCACGAAGAGTTAAAGAAACTGGATAAACCCTATGCGGAACTCGAATCGTTTACCGGTTTGAGCCCGCTGGTTATCAGCCAATTAACTCCAGGTACATTCCGGCTTTACAAAGAAAAGCAGCAGAGTTTGGGCGCGGATATTGCCCAATTGAAACCGCCGCATATCAACCCGTCTGAGGAGACTATTGAGTTTTTGTTAGCCCCGACAGTCAAAGTAACGCACGGACAAAATGAAATGGTGACGGTGTAAAGAACAAGTAATCTATACTCATGGCGAGTGATTGACGGATAACCGGTCTCGTACATTGTGCAGTAGAAATTTTGGGTTTTTTGCAGAAGCAGAGCAGGGGCGTTGCGTTAATCCACGATTGCCATTGCCGGTGTCGGGCCTCCGAAGATTGTTGACCATGGGGATTTCGAAGAAAGTAATTTTAACCAGCAATTTGACTTTTCAATGCCTCATATAGCCCACAAAGTTACTAACGAAACATATTGATATGGTTAACCGCACTATGGTAACTGGTGCCATGCCTTAATACCCCCTTACTTATTATTAAAATTACGGGCCAGGTTTGTTATCAACCGGAACAGTACCTGAGTAAGTCCGAAAAGTCTACTTTTGTTGTTATTTTTATCGTCTTATGAGTTAAAGCGTTTTTATCGTGTGACTTCTGCGTAAATGTTTTGCTGTTTTCTTTTTTGTTTCAACCATCGGTTCGCCCGTTGTGTTTTATTACTATTTTTCCGGCAATGTATTGACAAGACTAAGGCTATGGGACATAATCTTAATAACAATTCGAAGTTAGTAATTGAAGGAATTTGTTTGTGAATATATGGGCTCTGATCCCGCTAATCACCTGTCTCTCGTATATTGTCCTGTTTTGCTTCTCATTACCTTTTGTTAAAATCCGGATCAATAGAGTCTTTTGTCTATATCTTGCTGTCGCCGCTATCTGGAGTTTTGCCTCGTTTATGCTCCATCTTGATGTTCCACCAAGTCAAACTTTGTTTTGGAACGACGTAACTACCGTCGCCTTGGTATGGACGCTCATTACTTACTATCACTTCATTAAAGTCTACACCGGTAAAACCGGTGTTATCGACCTCATTATCGGCTATACTGGTCTATTTATCCTTCTGGTGTGCTGTCTCCTGGGTTTAATTGTGAAATCGGCTTATGTTGTGCACGGCGTCCTGTACAATAATCTCGGTTTTTCCATCTATGTCATTGGCGGCGCCAGCCTTATCGCCATCGGGGCTGGTTTTTATCTTTTGATTAAAAAATATCGCGGTTCCACCGATCCGACAGACCGCAATCGGACAATGTATCTGCTCTTCGGCTGGAGCATCTTATTATTACTCAGTTATTCCAATCTTATTCCTTCTGTAGCAAGGCTTCCGTTAGACCATATCGGTAGTCTAATAAATGTGTTGATTATTGCCTACACAATTTCAAAATATCAATTGCTTGATATTCGGTTTGTGGTACGTAGGGGTTTAGGCTTCACGCTGGCATTCATTCCAATTACGGCCTTATATGCTGGCGTGTTGCTGGTTATGTTTAAATATTACCCCAAAATGCCGGTCTACGCGATCTCCTTAGTCGCTGTATTTTTAACGATATTGCTTGCCATAATCAGTTATTCCCTACGGCGCCCCATTCAGGAATTTGTTGATCGTTTTTTTTACAAAGAAACCTATGACCACCGCCAGACATTGCTCGGTTTCACCAGTAAAATGGGCAATATTCTGAATCTGGAGCAGTTGACTTCAGAAATGCTGCAAACATTATCCAAAGCCATTCGCATCTCCCGGGCTGTCCTGCTTTTTGAAGAACCGGGCAGCAGCTTATTCACGGTACGTTGTGTATATCCGGAAACTAATGATAAATTAGCTACGGTCTTTCAGCTCTCTTTTGACAGCCCGGTGGTAATGTGGCTGCAGAAAGAGTCGCAAATTCTCACGATGAAACAGATTGATGCTGCCCCTCAATTTAAAGCTCTCTGGGAGGCCGAAAAAGAAAGTCTACATAATTCTCAGCTGGAGCTCTTTTGTCCTCTTAAGAGTCATGGCAAACTTGTCGGTATTTTAGGCCTCAGTAAAAAACATACCAACCAGATTTTTTTACAGGAAGACATCGATCTTATAATGAGTGTCGCGAATCAGGCCGGTGTAATTGTGGAAAATGCGCAATTATATTCTCAGGCAATGACCTGGGCAATCACCGATGGCCTGACCCGGCTCTATAATCATCGTTATCTGCATGAATGTTTGGATAAGGAAATTGCTCGCGGCACGCGGTTCGGTACTACGTTTTCTATTATTATGCTTGATTTGGATTTTTTCAAAACTTACAACGATACTTACGGACATTTGGCCGGTGATGATGTTCTTACCGGCGTCGGTAAGTGTATCCAGACGTCGATTCGTAATGTCGATATGGCATTCCGGTATGGCGGCGAGGAGTTCGCAATAATCCTTCCGGAAACAACTTCGGAAGGAGCGTTTTTAGTCGCAGAGCGCATCCGCGAAAAGATCGAACAAAAAGTATTTAGCGGCCGGTCGTCTATCACGGCGAGCCTTGGCATTGCCAGTTGGCCGCCAGACGGCATCAATAAAGAACAGCTGCTGATTTCAGCCGATAAGGCTTTGTACGCCGCTAAAGGGACCGGACGCAACCGAACATGCGCCCCACATGATTTTCATAAACCGGGAATGGTTTCCGTGGAGGGCGTCTCTGAAACGCAACGCATTGCCATCGGCATGATATTTGCATTGGCGGCTACGGTTGACGCCAAAGACCATTATACCTACGGTCATTCGAGGAAAGTGAGCCAATACGCTGTTGCGATGGGACAGATGTTAAACCTCTCTTCGGAGAAAATTGCTGAAATACGTACCGCCGGTCTTTTACATGATATCGGTAAAATTGGTATTCCTGATTCTATTTTAAATAAAGATGGCATACTGGATGAACAGGAATGGCGGCAGATTAAAACTCATCCTGAGATGGGTGTGGAAATATTGCGTTATGTTGCCGATTTATCTAATTCTCTGCCGATTATTCTGAATCATCATGAGCACTTTGATGGCAGCGGTTACCCGGCTGGATTGAAGGGGAATGCAATTCCTTTCGAAGCTCGGCTTCTTTCTATCGCAGATGCTTTTGACGCCATGACTTCGCTCCGTCCTTATCACAATCAAAGAACAACTCAGGAAGCTGTCGATGAACTGAGAAGGTGTGCGGGGACCACTTTTGACCCGGAATTAGTCGACCTCTTCTGTCAAGTCATCGAAACAATGGTGTTAAAACCGGGCAAAGAAATTTAACTGTAAATTGTTTGCTTTGGATGCCGATAGTCGGGACTTATTATCGGAATATGTAAACATAGCAGATAATTTCCATTTGACAGAATCGAAAATAGCTCAATCTGTTATTTAAAATTCGCTAATATTTATGCCGGTGAAAACTGCTAATTCGTAGGTATAAGCGACTGTATTTCTGCCGGTTTACAGTGAAACGGCTGAATTCTAGGGAAATTAGCAGGAATCAGTCTCTTCAATTTTATTTACTTGATTTTTCAGACGCGCAATATCTTCTTCGCTGAAGAGTCGCCAGCCGTTTCTATCCCTGGTCTTGACGTCGGAATAGCGGCCTTCGCGTATCCATCTTAAAAGTGTGTTTCTATTCGTTCTTGCCATGACACAGGCTTCTGCTATCATATAATAGGTCTGATCGTCAATTGAGACAGGCATTTTTATGTCTCCTCCGGGTTGTTTTCGTCTTATAGAATTTTTAGTATCCGCTTGTTGCGCTGATGGTTATATCTTCATTTACTAATGTGTTTGAGATATTCTTCACACTTAGCCAACCGTTGCATAAAGCTAACGTTACCGCGTGGGTTCGGTCGTTAGCGTGTAATTTTTTCAATGTGCTTGAAAAATGATTTTTTATCGTGCTTTCACTGAGCCCGATTATTTCTGCAATCTGTTTGTTTGATTTACCCAGGGCCGCGTAATTTAATACTTCTATCTCTCGCAAACTCAGCGGGCCATTGCTGCTAATTTTATCGAGCAGATTCTGTATTTTATCCGTAATCAATTCCTGAATTGAAGAAGTCTCATTTGATAGATTGTTTCCATTACTCTCATCTAGGTCCCTCTTGAGTATCAGCATCATATTTTGAGCATTATCTACAAGATAGACGTACGGGTTTCCATTTTTTTCTATATCCAGCATATTTATACTTTCTTTTTCGTTGAAGCAGTTCATTATTACCATTTTTAATACTCCTATGATGATCGGTTCGTTTACTATTGAGCGTTAGCGTATTTGATTATTTTATAACATATTTGAATATATTCATTATGTTTTTTAAGGTTAAGGATATCAATCACCTAAATGGACTAAATTAGCGCAGTACCATAGTACCAAGTACCCATTCAATTGTTTTTTGACAAGTTTGTTCGAAGAGTCTAATATATAGACAAAAATATATTGCGGTCTACACCGCAGAGGATGTTACCAAATGAGTACTACCAAAGTAGTAATAATCGATAAACAACCTTTATTCAGGGCAGGTGTCAAGCAGGCATTCGCGGAGCAGGGCGATTTTAAAATTATCGGAGCCAGTCCGGACGATAACCTGTCGATGATAATCGAAGAAGATTTACCTGATGTAATATTATTAGATATCGATACCCCATCACTGAATGGACTTAAAATTGGCAAGAGCCTTATCCAGCGCTATCCCGCAATCAGATTGGTCGTCATGACCTCTGAGATTAACAATGATGAGCTGTTTGAGGTTATCCGTATTGGTGCTGCCGCCTATCTGGACAAAAAGTCCAACATCCAGGAATTGGAAGGCATCATCCGTCGGGTCGCCCGCGGCGAATATCCGATTAATGATAGTTTGCTTGCCACGCCTACCGTTGCCGAACATGTCTTGAAACAATTTCAGGAAATGGTGTCCATGGGCATGTCGGTGGAATCTGTCACGGCCCCGCTCACAAATCGGGAAACGCAAATTTTACACTACGTTGCTGACGGCAATTCAAATAAGAAAATTGCTCAGATTTTGGATATTAGCGAACAGACGATCAAAAATCACGTCAGTTCCATTCTCCGTAAATTAAATGCAAATGATCGGGCTCACGCCGTGGTGTTAGCAATACGTCGTGGTTGGATTTCCGCTAACGATTAATTATCGCCGCTAATCAGCCCATATCTTTTTATGGTTAATCAAGCAATTTATTATTTGCGGGATGTCTATGCAGTTGCGAGTTGTCGTTTTTAAGCCAAAATAAACATGGCTTAGTTCAAATAAAAATCATTTTTTATAAAACTAGTCAGCTAGACTTTTCTTTTTGAGTCTCGCCTCATTGTAGAGGTACCTTAAAAAGATGGAATACGGACTCCGTTCTATTTTCTGACTTGCGCCGTCTGCTTGACGATACTGGCAAAAGCGTCTACTTTCAGGCTGGCGCCGCCGACCAGACCGCCGTCGATTTCCGGTTGCTTCATCAACTCGGTGATGTTATCTGCGGTCACGCTGCCGCCGTAAAGGATGCGCAGACTCCGCGCAAAACTGTCGCCGTATAGTTTCACTACTACCCTGCGCACGATGCCGATGATTTTGTTGGCTTGCTCGCTGGTAGCCGCCTTGCCGGTGCCGATGGCCCAAACGGGCTCGTAGGCAATCACCAGGCTGGCGGACGCGGGGATGTCCTTGAGCGAACCGGTCACGTGGTCGGTCACTACGGCTTCGGTCTGTCCGGCTTCGTATTGCGCCAGGCTCTCCCCGACGCAGAGAATCGGCTTTAAACCGGCTTTCAACGCCGCCCGGACCTTCTTATTGATGATTTCGTTGGTTTCACCAAAATACTGCCGCCGTTCGGAGTGCCCGAGGATGACATATTCGCAAAGACCCGTCAGCATTAACGGCGAGACTTCGCCGGTAAAGGCGCCCTTTTCTTCGAAATACATGTTCTGGGCGCCCAGTTTAATGGTACTGCCCTTCAGGGTTTCCTTGACCGCGGTTAACGAGACAAACGGCGGACAAACCACTTTTTCGGCATAATTCACCGCGTCGAGTTGGGTCCTTAATTCCCCGACCAGTTTTACCGCTTCGTTAACGGTGGTGTTCATTTTCCAGTTGCCAGCAATCATCGGCACACGCATGCTGTTTCCTCCTGTTAAAGATAAAAATAATTAACCGAACAATTCCAATGTACCACAGAAAACAGGCAAAAGAAAAGTGTGCAGAAAGTATAGACAATTGCCCGTACGAGGGTTATTATTTTCTTGAACGTCTGAAAGGAGACATCTGATGGAACAGAAAGAAAAAATCAAC
>Ga0116121_1000705_pt1 | contig 16080 bp, 12 predicted proteins | sample June2015DPH_13_1_FD_89725 | JGI IMG/M metagenome (GOLD analysis project Ga0116121, IMG submission 89725) | Peatland microbial communities from SPRUCE experiment site at the Marcell Experimental Forest, Minnesota, USA - June2015DPH_13_10 | ecosystem: Environmental > Terrestrial > Soil > Wetlands...
TAGCATTCTTCGCGGTCGGGTTAGTAAGCCATCATGCTGCAGCCCGGCCCAACCCTTACGGTTCGATCACGTCACAGCGCCCGCGCAAGGGCTGCCCTGAGCCGGAGCATGAACAGACTAGGGCCTCTGATCGCAGGCTAGCCACCTCCCTCCCACTCGACAACTAGGGAAATCCCTAGTCGCTTAAGATCGGCCAAGCGGTTAAGGTTGAGGGACCACTTACCTCTGGCAGCGGGAGATCGTCGATGAGGCCAAGTCCGCCCCATTGCTGAATCAGGGGGAACGAGAGGTATGATTTGCTACTAACAGGTTTGACGATCACATTTCTAAAGGAGTTCGGCCTAGGTGTCTGGCTGACCTCCCCTTTGCTTCTGACTCTGGCGATAGGCATTACCATTCTGGGGCAAATAGCTGGAAAGAAGGAAGGCTGGCCGCGATTCGACAGCTTCTATTGGTCATTCGTCACCGCAACGACGGTAGGTTACGGCGACATCAAGCCCACCAAAACAGTGTCAAGAATAATCGCGATCATTGTTGCGTTCTTGGGTCTGACACTGACCGGCATCATCATTGCAGTGGCCGTACATGCCGGCGCGTTGGCACTGGCGGCACATGATGTCGCAGAGAAGGTCAGGTAGTCCGGTATTCCCTTGCTCCCCGTTAATGGCCGCTGCGGAAAGGTTTAGTCACAAGTATCCAAGGGTTCGCGGAAAACAAGGATCAACTGGATCGAGGGAGATTCCGCGACGGCTCTATAGCCTGAGGTCAGTCGGTGGAGGGCAGGTATTGGCCGTCGCTTCGGATGAATCATTGATGTTTACCGATGGGGGCAGGTCTCTTCCGAAGGTTCATGTATAGGAAATCGCCCGTACGTTTAGGAGCGCCATGCGTCACAAAAAATACAGGGTTCATTTGAGTACCTGGGCAGTCCCGGCGGTGTATGCCGCAGTCGCCCTTGCCGCGGGGCTGACATTTCCACGCTTTGAAAGCCGCATCTTTCCCGGACTCGTGCACCCCGCGAGCGTGGCAGTCGCGATCGCCCTCTACTCTTCGATCGCCTCCGGCATGCTTGCCATGACCGCTATCGTCTTTTCGCTGACCTTCGTCATGGTGCAGTTCAGCGCCACGGCCTACTCGCCCCGCCTCGTGCTGTGGGTCGCTCGTGATCGGGTGATATCACACTCGTTAGGGGTCTTTACCGCGACCTTTCTCTATGCGCTCGCAGCGCTTGGAGGGGTCGCTCGAGACGGTTCAGAAACGGTTCCATTTATCAGCGCTTATGTCGTAGTCGGCCTCCTGCTGGCCAGCGTGGCTATGTTCATCGCCCTGGTTCATCGGATCACGTTACTCCAGGTCAACCGCATGTTGATTTTCACGGGTGATCAAGGGCGCAAGGTGATAGCGACAATTTATCCGTCAATGAAATCGGAAGTTACGGCCATTGTAACGGATGATTTTCGCGCACTACCTCAAACCCAGACACTGATCCATCGCGGACGGCCTCGCTCGGTACAAGCGGTCGATGTCGTGGCGTTGGTGAGCCTGGCTAAAGCCTCCGGCGGCACCATTGAGATGGTCGTGGCGGTCGGCGATACGATCGTGGAATTGATGCCTGTAGTGCATGTCTTTGGAGCGCGTGAGCCGGTTGATGAACGGAAGTTGCGAGATACCATTGAGCTAGGTGCGCAGCGAACGTTCGAACAAGATCCCAAGTACGCGATCCGGCTTCTTGTGGATATATCTATCAAGTCTTTGTCGCCGGCGATTAACGATCCGACAACGGCTGTGCAAGCGCTTGACCAAATAGAGGACCTGTTGCTGCGTCTCGGCCAACGCCACTTGGAAATTGGAAAATATCGCGACAGCGACGGCAAATTGCGACTCGTAATTCCATTTCCCACATGGGACGATCTGGTTCGGCTGGCTTTTAATGAGATCTGCTTTTATGGCGCCACCAGCGTGCAGGTCATGCGGCGCATGAACGCGCTCGTTGCTGATCTGACACAAGCCGTTCCAGAAGAACGCCGTGCAACCCTTAAATACTGGCGCGGGCGGTTGCGTACCACCGTCGCACGTTCGTTCGCCGACGGTGAAGAGAGATTGGACGCCTCGAAGGAGGACAGGCAAGGATTTGGCATACCCCGGCAACATTCTTCCGAGTAACGTCGCCACCCCCCAAAAGCGTTGCCGACAGCAAGATCGTTTCCGCAACTCTACCAGGCGCGACATCTTGCGCCAAGATCTATTCCGCTTCCTCCGCCACCGCCGTCACTGAACTCGGGCGCCCCTCCAACCCTGTCCTTCACGCCGTTTTGGGGCACACCTAGGGAAATCCCTAGTAGCCGATGATCGGTCCACGGGTTTAGCTTTTGCCCATCAAGAACTTTTGTGTCGAGAAATGGCTGAAGACGACTCACTAGGAATCCAGAGCGGAGGCTCGAAACTCGCTGGAAAAGGTGGCTGAGATCTGCACGGCTTTGCTGTTGTCCGCTGAGAGAGGCAGTTTATGGATCATTCCGTCACGACCAAAAGACTTGTCTTCTTTTCAATCCTTCTGTTGCTTCTGGCTGTTCCACCGGCCACCTATGGACAGGCCGCTCAGGCTGCAAACGCTGAACAGATCCAGGCCCTTCAAAAGAAGCTGGACGCCTTACAGAGTCAGATGGGGGAAGTTCAGGACGAGCTACAACGACTTTCCGGTGGTACGTCTCAGCCCACTCACGTGCCAGCGGACCTTGGATCTGCAATCGTTGCCGAGCAACAAAACGAAAAGTCCCAGGCCGAAGCAGAACTCACTCCGAAGCAGAAAGAAGTGGGCCAGGTCACCGCAACGTACCGAACCTTCGCGCAGGATCCGCTGGCCGCCCCGCGTATTAATAACGAGCCGCTCGATCCCCGGTTTCCGGGATATTTCCGCCTGCCCGGTACAAGTACACTGCTGCGCATCGGCGGATACGCCAAGACAGACCTCATCTACGACTTGAAACCCGCCGGGAATGCCGACAGCTTCATCCCCGCCACAATCCCCATCCCGGCACCAGCGAGCATTAATAACTCGACGATCTCCGTAAGGCCGACCCGCGTGAACCTTGACTTCCTCGTTCCGACACAATCGGGCGACAGTTACAGGTTCTTCCTTGAAATGGACTTTTTCGGTACTAACGCCACCACGCCAAGGCTGCGCCATGCATACGGGCAGGCGAAGAACTTCTTGGTCGGCCAGACCTTCTCGAATTTCATGGATCCAGACGCCGGGGCGGATACCCTGGACTTCCAAGGACCGAACGCACAGGTCTCAATCCGTGTCCCACAGTTCCGCTACAGCGTGCTGGTATCAAAGATGACCACCTTCAGCATTTCAGCCGAAAAGCCGACTTCGGACGTGGCTTTTACGACCCCAGAGTTTAACGCGACACCCAATAGTCCCTCCCCGGACGGCACTCTAAAGCTTCGACGTGAAATGGAAGGCGGACATGTACAACTTTCTGCTTTGTTCCGAAGCGTGGCGGCGTTTCTACCGGACGGCCGGCATGAGGCGGTGTTCGGCTGGGGCTTCAACTTTGCCGGTGCTGAGCGTCTTTGGGGGAAGGATACCGTGGTGTACCAGCTAGCCTACGGGAACGGAATTGAGCGCTATATCAACGATACGTCGGGACTCGGCATTGATGCTGCCGTCAGCAGCCTGCAGAACCCTCATATTCAGGCATTACCCGTGGTAGCAACCTATGGAGCATTGCAGCACTTCTGGATTGAGCGGTTACGTTCCAGCGCTTTCTACAGCTATGTGCAGGTACAAAACACGGTAGCAGAGCCTGGCGCTACCTACCACCAGGGAAATTACACCGGAGGCAACCTGATCTGGAATCCCTTCGGTTCGCTGACAGTGGGCGGAGAATTTCTCTACGGATGGCGCGTCAACGAAGACAAGTCTTCGGGTAATGCGCCGAGAATCCAGTTCAGCGCCAAGTATAACTTCGTGCGAACAACGGGACTAGCCGGTCAATAAACAATACGAAGAAATAATCGATCGGCAAGAGTTCGGAACGTAGAAAGGATGTAACAGGCTATGAGCAGTTCACCGAAGGCACAACCAAGAGTTGACCAGTTCTTCACCGGAGCAGAAGCCAGGCATGACCGGTGGCGCACTCTCTTACGGCAATCGCGGCAGTGGGAGTCGTCAACCACCAAACAAGGGCCTGAGGCGACGAACTATCAGTCGCAAGTCCTGGAGACCTTGGAGGAACTCCGCCAATGGGAAGGCTATTTCGCGTATCCCGGTTTGAACCTGTTCGCCACGCTCAAAGACCGAATCACCTCAGGCGATGCCGTTGGAACTACCCGGCTGGCACGGGCAATCAGTACTGCAATCGTGACCCATTCTTATCGCACTAGTCTTGACGAGTGGGAAAGGGAAGAAGACAGTGTGGGTAATCTGGCTGATCGTCTGCCGCTGAGCGGCGAGCAAAGAACAGCATATCGGCCGTATTTTGAAGTGCTGTTTGTCAGCCCCGCTCGTCAGTCGATGTGGGAGGATCTGGGACACGAGCTTCGTAAACTCCGCAGGCCGCAAGACAAGTTCGCCTATGAGTCGGTGTTCGTCAGTAGTTTCGAAGACGCTATCCTCGCCGTGATCCTGAATGGCAGCCTTGAAGCTGTTGTCATCTACGATGACATCGCGTTTGCGTCGGTTCACAGCAGCCCAGTCTTGCGAGACTTCCTGACTTCGTATTGCACTGCAAGCGGAATCGACTCCGAGTCCCTGCAACACGGTCTGACGCTGGCACAAGCCGTCAAACTTGTACGGCCGGAACTTGACATCTACCTGCTGTCAGATCGCGATGTCGAGAAAGCCGCCGGCAGTCCTGAGGCCGCTTGTGTGCGGCGAATTTTCTACCAGGTTGAGGAGCCCTTGGAGTTGCACCTCAGTGTTCTCGACGGTGTCTCCGACCGATTTTCCAGTCCGTACTTCGACAACCTACAGAAGTACGCGCAAAAGCCCATCGGAACATTCCATGCTCTGCCTATTGCTCGCGGCAAATCGATCTTCAAGTCGAATTGGATTCGCGATATGGGGGAGTTTTATGGGCTAAACCTGTTCCTCGCCGAATCGTCAGCGACCACCGGTGGATTGGACAGCTTGCTGGAGCCAACCGGCAATATCAAAGTTGCTCAGGAATACGCGGCTCGTGCATTTGGGGCGGATCACGTCTTCTTTGTAACGAACGGAACCTCAACGTCCAACAAAATGGTGGAACAGGCGTTGCTGGCACCTGGCGACATCATGCTGGTGGACCGCAACTGTCACAAGTCTCACCACTATGGCGCGGTGCTTTCGGGAGCCCTGCCGCTTTATGTCGAAGCATATCCCCTAACTCAATATTCAATGTATGGAGCTGTTCCTCTGCGCACGATCAAGAAAGCCCTGCTGGATCTTAAAGCAGACGGAAAGCTCGATCGAGCCCGCATGCTCGTACTCACAAATTGCACGTTCGACGGCCATATCTACAACGTCGAGCGAGTGATGGAAGAGTGCTTAGCGATCAAACCCGATCTCATCTTCCTTTGGGATGAGGCGTGGTTTGGATTCGCGCGCTTCACTCCTTTCTATCGTCGCCGCACCGCAATGGGTGCTGCGGCAACTCTCGAAAAGAAATTCCAGGACCCCGCATACCGCGCGGCCTACCAGGAGCAGGCAAAGAAACTGGGCAACGATCCGAACCAAAAGGCCTTACTCGATACCCGACTGCTGGCGAATCCGGACAAGGTCCATCTGCGGGTATACCAAACCAACTCGACCCATAAATCCATGTCCTGCTTGAGGCAGGGATCGATGGTGTTGGTGAGGGACCAGGATTACCACACGGTGGAAGAGCAGTTCCATGAAGCGGTGTTCACCCACGCCTCGACCTCTCCCAATCTTCAGATCATTGCCTCGATCGATGTGGCGCGTCGTCAGATGGAGCTTGAGGGATATGAACTGGTGAATCGAGCAATTCAGTTGGCTCTGGACCTGCGGCGTGAAGTCAACACTCATCCGCTGGTCTCGAAGTACTTCCGAATTCTGGGGGCTGACGAGCTGATTCCGGCAGAGTTCAGGAACTCGGGTTTCGTTGACTATTTGACTCCCGGGGCTAATTGGGCCACGGCTATCCGGGCGCTACGCGAAGATGAATTCGCGCTGGATGTAACTCGCCTGACACTCGTATGCGGCTCAGCCGGCTTTGACGGTACGCAATTCAAGAACCTGCTGGCGGCGGAGTACGACGTCCAACTGAACAAGACCTCGCGTAACAGTGTTCTACTTCAGACCAACATCAACAACACGCGAAGTGATATCGCTCACTTGATGAAGGTATTGGTTGAGATCTCGCAGAAGATCGAGAAGAGACTGGCACAAGGCGGCAAGCGGGAACAGGAGACATTCGCCGCTCGCGTGAAATCGCTGATGCACGACGTGCCCGATCTCCCGGACTTCAGTTGCTTCTACAACAGCTTCCGCGAGGATGCCTCGAGTCGTACAAGCGAAGGCGATATCCGCACCGCCTTTTTCGGCGCCTACCGCGAAGACCAGTGTGAGCACCTGAAGCTGAACAGTCCCGAGCTCGACAAACGGCTCAAGAACGGTCCCGAGTTGGTATCGGCAAATTTCGTCATTCCGTATCCGCCAGGCTTCCCCATTATGGTTCCCGGCCAGGTCATCAACGCTGAGACGCTCGAATTTATGCGCAAGCTGGATGTGAAGGAGATCCATGGCTTCAATGCGTCACTGGGGTTGAAGCTCCTGAAGCCATCGTTCGTCGAGTCGTTGAAGAAGGGCCCCTCAAACGCCAAGGGGAAGAAAGCAAAACCAGAACTAACGCACGCATGAGGGGCCGGTTTGTGCGGCTGCGAAGCTATTACTCCAACTGATACACAGCGGAGAAGAAAATGTTCACATGGTTCGCAACGACGCTTCGGCAGTACCCCGAGATCGCGATATTTCTAGTGCTTGCTCTCGGCTACTACTTCGGCAAATTTACTTTCCGCGGCATCGGACTGGGATCGGTCACCGCCACCCTGCTGGCGGGCGTCCTTGTCGGCCAACTGGGTATCACAATCGGAACGCCCCTGAAGGCGACCGTGTTCCTCATGTTCTTATTTGCTGTGGGTTATGGCGTAGGGCCGCAGTTCGTGCGCGGTGTCGCGAAAGACGGCTTGCCGCAGGCTATCTTCGCGGTAGTCCAATGCATTTTTTGTCTTGCAGTGCCTGTGGTGATCGCCAAGGTGGCCGGCTATGACATGGGGTACGCCGCGGGTCTTTACTCCGGGTCACAGACAATATCGGCAGCCATGGGCCTTTCCACCGACGCGATCAATCGCCTCGGGCTCGCGGCAGAAGAAGCCAAGCGCCTGCTCGACTCCATGCCGGTGGCCTACGCCGTTACCTACATGTTCGGCACGGTCGGTTCGGCGATTGTCATTGCGCTGCTGGGACCGGTATTGCTCCGCATGGACCTTGCTGCTGCCTGCAAGGAATACGAAGAGAAGCAAGGCGGTACCAAGGCACTCGGCGGGGCCGGTTCCGCGTGGCACCGCTGGGAAGTGCGCGCTTTCCTCGTGAAACCCGGAAGCATGGTCAGTGGTCTTCGAGCCGTCGAGGTTGAGGCGCTGATCCCAGACGCGCGAATTTTTGTGCTGCGCTTGCGTCGCAACGGTGTGATTGAGGAAGCAACTGCCGATACCGTGCTGCGCGAAGGCGACGTCGTGGCGCTCGCCGGTGCTCGTGAGGTGCTGCTCAATGCTCTTGGCAGAGCCAAGGCAGCAGCAGCCGGTGCCGGCAATGTCGCCGTCGAAGCACCGAAAGAAGTTGACGACCCTGAGTTGCTGAACATGCCGATCGAAGGCTTCGACATTTACGTCACCAATAAGGAAGTGGACGGCAAGACGCTTGCTGAGCTGGCGCAGCTACCCGCTGCACGTGGCGTCTTCCTGAGGAAAATCTCACGAGGCGCCGTCGCGACCTCCATTCCGATTCTCCCCAATACGAAGATCTATCGCGGCGACATTCTCGACGTCGTCGGGCGGACGGAGGACACTGCTGCCGTGACGAAGCTGCTTGGCGTTCCGGATCGTCCAAGCGATGTTGCTGACGTCGCATTCATCGGCGCAAGTATCACTATCGGCGCACTGATCGGCGCGCTTGTGTGGAAAGTGGCCGGAGTGCCGCTGACCCTGTCGACAGCCGGCGGCGCGCTGATCGCTGGGCTTGTCGCCGGATGGTTGCGATCGGTGCACCCCAAATTTGGCCGCATCCCAACCTCCACCGTCTGGTTCATGAATTCCGTGGGGCTCAACATTTTCATCGCCGTGGTCGGCATCTCGGCGGGCCCGGGTTTCGTGAACGGTTTGAAGACACAGGGCATCGGACTGTTCTTATGGGGAGCGCTGGCGACAACGGTGCCGCTAGTCCTCGGCATGCTCATAGCTAAGTATGTCTTCCGGTTCCACGATGCCCTGATCCTCGGCATCGTTTCCGGTGCACGCACCACCACCGCTTCACTCGGGCTTGTATGCGACATCGGTAAGAGCCAGGTCCCTGCGCTCGGCTACACCGTGACCTATGCCGTTGGAAACACCTTCCTTACGATCTGGGGCATGGTCATGATCATGCTTCTGAGTTAACTCTTTCTTGCCGACTGAGGAGATATGCCATGGACGTTATGAATCTGGAAAGTTTTGCGACGCTGAGCCCTTTTGAGATCAAGGATGAACTGATTAAGCTGGCTAAGAAAACCTCAAAGACTACCCAGTCGGCCTTTCTCAACGCCGGCCGGGGGAACCCCAACTGGATCGCCACCACACCGCGCGAAGGCTACTTTCTCCTTGGTCAGTTTGCGATCTGCGAGAGCAAGCGCGTGATGGAGCATCCTGCAGGTCTCGGCGGGATGCCGAAGGCGCCAGGTATCGCCGCGCGCCTGGAGTCATGGCTCGCCAACCACGCTGACATGCCCGGCGCGTCCTTTCTGACGGAGATGGTGCCCTTCGCGGTGAAGACATTCAAATTCGATCCGGACGCCTTCGTCCACGAACTTGTGGACTCCATCATCGGTGACAACTATCCCGTGCCCGACCGCATGCTTGTCCATAACGAGCGCGTCACGCACGAATATCTGATGTGGGCTATGTGCGGAGACCCGAGGCCTGCGGGCAAGTTCGACCTGTACGCAGTCGAAGGCGGCACGGCGGCCATGTGCTACATCTTCAAGTCGCTGAAGGCGAACCGGTTGCTTCATCCGGGCGACACCATTGCTCTGGGCACACCCATCTTCACGCCTTACATCGAGATGACGCATTTGGAAGATTACGCTCTGAACGTAGTCAACATCGCGGCGCCGCAGGAGAATCGGTTCCAGTTCACTGACGCTGAGATTAAGAAACTTGAAGATCCCAAGATCAAGGCATTCTTCGTCGTGAATCCTGGCAATCCGACGGGTATGGCGCTCAGCAAAGAGACCATCAGTAAGATCGCAAAGCTTGTAAAGACGAAGCGCCCCGACCTGATGCTACTGACTGATGATGTTTACGGAACCTTCGTGCCTGAGTTCCGGTCCTTGCTCGGCGAGCTGCCGTACAACACTATCGGTGTGTATTCCTACTCGAAGTACTTCGGCTGCACTGGATGGCGGCTCGGCGTGATCGCCGTCCATGAAGACAATCTTTACGACAAACTGATCGCGAAACTCCCCGATAAGGATCTTAAGGCGCTCGATAAACGCTATGGCGCCTTGACGCTGGAACCGCGCAAAGTCAAGTTTATCGATCGTATTGTTGCCGATAGCCGGGACGTCGCTCTGAACCACACGGCCGGGCTCTCACTGCCGCAGCAGGTCATGATGAGCATGTTTTCTTTGGTCGAGCTGATGGATAGCAAGAAACTCTACCAGACTGCGTGCAAGGAGATCGTATATCGCCGCATCCATGATTTGCTCGATGGGCTTGGCTTGGAACTGCCCCCGATCCGCTCTACGACGCTTACTACGGATTGATCGATTTCGAGTTCTGGGCGAACAAGAACATCGGTAAGGAAGCGGTGGAGTACTTAAAGAGTCATGTCCATCCGCTTGATCTTGCCTTCCGCTTGGCTGAGGACCACGGAATTGTACTTCTGAACGGCGGCGGCTTCGATGCGCCGGATTGGTCGTTGCGCGTTTCCCTCGCGAATCTGGACGACGATGCGTATGAGGAAATCGGGCGTGGAGTTCGGTCGATCGCACGCGGATATCGGGATGCGTACGAGGCACAGAAGGACGCACAGAAAGCGAAGAAGCAGGAGAAACCGGCAACTGCACGCCGCTAACGCGAAGCAATATCGCAAGCAGTTCAGCGGCGGCCTGAGGTTGCGAAAGGGGACGTGGCGAGCACGTTCTGCCGCGCTTGTCTCATTCTGGCGTAGAAAGCGGCTGGTCTTGGCAGTTTTTCATTGCTATGAGCACCGCCGGGACCTGCAGGTTTGTCCCAAAGGAATTCGTGTGAATCCGAGGGATGTTCGACCCACCTACAAGTGCTGTCTGGCGACTCCGCGGCCGACCGGAGGCGAAAGCCCCATTGCGCATATTGCGGACTTCTCGGCTCCCCGTATTTTCACATTTTGCGCAATTGCGCTCTCCAGCCTCCTGATCATGAGCGCCTGCAGTCCCCCTCCGCGCATGTCGAAACCCCTTGCGGCCACTAGCGATTGGCACGAGTTCGTGGGAATCTGGACCGCTGCCGGCAGCCGCAGCAGCATTCCTTTAGGCGAGGGTCGGCGAGCATCCATAGCGAAACTTGAAGGCTCGCTGATGTTGCTGGGACCCTCGAGACCAGCTGTCGGATTCCGAGCGGAGGCACTCGTCCTCAACGACAGTGCCACTGAGACTATTGGCCGCGCCGTCTGGACAGATGAACGCGGCGACCAAGTCTTCAGCGACCTGAAAGGCCAAGGCACAAGGGCGGGCAGCCATATCGTGGGAACGTTCCTCGGCGGTACGGGGCGCTACGCGGGAGCCTCGGGCAGTTACGAATTCTACTGGCGCTTTGTACTCCAGACCGAAGACGGAGACCTGCAGGGCCAGTCGGAGGCTCTGAATGGAAAGATCCGCGTAACTTCCGAGCAACCCGACGCAGAGGGGGCACGATGAAGATCAGCTACGGCTTGATGATCAGGCGTGTCTTGCCCTTCGCCCTGGCACTCGGGATTTGGTTCACACCTGTACCCGCTGGGCTGACCGCCCCTGCCTGGCACCTGTTCGCGGTTTTCGTGTCCGCGATCGTGGCCGTGCTGGACGGTGCATTTCCGCTGTTGACATCGACCATGGTAGCCGTGGCTGCCGTGGTCTTGACCGGCACGATTACGCCTGCCCAAGCGTTCGGCGGGTTTGCCAACGCGAGCGTTCTGCTGGTAGTGATTGCGTTCCTGGTGGCGCAGGCAGTCGTTAAGTCCGGACTTGGCCGCCGAATCAGCCTGTTTATGGTGAGCCGGTTTGGCCGCTCATCGCGGGGACTCGCCTACAGCATCGTGCTCACCGATGCGGTGATCGCGCCGGCTTTCCCAAGCAACACTGCACGGGGCGGTGTACTGTTTCCGATCGTGCTGTCGGTGTCAGAGGGATCGGGATCGAAGCCGGACGATCCTGATGGGCGACGCCTCGGCGGTTATCTCATGTTCTGCACGATGGCGAGCCTGGCTGTTTCCTCCGCTCTGTGGATGACGGCAACCTCAGCGAATCCGATCGGGATACAAGTGGCCCGGCAGTTTGGGATCCAGATCGGCTTCGGAAAATGGATAGTTGCATCCTCTGTGCCGGCGCTGACCGCGATCGTGGCTTTGCCGTGGTTGGTAGCGCGACTATTCCCGCCAGGCGTGGGCGAGACGCCGGAGGCTCAGATTGCGGCGCGTAAAGAACTTGCGACACTGGGACCGCTCTCGCGCGACGAGCGAATCACCGCAGTCGCATTCGCCCTGATGGTTTCGGGCTGGATCTTCGCCGACAAGTTGGGACTGAATGTGACCAGCATCGCGTTCCTCGGTCTCGGCCTCCTTCTTATGGCCGGTGTGCTCACCCTGAATGACATTGCCAGCCAAGGCGATACCCTGACTACATTCCTCTGGCTAGCTGTTTTGTTCGCCTTGAGTGGGGCGCTTAACGAGTTAGGCTTCATGGGTTACGCAGGCCAGATTCTCGCGAGATACATGGGAGGCTTCTCTTGGCCAGTGACGTATGTTGGGCTGATCGTGATATATGTCGCGATCCACTACATGTTCGTGAGTCAGTCGTCCCAGGTCCTTGCCCTTCTAGGCGTGTTTCTGGACGTCGGTATCCGCGGTGGCGTTCCCGCGCCGCTGATGGCATTCGGGCTGCTCTTCGCGAGCAGTTACTTCTCTGTGATCACGCCGCAGGGCGGAAGCCAGAATGTAATCTTTGTAGGCAGCGGCTATCTCACGCAACGCGAACTCTACAGGCTTGGGCTGCTGACGACCCTGTTCTTCCTCGGAGTGTTTCTGGTGATTGGAACCGGATGGATTCTTCTCGTGACCAAGTGACTCCGATAGCAGTCAGTGCGTCGGCTGATTAAATGATTATGCCTCCTCGCAACATGGAGACCTTATGACGCGAAAGACAGCAGTAGCTCTTTTTGCAATCATCGTCTGCGCTGTTCTTTTTACGATGGTCGTTTTCGCTCAACAAATCACTCTCAAACCGGGAGCGATTCCCAACAAAGAATTTCACAGAGCCAATGCTCGCGACTTCGCCTATTGCGAAATCTCACCCGTGTTGGGCAAGCCTCCGAATGTAATGGCTCAGCTCTACAACAGCAGTGGTCCGGGCGACCGTTGCCCAGCAAACGAGATGGCTGCCATTGACCCGACGAAGCTCGCGGCGGAGCTTGGAGCGGAGTTTGTGTTCATAAATCCGACACCACAAACGGCACGACGACATTGGGTTATGGACCAACTTTGGTTCTACAAAGTGGGCGAGTCCGTGGACTTTCATGGCGTTCAGGCCACTTGGGCGGCCTCGATGTTGCCAGAGTTTATGAAAGGAGTGCTCAAGGACGACTTTGTGCCCGGAGAAGTCCATCGTGAGAACAAGTACCTGTACGCGAAAGGAAGCAGGGTCTTCCTGCTGCACTCACCGGACGGAAAGACTTGGGTCATGCTGTCGTACGCGACCGAAGTGGACACAGACCTCACCCTCGACCAACTCTCGAACCTTGCCAGCAAGTTAAAGCTGCCGGATGGATTTAAATTTGAGGTCAAAGTGCTTACGAGAGACCTGGCCATTGACGCGCGCAAAGCCAACGGCTTGGCGCACATCATTCGGGACAACCTCCACGATATATATCAGGGGTGCGGTTTCGACAACGCTTGCAGTTACATCCCATAACCTGTTAGCCGTTGCGCTCAAAAAGCCGCTCCCAGGAGCGGCTTTTGTCATTATTGCCCATTACTTGTTGCGGACAGATGGGATGAGTATGGCATGGCGTTAATACGCCACAACGAGCAATCCCGCGATTGTGGCGTAGGCCATCGCCTTGGCAATCACAACGGCAGCAGCCGTCAAGCCGGCGATGACATCCGGCCGCGACCAGTCCTTCTGGTAATTGAGCAACCAGTCCGGGAGGAGCAGGAATTGTCGAACATTGCTGTGTGCTGTCACGAGTTGCTTCAGCGACGAAAGTGAGGGTTGAGCGAGGAACCGTGCTGGCACGGATGCTCGCACCTTCAGCGAGCAGGGCCAGCCGGATACTTCTTAAACATCTTTTCTACCGCAGTATTGACCTGGTCCACCAGCTTCAGTTTGTTGTCGCTGAGTTTCTCCTTGGCTACGCCGCGCCATGCGATTTTCTTGTGGGCGGCGTCGATAAGATCGACCACGAGTTGCCCCTTGTGCACGACGACGGTGGTGGTCGAGCCGGGTACAGCGCCCCACATCAGAAAATTCTGGTCGAATGGCGGAATTCCGGCGTATCCGCTGTAGAGGTCGGAGTAACTCACCGCCATGTCCGAATCCGTTGAACCGTACATCTGGACATACAGGTCCGGATGGCCGTCGGTTTTCTGCAAGCCGCGCTTGGTGAGCTCTTCTTCGATGGCGCCGGCAATGGCGGCCGCCAGCATTGGGCGGGAGACCGCATCATGCTGGCCCCAGGCGAAGGTCTTGAACTTGGCAAAATCGAGGTTTGGGTCGTAAGTTACCTTGATCTTCTGTGCGTGGGCGGTGAGCGCAACCAGGGTCGCAAAGAGCAACCACTGCACTGCGCGGCATAGAAGCTGGCAGGAACGCGAGGCTTGCATCAGGTCTTCCTTCCGTCGGTGAATTAATCGGTTATGAACGTCTGCCCTTCAGCTCTCCCATCATTGCAGCTTCCCGGGCACACTGGCGACTAGGGATTTGCCTAGTAGCGCAGGTGGTCCCAAAACCAACGCAGAGAACTTCGAAGGGTTCTGCCTGAACCCGTCATCTCATTAGCGTTTGACGACACCGGCCTCCTGCTCCAACTTAAGCACCATGGCATACCTCATGGGGCTAGGGATTTCCCTAGTAGCGCCGCCACCCAGGTAGGGCCGAAAATCGCAGGGTCGACGTTAAGCTCCTCCTGAACAAAGGCGTTGCCGGGGTATGTAGCGATGTTTTCCCGTGCAGGCCGGATTTCGCACTCACGCACTGCCGAAAGGCGCGCGTGGGGCGCAGCCTTTAGCAGTAGTTCGTTTCCTCGGCTGGATCTTTTGGAGCGGAGTTCTAAGAACCAAACTAGGAGAAGGGGAACATCATGACACAACACAAACGGCTTGGAACATTAACCATTGCGGTACTGTCGCTGATCGTGATCGCTTTCTTGAGCCCGGCACTCTCTGCCCAGTCCGCCAAAACCGAGGGGCTGATAACTGGACGGAGCGGTGACACCATGACGATACAAACTGCAGATTCGTCGAGTGTGGTGGTGGTTCTCACCGACACTACACAAGTGGCCCAAGTACAGGGCGCCTTCAAGGCGCGACGCAAGCAAATGTCGATGGCCGCGCTTGTACCGGGTCTCCAGGTCAAGGTAGAGGGGTCTTACAACCCCCAAAGCCAACTGGTAGCCAACTCAGTAACGTTCAAAGGCAACGATCTGGAGGACGCGGAGAAGATCCAGGCGGGCCTGGCCCCGGCGAAGGAGCAGATACAGCAGAGCGAACAGGAGCTGGCGGAGCAGAAGGCAGCGTTGGCGCGGCAACAGCAGGAAATGCAGGAACAGCAACAGCAAATGAAGGAGGCGCAAGACAAGATTGACGCTAATAAAGCGGCGATTGAGGCGGCCAACAAGCGCTTCGGCCAGTTGGATGATTACAACATCATGGACGAGGTGACGGTTTACTTCGGCAATGGGAAGGTCAAGGTTGATCCCAAGTACATTCCCCAACTACTGGAACTGGCGAAGAAAGCCGAAACCATCACCGGCTACGTGATCCAGGTGAAAGGCTACGCTTCGTCTGTCGGCAGTGCTTCGTTGAATCAGAAGCTGAGCGACGACCGCGCCAACAATGTGACCAACATCTTGATCCAGCAGGCCCACATTCCCCTCACCAGAATGCTGGCCCCAGGCGCAATGGGCGAGGCCCACCAGGTCGGCAACGACAAGACGGCTGAAGGGCAGGCGCAAAATCGTCGCGTAGTTGTGCGGGTCCTGCAGAACAAGGGCATCGCGGGCACCTAGACTAAACGGCTCCTGATGATTACGGCTGCCGTTGGTGAAAGCATGGAAAGCCTAATCCCTATTGAGGGGAGCAGGAAAGGCCGGTTTTGCGGAATAGGCAATAAGCCGTTTTAGCGCATTCTTGGGTTTCGGTGAAGGATTAACTGTGAAAGGCAGAACGACGGATGGATCGCTTGGATTCCAAAGTAGCAGTCTCTATTCCCTCTGCTTGCTTTCTGTCCTAGCAATCCTTTTCAGCGACGTCCTTGTTGGTCGTTGTGCAGGCTACTCTGTCCTGACCCATGAAGCCATCATCGATGCAGCATGGAATGATGGGATCAAGCCGCTGCTCCTGCGACGCTTTCCCGACGCGACTCCGGCGGA
>Ga0116121_1000714_pt1 | contig 15950 bp, 17 predicted proteins | sample June2015DPH_13_1_FD_89725 | JGI IMG/M metagenome (GOLD analysis project Ga0116121, IMG submission 89725) | Peatland microbial communities from SPRUCE experiment site at the Marcell Experimental Forest, Minnesota, USA - June2015DPH_13_10 | ecosystem: Environmental > Terrestrial > Soil > Wetlands...
CTCATCATGGACGCGCAGGGCGACCTCTTCGGGATAACGGGCGATTTGCAATCCGGGGCCGCGTATGAACTGAAGCCGCAAAACGGCAGTTGGTCGTTCAGCCTGTTGCAGAGTTTTACTGGGCTCCTCTTCACTGGACCTCTCGCGGCACCGACCTTTGACTCACGGGGCAATCTGTACGGGCCTGTGCCTAACGGCGGTAGCGATGAGCAAGGCGAAATTTTCAAGCTGTTCCATGCAGGCGATCAGTGGATCTATAGCCAGTTCTATCAGTTCACCGGAACGGGCGATCTCGGGGTGTATCCCATCGGCGCCGTTACGTTTGACGCCAACGGAAATATGTACGGCACCACGGACGAGGGAGGCACGGGTCAGTTGGGGACCCTGTGGGAGATCACGCCATAAGGCAGTTGTCAGTGGTCAGTGGCCGGTGGTCAGTCCGAGTTGCCCACAGTGTGGTCCTCCCAGGAAGGACCGGGGTTTAGACAGGAGATTTCCTGGCAAGCAAGGAGAGAGCTTATGAAACGCGCAACGCAACAGCGAATCCTTTCGACGACCTTCCATCTCACAACCGCACTGACCGCAGCGATTGCGCTGGCCGCGTTAACCCTCTCGCCGGTCCAGGCGCAGACTCTAACCGTCCTGCACGGCTTCGGCGGTGAGAGCGGAGCGGACGGCAGAAACCAAGATGCTGTGAGTATTCGAAATTTTCGGGAATAATCGGCAGTTAAGTCTTCAAAAATCGCCACCGGCACCTCCCTCCTCCCGAAGCTCCCCCACCGAAGCGAACCTGAGCAGCTGCGATTGGAGCGCCGGGAAGGGAGAAATCAAAGAAAATCAAACAATCAAACGCATGTAGCTAGGGGAAGGGACCGGGTGCTGGGCGAAAGCCAGTAGCCGTCAAGAGGATAGCGGCGAAAGCCACCGAGGGACTTCGCCCATCACGCCCGCGCCTATGGAAGCGAGAATCTCATTAGGTTCGGTTTGATTCCGACTAGCTCACCAAACTGTCTCAATTTATAATCGTCGGCTTAGGAAGTCGCAAGACTTACTGAGCGCGACGGCGTGTTGATACACTAGCCGCCGCAAGCCGAGGTCTTTCATACCGCACGACGCAACGCAACGATTCCTGAGTTGGGCGAGGTGTCACATGGCAAAGAGGCTGGCAATCACGATGGCCGGAGCCGTCTCACTGGGCAGTTACGAGGCCGGCGTCCTCTACGAAGTGCTGGATGCGGTCCAGCAACACAACGGCAATCCTGCGACAACCGACAGTGATCGAATTGTGATCGACGTCATCACGGGGGCGTCCGCAGGTGGCATGACGGCGGTCATCCTCGCGCACAAGCTACTGTTCTGCGCAGGGGAATTCAAAGGACCGTATGACAATCCCCTCTATAACGTGTGGGTGAAGCGAATCACGTTAGCTGGGTTGCAGGCTACGGGTGATAATGAGCCGGCTCTGGACTCACTCTTTTCTTCGGATTTGATTGACACCATTTCGAAAGAAGAACTGACCGTGCGTTACGGTACAACGCCGGTTGCACCAGCAGAACGGTACTCCGGGGTAGGCGACGAAATACGTGTGGGTTTGGCGCTGACGAATTTGAACGGCGTGGGCTATGGGTACCCGGTGAGGCCGAGCGGAAAATTCGTTTATCTCGATTATGGCGACCAGATGACGCGGCGAGCAGTCGCAACAAGTTGCGACACCTTGGATTTTTGGGACCCGCTGCGGAAGGCCGCCGTGGCTTGTGGAGCATTTCCTGTTGCCTTTCGTCCTCAGGATCTGCAGCGTTCAGCGAAGGCGGAGCCGGATGATTACCCGCCTGAGAACCTGGAACCTTGGGATCGTGATCCGACCACCTTTACTTACTCGGACGGCGGCATTCTGCAGAATCAGCCGCTAGGCATTGCGAAGAACCTGGTGGATTTACTAGATAACCACATGAACCAGGAGACGCGTTTTTATCTATTCGTCTCGCCGCACGCGAAAGATCCGAGCGCAAACGACAGCTTCCACGCAGCTAATGCCGATTACCTGCATCTGTTCCAACGTCTGATTGCCTTAGTGATGGGACAATCGGGATTTCAGGATTGGATCACGGCCAAAGGTGTGAACGAGCGCATTGCGGTCTTGGACACCAGAGCTGCAGATCTGAGAGCTGCGATTCAGGGCGGATCGATTGATGTAACGGCTTTAGCGAAGACAGCGACTTCAATTCTGGCGCTCTTCTTTAAAGATGGAAAGCATACGCCACCTGGCGCAACCGGACCCGAGACGTTGACTGAAGCGCAGAATCGAATTGCCGCGCAGTACAAGGCCGAGATGTCCAGCTTAGGAGAGCCATCGGACCAAGCTTCGGCTTTTCGCGATTCGGTGCTGGCCTTTGAAACAGCCGCGGGACTAGGGGCGCGCGATTATATGACGATCTTTGGCATAACTGCGGACGATTCCGAGTTGGCGGGAGCGGGACTACAGGCATTCTTGGGGTTTTTCGATCAGCGATTCCGGGACCATGACTACGATGTGGGCCGGACGCACGCACAAGAGGTCTTGACAGACCCGGAACTGTCGCAGACGAACCAGTCACAGCCCGTGCCATTCGGCCCGCTCCGGTACACTCCCACGAGTGTCAATCCTATCGACTCTCGACTTGACGGCCTTAAGCTAAGGGACGTCCCAAGCGCGGATTTGCAGGGCTTCAAAACAGGGTTGCGGAAGCGTTTGAATGAGATGTTGAAAGAGATGTGGGGACCTTATCTTTCTCTGCCTGCGATCCCTGGGGCGGACTTGATTCTGAATTCGATGTTGGATTACATCATTGCGAGATCGTGACTTGCGATAAACCGAAGAACCCTTTTGCAATCCAAGCCATGGTTTGCGGCCGTCAACGTCGATCATCAGATCCATCGATTCCATCTGTGACCGCGAGCAGGGTGAGGGAGCACCCTGCTCCCCACAAGGCCGAGGGCAGGAGCGAGCCGCGCTCGATGCCGTCTACTCACCCAGCGTGGCCAGGAGGCGGGCCAGCGCGCCCCAGGGAAAGTTCGCAAGCCAAAGAGTACGCCAAGTTGAAATAACCGCCAGCGGGCTCTGCTCAATACAAACAAAGGCAATGCATAGCGGACGTTCTGCCGCTTGCCCAATCACCCTCGCAAATCTGTTCCGCTAAGTGCCTCATACTAGGAGCCGAGAAGTTGCGCTTCTTACTTGCCCACCAACACTAGATTTCGGGCAACTGCCGGGAGAAAGTCACGTTAGTTCTGACCATGGCTTCGTACCGCGCCCGTCAGCGCCAGCCATGCGGACCATATTCTTGAGGGCCTGGTGCTACTTTCGCAGTTCTGCGGCGATCAAGGCGAATTGATCCAATGCGGCCTGCAGATCCTCGGCGATTTCGGCGGCGATCACGTCTGGATCGGGCAGATTGGCGGAATCTTCCAAGCTATCGTCTTTCAACCAGAAGATATCCAGACTGACTTTGTCGCGTTTGATCAGGTATTCGTAGTCGAAGACGTGGAATCGTTCCGTTTCTTTGCGGTTGTGGCGGTTCTCAGGGTTGTAGCAAGCGACGAAGTCGTCGAGGTCGGGCCGGGTCAACTGGTTGGTTTTCAGAGTGAAGTGCTCGTTTGTGCGGAAGTCATAGATCCACAGCTTCTTCGTCCAGGATTTCTCGCTGGCGGGCTTGCGATCGAAGAAAAGCACGTTTGCCTTTACTCCCTGCGCGTAGAAAATGCCGGTTGGCAAGCGCAGCAGGGTATGAACGTCGCACTCGTGCGGAAAGCGGCCCCAGGCAAGGCCAAACCGGCGCGGGAAATCGCATTAAAGAAATCAAAGAAAGCACCTCCGCAAACCTCCGCAAAATCGAAACTGACGCCACGGCAAGCGAAGTTTCTCCAAGGTATCTCCGAGCTTAAGAGCCAGGAGCGAGCCGCGCTCGATGCTGGCTACTCACCCAGCGTGGCCAGGCATGCCCACCGCATTCTGGAAGGTACGAACGTGAGCGCCGAGTTTCAGGAGCTCTTATGCCATTGGGTTGACCCCGACAAGATAGGACAGCGCATCGCAGAAGGCCTGGACGCGATGGAAACCATATTCTTCCGGCACCGAGGCGCGGTGACGGACTCGGTCAACGTCATTGCCTGGAGTGAGCGTAGAGCCTACGCCGAGATGGCCGCGAAGTACGCCGGCTACTACGTCGACAAGCAGGAAAGCGTCGTAGATCCCATACCCAACGCCGAGGCCGCTGCCCAGCGCCTTGACGAGCTCCTTCCTCGCCTGTCTGCCCGCTAAGAAGAACGGATTGACGGCGGAAGAACAGACTGAATCAACGACATTGACGCATACCGCGTATCGAGAGCAAGGTCTGCTTGCACACGGGATCGGCGCGGAACCCGGCGATTTTCAGTATTGTGGACACTCAGGCGATTCGATCTCGCGACGCTGACCTTCGTCTCCGGCGTTCTGTTTGTGGTTAACAACACCGTGAGGCCACACTCTTCACTGGGCTACAGACCACCGGCACCAGCAGCCCGGCAGATGGAAGACAATACGGGGCATGGGAAAGTGGAAAGCAAAGAACGCTTTCCACTTTCCCACATCCCCGACTGCGGCGGGATAAGTACCAAACCCGTTGCGTTACACTGTTGGCGGGGACGCGGTATGAACTCTACAGCAGTTTCTAAATCCTCTCGCTTGCTGGTCTCGGTTTCGCGTATACCGTGCTGTGGGTTGAAACATCCTCACCTCTTCCTCAGCCCGAAGCTAATCGTTCAGTGCAAGCCGGTTCTCCTGTCCCGCTGTTCGTACAATTGGTAGGCACGCACTCGAATCTCCTCCTCCAACGGAATAGTCTTCGATGCTATCAGACGGAGCAGTTTGGGATGATCTAGATAAGCTTCGACCGAAATGCCTTCCACATTCTCTCTTTTTACGAAAAATACAGTATTGGACCCTTTCTTCCTGCTTGAACCTTGAACACGGGTACAGAACGCCATCTAGTTCAGTTAGTGACTGCTGTCATCTAAGTGTGGTGAAGTGTGGTTATTGCATACTACTAACTAAATGCCCCATATCACACTGAAGTGTGATATGCAGACTTTCTCGCGCCCATGCGGGGGTGAGAGTATGGCATTCGATGGGCCGGATTTCGCCAACGGCAAGCCGAAGACTTTCTTCGTCCTCTTGTCGATTTGTCCATGCGCCCCGGAATCCGGCTTACAGATCGGAGTGCTCGAAGAGCATGACTGCTACGCTGCCTGTCTCGGCCGAGCCGCGGGCCGTTAGCGCGCGGGGTTCAGTGTTCGCCTTGGCCGCCGCATTGCTCGCAATGTCGGTTGACCCTTCCGTACACAACCTCGCCTTTGTCGGCGCCGCAATTGCGGATCTGGTTGAGGATCAGGTGGTTCATTTAGGGTTCACGCCTCAGGAGGGTTACGCCGAGATGCTGCGGCAATCGCAAGGCTAATCGGTATTGGCCCTCATTTCGCGGAGAGTGGCCGATATGGTGCCCGGATTCGGCCGTTGGGTAAAGGTGCTCGAACGTGACCTATTCGACTTGTCGGCCACTATACCGCTCGAAGCGGAATACATAACTGACACCGCGGAGTGCGGCTGCGAAACTACCTGGTGACAAAGGAGAAAAGATGAAAGCAGTTCGTTTGACGAAATTATCTGACTGGTGGACATTAGCCCTGCTTATCGTCGTCGTACTAATGACTCGGCTGGGATCCGCCCAGACGAAAAAACCGAACATCATTATTCTGATGACCGACGACGTAGGCTGGATGGACTTAGGCGTCTACGGTGGCGGCGCGGACCGCGGCGCACCCACGCCCAACCTGGACCGCCTCGCCAATGAAGGCATGCGTTTCACCGACTACTACGCCCAGCCAACGTGCACCCTCGGGCGTCTGGCTGTAATGACCGGCCGCGAGCCGGTTCGTTCCGGCATTCTCAATGTATTCATACCGGGCGACCCAAACGGCATCAGCAAGGCGGAAATTACCCTTCCACAGTATCTGAAGAAGGCCGGCTATCACACCATGCAAACGGGAAAATGGCACTTGGGCGACAAGCCTGAGTACTATCCCACAGAACATGGCTTTGACGAGATGCACTTCATGTTGCCGTATTACGGAAACGTGTACACCTACGACGACCTAAGCTTCTACCCCGACTTTCCAACCAATGACCCGCAGTTTATGGCTTATTGGGCCAAGATGAATCTGAAGATGTGGGAGCAGAATCCCGGGGAGAAGCAAGCCACCGCCATGCTCGACGGCCGCGAATTCCGCACCGCGGAGTTAAAGCTGATCGACCAATGGCAAACGGAGTATGTCATCAAGTGGATCAAACAGCATGCCAAAGATAGCGAGCCCTTCTTTATCGATCTGAATTTCATGCGCATGCATAATCCGACGGTTGTTCCCGACGAAGACGTACGTAAGTCCCCCGGTCAGTATCCCTACACTGATGGCCTGGTAATTCTCGACCGGCAGGCCGGTCAGATCATGGCCACCCTCAAAGAAGCCGGGATTGACGACAACACCATAGTCGTCTGGACTACCGATAACGGCGCCTGGATTGATACTTGGCCCGATGCTGGCGAGACTCCCTTCCGCGGCGAAAAGAGCAGTACCTTCGAAGGCGGCTTCCGGGTTCCGGCTATGGTTCGTTGGCCCGGCCACGTTCCCGCTGGCGTGGTGAGCCACGACATGTTCTCCTGCATGGATTGGTATCCTACGCTGGCAGCACAAGCGGGCCTGCCTGCGCCTCCGCGTCATTGGGTGGACAACAGCGGCACACCGATTGTTTTCGACGGCATCGATCAATCCGATCTCATCCTGGGCAAGGGTCCTGGAAAGCGTGACACCGTTTTGTTCTTCAGCGCCGGTGGCGGCATTGCTGTGCGCAATGGACGCTGGAAGCTGACGTACAACTCTCATGATTCCTGGCTGGGCGTGAACCGCAACCAGACAGCCGCATCTTTGTACGACCTGGTAATGGATCCCTTCGAACTACACGATATCGTCTTTATGGGCTCAGCACCCATGGGCGATGCCATGAAGACTTCTCCCGGTCGAAGCCCTGAACATGACCACGGCTGGATTATGCCGCCACTCGGCATGGTGTTGAAACAGACATTTGCGGAAATGAAGGAATATCCGAATCGCTTCCTCGGCCTGGACGGGGAAGTTTATTGGGAGGCGTTGCCGGAGTTGCCTAAGGACCTCTCCGTACCTCCAAAGGGATACAAAATTCCACAGGACTAAGCCGGTTTATCGAGAGAGTAGTGCGGGCCTTCGGGCCCGCACGGCGTCCACGGAGCTTGATATGACCTTTCTTGATGTTTTCTCGCTGCTGATACTCCTGTTTCTGATTCTTCTAGGGGTAGGGTTGGTTCTGCTGCTCGCATATACCCCGGGAGCAGTTGCAAGGTCACGCCACAGTCCCTGGGCCGAGGCCATCAATGTCGCTGGCTGGGTAGGAATTTTGGTGTTTCCCATCTGGATCGTGGCGTTGGCTGCTGCGTTCATCCGTCCTCGCACCGGTGAAGGTGCGGCGATCGCGATCAGCGAATCCGAAAGCGCCGAATTGGCGGCTACGATCTCCTTGATTTCCGAACGCCTCAAAAACCTGGAAAACGGGCTGCGCGCTGTACTTCCTAAGGCCGGATCCTCGGGCCCAGGAGGACCCCAGCCATGCTAGTCGCGATACTGGTTATTTGCTATGTGCTGGTCTTGCGATACCTCGATCAGAAGAATCGTGAGAAAGACCGACTAAAGGCCGGAAACGCCGCTCCCACGGGACCGGCCGACTACGCGACGATTAAGAAGGCCCTGGCGGAAACCTCACAGCGCCTCACTGTAGTGGAAGGCCAATACCGCGAACTGGCGCAGCGCCTGGGGGTGGCTCAATGATAGCCTTTCTGGCGGTAGTGTACTGCGTCGGCCTCTACCTTGTGTTTATCAAGTTTCGCGTGCTGCCGTTCAATCTTCTGGCGCAGATTCTAGTCGGAGCGGTGGGCTTCATCGGCCTACTGGTTGTTTTGTTCGGAATGAACTATACCCAGCCTTTTTCCATCGGTACGACCGTTTCCGGTCTGACGACCCAGATTGAAGCTCGTGTGCCAGGCAAGGTCACCGAGGTGGATGTTAAGGATGACAGCTTCGTGAAAAAAGGTGAGGTCCTGTTCAGAATGGATCCGCAACCTTATGTGGACCAACTACACCATGCTCAATCCGCCTATGCCGAGGCTGAGATCAGAACTTCGACCGCCATTCTCCAAACCACGCAAACGGTGAATTCAGCCAGCGCACAAGTGCAAGCTGTGGAAGCGCAGATAAAGGCTACGCAAGCCGCCATCGGCGCCACCGAATCGCAACTCAACTTGGCTAGGACCCGCTTAAAGGAATACACAGAGCTGAAAAGCAAGAACGCCGGCAGCCTGTTCGAAGTCGAGCGTTATGAGACTGACGTAAAGTCCCTAACCGATCAGGTGGCAGCCCAAAATCAGCAAATGGCAGCGCAAAAGCAACAACTGGCCGCCGCCCAGGCCCAACTGGTACAGGCGCAAACCGCGCTGCAGGAAGCCATCAAGATTCAGCCGGACATACTGAGTGGTCTGAATGCCGAGGTCACGGGCGCGCAATGGAGCGTGAACCAGACTACGATCACGGCCCCCGACGATGGTTATGTGACTCAGGTCACGCTGCAGCCCGGAACCATGGTCTCGATAGGGCCGGTGATGGCCTTTATCGGCCAACGGACCAAGCCCTTGCTGGTTGTGACCGTCATGCAGAACTACGTCAACGTCGTGAAACCCGGCGCCGAAGCCGAGGTGGCGACCCCTGCTCTTCCCGGCAAGATCCTGCACGCCCGCGTGCTGGCGGTCGAGCGAGCCACCGGTTCCGGGGCACTTTACGCCGAAGGCCGTCTGAAGCGAGCTTACGAGCCGGCCTTTCCTGATCGCATGTACGTGATCCTCAACCTCGAAGACAAATTCAAGGACACCATCCTGCCCATCGGCACCAACGGCTGGATATCGATTCAGGGTGAAGACTGGAAAGAGCTTTTTATCATCCGGCGGGTCATCATGCGCTGGTACACCTGGACCAATTATGTCTTCACTGGCTATTGAGATCCGGAGGATAGGGTGAACGCAAGCATGAGCTTCCGAACAACACTGGCGCTAGGGATTTGCGCGACGCTGCTGCTCTGCGCTTGTGCCGTAAGGAAGCCGCCATCGACCACGGAGACGGTGAAGAACTCGCTACCGCCCGCTACTAAGGTCCCGGACCAATGGACCAGCCAGGGCACGAGTCCCGCTCCGGTGGAAACGGGATGGCTGAAACGTTTCAACGATCCGCAAATGGAGGCCGTCGTCGCCGAAGCTATCCAGAACAATCTTGACCTGAAGGCAGCGGCGACCCGCATCCAGGTGGCAGCCAGCGTGGTAACCGAAGTACACGCTCAGATGATGCCTCTCATCGCCGTCGCGGGGGAAGCCAAGTACCTGGGCCGCTTCCACCAAAAGAATGCCCAAGGGCAGATTAGGGGAAACTTCAATGCTTCGAGCCTGCTGGGCAGTGTCTCCTGGGAACTGGACGTATGGGCTAAGATCCGCTCCCAGACGGCGGCTGCCAAACAAGGTATGGCGGCAACCGAGTCTGATTACCAGTGGGCGCGCATGTCGCTGGCTGCGGCCACGGCGAAGTTGTGGTATCTGGCGACTTGTACCCTAGTGCTGCAGAGGTACGCGCAGGAAGATGTTCTAGTTGACCAGCAACTGCTTGACGTTACGATTGCCCAATTCCAGGTAGGCAATGCCGAGCAGCAGCAGGTGGACTTCGCGCAGGCGCAGCTTGCGCAATCGCAAGCCCAACTGGCGCAGGTCAGCAATGCCTACCTGCAAGTCGTACGCGGACTGGAAGTGCTGGTGGGCCGCTATCCGGCGGGCGAAATCAAGACCGCCAGCGCCCTCACCGCCCTGCCGCCGCCGGTTCCTGCCGGTCTGCCTTCGCAATTGCTGGAGCGCCGCCCCGACATTCTGGCGGCGCAGCATACCTTTAATGCTGCCTTTCACCTTATACAGACGGCGCAGGCTGCGCGTCTCCCAGCATTCGCTCTGAACGGCGCCGGCGGTTACCTCACCAATGAGATTTACCAGGACCTGAAGTTTCGTCCCTGGGTTTGGACGGCTGGGGCCGACCTGCTGGCACCGCTTTATACCGGCGGCTATCTCCAAGCGCAGGTGAAAATTGCCAACCAAAACCAGAAGGCGGCGCTGGCGCTCTACGGCCAGACTCTGTTGCAGGCTTTCGATGATGTGGAGGTCACTCTCACCAACGAGCGCTACCTGGAGGACCAGGAGAAGGATGCGACTGAGGCTCTGAAAAGTACCGAGGATGCGCTCAACCTGGGAAAAGTGAAGTATGACGTCGGCCAGACCGATCTCTCGCCGGTGCTGCAACTGGAAAGCGTGGTGTTGGCAACTCAGACGGCGGAGACATACATGCAATACGAACTCATTGCCAATCGTATCGACCTTTATCTTGCATTGGGAGGAGGGTTCTAGATGGCGATGTGTGCCATTCCTGATGATCCGGAAGCGCCTGAACACTGCAGGTGAATAACGAATAAAAGCTGTGCTTGCTGCTCCCTCGAACCCCTACTCGGATTACTGTGTGAGCGCACAGTAACACTGATTGTTCGCGTAACCGGGCACGCATAATAGTGCCTGCCCGCCGTTGTCATTTCCGAATGCCTCGCGGTCTCCGCGGTAAGCGTCCGGTTCAGACCGCGGGAGGGCTCTAAGTGCGGGCGATAAGTGTCCACGTAAGAAATAAGTGGACAGTTGTAGGCGCTACCCATCTCACCTGGGTGTGCACCTCCGCAACGCTCCGGTCAAGTTGAAACCCGCACGAATCAAGGCTTCCAGGGCATCATAAACTCAGTTGCTCAGATTCAAATCGGAAATGTGGGATCACTCCGTCACTCCCGATCTGAAAGCTGTGGAGAACATTCTCCACCTAGTTTGAACCCGACAATTCCAACTGATACACCGTTCCCCATCCCCTCGTCCCGCCAGAGCGAGTTTCCCCAAAAAAGACCGGTAGACTGCACCAATCATCGAACTGGAAGCTCCATTTAAGGTAGCTCCCGCGCCAGGTCCAATTTGGTCACACAGGATAGTGTTTTCCATCACAGAATAGGTGGGAGACTGGTGCCAGCATAGGATGGGTGGGCTTACCCACACGTTTCAGTACTCGTTTTGCGCCCCCAGCATCAATCTTCGGGTGGATTTCAGTCACAACATTATCGCGAGCTTCGATGGATAACATAGCGCCTCCGGCGGGCGGGTTTTCGCAGTGTAGGCGTCTGCAAACTCGGCTCTTGTCTCGCAAGAGGCCTTGAACAGTGGCGGACATTGGAATCCTGTAACCCAATGTTCGGCACGAGAAAGGCGTGTCGCGTATGGCTGCTGCCACTCCTCCTCTAATTTCTCTCGAAAAAGCTCCTATCGCTGATGTGTTCACCGATCTGCATGCGGATATGCATCAGGGCTTGACTTCCGCTGAAGCGCAGGCCCGCGCCGGCCAGTACGGTCCTAATGCGATTGAAGAGAAGAAAAAAAGTCAGTCGTCCATGTTCCTGGCCTATTTCTGGGGACCGATGCCTTGGATGATCGAAGCCGCCGCGATCATGTCCCTGCTGGTGAAGGATTATGTCGATTTCATCATCATCCTGGCGCTGCTGCTGTTCAACGGTGTGCTCGGATTCTGGCAGGAGCACCAAGCGGCGAACGCGCTGGAAGCGCTGAAGAGCGCTTTGGCGGAACAAGCCCAGGTCTTGCGCGACGGCAAATGGGGAGCGATCGCGGCCAAAACGCTGGTGCCGGGTGATGTCGTGCGGATTCGTCTGGGCGACGTGGTTCCGGCAGACCTGAGGTTGTTCGAAGGCGATTACGTGGATGCCGACCAGTCGGCACTGACGGGCGAATCGCTTCCCGTCGCCAAGAGGGTTGGGGACGAAGTGTACTCCGGATCGATCATCAAGAAGGGCGAGATGAGCGGAGTGGTGATCGGGACTGGCTCGAACACGTTCTTTGGACGCACGGCTAGCTTGGTGCAGAGTGCAGGCTCGAAGTCGCACTTTGCTAGGGCAAACGAGATTATCGGCGATGTGCTGATTGTGCTGGCGCTGGCGCTGGCGGTGGTGTTGGTTACGGTACAACTGTCGCGCGATGCGAACATCCTGAGGCTGGCGGAGTTTACCTTGCTGCTGCTGGTGGCTTCGATTCCGGTGGCGATGCCGGCGGTACTTTCGATGACGATGGCCATGGGCGCCAAGGAGCTGGCGGCGCAGAAAGCGATCGTCTCGCGACTGGAGGCGATCGAAGAACTCGCGGGAATCGAAATTCTATTTTCCGACAAAACTGGCACCCTGACCCAGAACATCCTCACCTTGGGCGATCCCGTAGTGTGGGGTACTGCGAAGGCGGAAGACGTGATCCTGGCGAGCTCGTTAGCATCGAAGGCAGAGGACAAAGATCCCATCGACCTAGCGGTGCTCAAGGCGCTGAAGAATCCGGATGACTTGAAGCGATACCAGCAGGTCGCTTACACGCCGTTCGATCCTGTGGCGAAGCGCACGGAGGCGACGATCAAGGAGCAATCAGGGCACATATTCAAGGTGACGAAGGGCATGCCGCCGGTGATCTTCAACCTGGCGAAACTGGACGGAGATGAACTATCGAAGGCTCTGGGTATCGTGAGCGACTTTGCCGCGAAAGGATACCGCACGCTGGCTGCCGCTCGCACCGACGACAGTGGCGCATGGGTGCTGCTGGGTATCCTGCCCATGTTTGATCCGCCCCGTGTGGATTCGAAGGAAACAATTGCGCGGGCCGAGGCTTATGGGGTGACGGTGAAGATGGTGACCGGGGACGACGTCGCGATCGGCAGGACGATTGCGGAGGAACTGGGGCTGGGCAGCAACATCGTGGCGGCACCGGATATCTTTACCTCTGAGGTTGGGAAGGGCGAGATCCCGCTGGAGCTGGCGCGACGGGTTGAAACGGCGCAAGGCTATGGGCGAGTCTTCCCGGAGCACAAGTGGGCGATTGTAAAGTCAGCGCAGGAATTGGGGCACATCGTGGGGATGACGGGTGATGGAGTGAACGATGCTCCGGCGCTGAAGCAGGCGGATGTGGGGATTGCGGTCTCCGGCGCAACCGCGGCGGCGCGTGCGGCGGCGAGTTTGATTCTCACGGCGCCGGGGCTATCAGTAATCATTCGCGGTATCGAAGAAGCGCGGCGCACCTTCGAGCGCATGATGGCGTACGCGTACTATCGCGTTGCCATGACAATCAACATCATGGTGTTCATCGTACTGGGCGTGGTGCTGTTTGACTTTCAGGCGCTAACGCCAATCATGATCATCGTGCTGGCACTGCTGGATGATGTGCCGGTGATGTTGATCGCGTTCGACAACGCGACTGTTGATCCGAAACCGGTCAAGTGGGACATGAACCGAGTGATGTTGACCAGCTCGATCCTGTCGGTGGTGGGGATCCTACAGAGCATCGGACTGCTCCACCACCTGCATCGGGTTCTGCAGTTGCCGTTAGAACAGGTGCAAACGGGAATGTTCATGCAATTGGTCATCGGCGGTCACCTGCTATTGTTTTCGACGCGAGCCAAAGGACCGTTCTGGAAACCGCCATTCCCGGCCTCGAAGCTGTTCTGGGCGATCATCGGGACGCAGTTGTTCGCTGCCCTGATCGCCGCCAATGGCTGGCTGATTCCGGCGATTCCGTGGCGGCTGATCGGTTTCATCTGGGTGTACAACCTGGTGTGGCTGTTTATCGAGGACTTCGTAAAGATGGGCATTCACCGGTCCATCGACCGGCGTAGAGCCGGAACGGTGCTGTGGCAAAGGTGGCTGAGGCCGTTGCGCGCGCAGTAGTCCCGAAGAAAGGGGTAGATGGTGTCAGCAGAAAAGCGAGGATCGAAAATCGTGGACTTTCGCAAGAAGTTTGTAGTCGAGCCGGGGAGCAAAGTCAGGCTCAGCAAGGTTGACGCTGCCTACAAAGGCAAGGACTTCACAGAGGAGCAGGCAGCGGCAGAAACTCAGAAGGACTGCCAACGCATCAGCAAGCAGCAATATTTGTTGTACTCCGAGAAGAAGCATTCGCTGCTGATCGTGCTGCAGGCCCTCGACGCCGCCGGCAAGGACGGTACGGTTGACCACGTGATGGCGGCAATGAATCCTCAAGGAACAGCCGTCACGGGTTTCAAGGGGCCGACAGCCGAAGAGTTGGAGCATGATTTCTTGTGGCGGATTCATCCACATGCTCCGGCCAAGGGAACGGTTGCCATCTTCAACCGCTCGCACTATGAAGATGTGCTGGTGGTACGAGTGCATAAACTGGCGCCGAAGGAAGTCTGGTCCGAACGTTATGAGATGATCAACGACTTCGAAAAACTGCTGTACCGGCAGAACAACACGCACATCCTAAAATTCTTCCTGCATATCACTCCAGAAGAACAGCTGGAGCGGTTCAAGCAGCGGCTGGACGATCCCACGCGTAACTGGAAGATCAGCGATAGCGACTACAAAGAGCGCGAATACTGGGACGCATACACCCAGGCTTTCGAGGGCGCCTTCGAGAAGACCAGCACCAAGCATGCGCCTTGGTACATCGTCCCATCCAATCACAAGTGGTTCCGCAACCTTGCCGTTTCGAAGATTGTCGCGGCGACCATGGAAGACTTGGAAATGCAATTGCCGAAGCCTCAGGTTGACCTGGGGGTCATCCGCAGGGAGTATCACCAGGCCGCTGAAGAAGGAAACAGCAGCAAGACTGGAAGCAAGTCTCGTGCTAACAACGTCGGCGGGAAAGAAAAGAAACCCAACGGCAAGGGCAAGAAGAACAGGAGGAAGTAGGTCGTACCCTTGTGAATCGGGTGTGGAACCGTGATAGGAGAGCGAGGGGGAAACCGCGTGTCCAATGTTTCGGCGCTTTTGGCCAGGATTCCGGATGAACTCAAACCGCTAGCGTCGCTCGGCATTGGGGCTCTCATACTGGTTTGCTTGGTGCTGTTTCACGGCGCTGGTGTGTGATGAAGACGAATTGATTCAGCCGGAGGTAGCAAAAGCTGAGATGGAATTGCCAGGCCTCAATCACGCGGGATTTCCTCGCGTCGGAGTATGGAAAGAATTTCTATCGTGTCCACGACATTCCAAGCAAGCCGTTGGCATCGTGGACTGGCCGCGGTGGGTGGTAGCGGATGACACGGACCTCTTGCGCTCCAGCGTCCGCGACTATTTGAATCGGCTGCACGCTTCGCTGCCTCCGCCGCCAAAGGGCAGAGACTACAGAGCGAAACTAAAATCGGCGCCGTTTTGCCGTGACGTGACGACGGAAGCGCTAATCAAGCTGACGCCAATCCGGCAAGAGGCGTTTGACTGCGATGAGTATTTACTTGGGATGAACAATGGCACGGTCTTCGAAGTCACTCCTACTGGCACCTTGACCACGCTCTACAACTTTTGTAAGCAAGACGGCTGCACGGACGGCCTCAACCCTGCCGCCGGGCTGGTGCAAGCCGCCGACGGGAACTTCTACGGGACGACCAGTAGTGGCGGAACCTATGGCTATGGCACGGTGTTCCGTCTGGACGTGGTTCGCAGCTGTGCAACCTGCCGTCCATAAAGTTAGAGACGAGATCTGTGAGGGCTAGAGCCGCGCCGGATGGATTGTTGGCGTAACATCGCCATTCGTAAGTTACGACCCGAGCGCGCCTCAAAAACTCATGAGACTGTTGAAAAAAGAACCAAGACAGTAATTCTGGCGACCGAATGCGCCTTGCGCGAACGAAGAATCAACAGCTTACGAGGCACATTTCTTCGCAACCGGGATACGAAAAGAGTTTTTCAA
>Ga0116121_1000715_pt1 | contig 15937 bp, 17 predicted proteins | sample June2015DPH_13_1_FD_89725 | JGI IMG/M metagenome (GOLD analysis project Ga0116121, IMG submission 89725) | Peatland microbial communities from SPRUCE experiment site at the Marcell Experimental Forest, Minnesota, USA - June2015DPH_13_10 | ecosystem: Environmental > Terrestrial > Soil > Wetlands...
CAACAGTGCTGGCTGGAAGCTAGCCGCTAGAAGCGAGTAGCTGCGAGACTACTCCTGCGTCGATTCCCGCCGCATCGCCCGCAGATCGATCCCCAACTGCTCCGCCTTCTTGTAAAGATGACTCCGCTCCAGCCCCAGCGACTTTGCCGCCAGACTCACATTCGAGTGGCTGCGCTTCAACTCCGCCAGGATTACTTCCCGCTCAAATGCATCTACGCGTTCCGCCAGCGCACCCGACGAAAATGTTGAAGAAGCCGCGGCAATAACGCCGCCACCTTTCGGCAAAGCTATTTCCACTGTCGCAAGATCAACCTGCCCGTCGGTCGCCAGCAGCATCAGCCGCTCCACCATGTTGCGCAGCTCGCGCACATTTCCCGGCCACGTGTGCGACTGCAGCGCGGCCAGCGCCTCCGCTGAAAACGGGACCGGCTTCCATCCATTCTGCGCACTCACCTGTGCCGCAAAATGCCCGACCAGTGCTGGTATATCTTCCCGCCGCTCTCGCAACGGCGGCAGCACCAGTGGAAAGACATAGATCCGGTGAAACAAATCCTGACGGAATTTCTCCTCCCGCACTCGCGCTTCCAGATCGCGATGCGTCGCCACCACCACCCGCACATCCACCGTCACCGGCCTATCGCCGCCAATGCGTTCCACTTCTCCTTCTTCCAGCACGCGCAGCAACTTGGCTTGCATCGCCAGCGGCATATCGCCAATCTCATCCAAGAAGATCGTGCCGTGATCCGCCTGCTCGAACTTTCCAATATGCCGTCCTGCCGCCCCGGTGAACGATCCTTTCTCATGCCCGAACAGTTCTGACTCAATCAGCTCCGCCGGAACCGCCGCGCAATTCAGCGTCACGAACGCTCCCCCGGCGCGCGCGCTGCGTTCGTGAATCGTCCGCGCCACCAGCTCTTTTCCCGTGCCCGTTTCTCCCAGGATGCAAACCCGCGTCTCACTCGCCGCCACCCGCTCCACCTGCGCCATCACGCGTTGCATGGCCGCGCCCTGCCACACAATCTCGTGCTTGCCCAACCGCTGTTTGAGTTGCCGGTTCTCGCTTTCCAGCCGGCGCAGCTTCAGCGCATTCTCCACCGTCAGCAAAAGTTTTTCCGTCGAGATCGGCTTCTCCAGAAAATCCAGCGCGCCCGCCCGCGTGGCCCGCACCGCCGTTTCAATATCCCCCTGGCCTGACATCATCACCACCGGCGCCGTCACTCCCTGCGCCTTCAACTCTTCCAGCAGCGCCAGTCCGCCCTTGCCCGGCATCACCACATCGGAGAGGATCACATCGAAGTTCTGCGCCTTGGCCAGTTCCAGCGCCTTGCCCGCGTTGTCGCACACCATGGCCTCATGCCCCGCCAGCCGAAACGCCCGCGCCAGCGAAGCCAGCGTATTCGCTTCATCGTCCACAATCAGCAGATGTGCTTTCGTCGGCAACCGTCCTCCTAATCTCTGACCCACTTCAACCGGCCTTCTGCGCCGTCTCCAATCCTCTCGGCAACTCAATCACAAATGTCGTGCCGCGTCCCGGCTCGCTCCTTACCTGAATGCTCCCTCCGTGATCGCTCACCACCGACTGCACGATGGCCAGCCCCAGTCCGGTGCCGTGACGCTTGCTCGTATAATAAGGAGTAAAGATCCGCGCACACTCCTCCGGCGTCAGCCCCGAACCAGTATCTTCAACTTCGATCAGCACTTTGCCGTCTTCCGTTCGCGTGCGCAGCGTGAGCCCTCCCCCTTGTGGCATCGCGTCCATGGCGTTCAGCACCAGGTTCGAAATCGCCCGGTGCAGCAGCTCCGCATCCGCCGCCACCGGCTCCAGGTGCGGATCAAGCTCCAGCTCACAGCTGATCTTCGCACGCCCCGGCGCTTCCAGCTGCGCCTGAAAAAGCTGCACCACGCCGCGAATCACTTCATTCACCTGCACCCGCTGCAACTGCGGCTGCGGCATCTTCGAGAACTCGCTGAACCTTCCAATAATTCCTTTCAGATTCGCAATCTCCGCCAGCAGCGTTCTCGAACTCTCCCGGAACACTTCCTCGAACTGCTCCGGATTCTGCTGCCGCGCCCGCACCAGATTCTCCACCGTAAGCTGCAGCGGAAACAGCGGATTCTTCAACTCATGCGCCAGCCGCCGCGCCAGCTCCCGCCATGCTGCCACCCGTTCCGCCTGCAACAACCGTTCTCGCTGCCCCAGCAACTCGGTGGTCATTCGATTGAACGAATCGGCCAATTGCCCGAGCTCGTCATCGCCCAACACATCCACGCGTGCATCCCAATTTCCCGCCGCCACTTTCTGCGCCGCGTGCGCCAGTTGCTCTACCGGACGCGTCACTCGCGCCGCCGCCCAACTGCTCAGCAGAATCGCCAGCAGAATTCCTCCGCCTCCCACGATCAACGCCGCCGACCGGATGTGCCGCATCAACTCCACATACGTCCGCCGCGAGTTTCCGATCAGCAGAATTGCCAGCAGCGGGCGTTCCTTGCCCTTGCCCGCTCCCAGCAGCGGAATCGCATGAAACACTTCATCCTCCGCCCGATCCCCCGACCACGCCACAACTCCCGTCATTTCCTGCCCATACTGCCGCACTGCATCGATGAGCGGTTCCAGCTTTTCTGGAGCGCGGAATTTGTCGGACGAAGATGTAGAGGTAGAAGAAGATGCCGAAGGATCGATCAGCAACTCCGCTGAGAACCGATTCCCGCGATTCTGATACAGCAGAGCCCGCATGCCAACCGGCAAATCCAGCCCGGAGAGAAACTCCTTATCCAGACGCCGCCCGCCCATCACATAGACCGGACGCTCTCCCACCAACGTCGCGCGTACCGCAAACAAACCCAGCGCTGTTCCATCCTGCAATTCTTCTTGCTTCAGAAATGCTTCCTGATCAGCCGCCCCGGAAAAACTGCCGGCCGCACCCTCGGGATATCCAAACTTCGCCGGCGACTGCGCCGAAGAAACGATTGTCCCATCACTCTCCACAAACTCCAGAAAGTCGAGTTGACTGTTCTCCGCAATCGTCTTCGCCGACTCAAAATAAGGACCCGAATCCGCCGGGGCGCGATTCAACGCCAACGCCATGCGGCTGACGGCTTCCGACGCGGCGATCGTCTCCACTCTCCGCGCCACATCCTCGCCCTGCTGGTTGAACTCGCGCCGGAACTGCGTCACCAGTGCCGCCGTTCTTTCGTCTTCGCTGCGCACGAAGGCTCGCCGCGTTACCTCTGAAACCAGCCACGCCACCGCCGCCACCGACAGGAACACCGTCAGCGCGAATACACCCAACAGTTTGCGGCGAAACATCATTCTTCTCTTTCCACCCACACCTCGTCGAGCCGCCGGCTTCAGTCCGCTCCCACCCGCAACCGTTCTACCGAATCGTTCGCATCATATCTCACCGTCCACTCCGCTGCGACTTTGATCAGTCAGTGAGAATCCATCCAGTACCTCACCCCCAATATCGATGTCTTCCTTGGTCGGTTAGCCCTTCTGCTCCGTTTTCGCCGCAACGGTCTGCCGGGCAAATTGCGGGACGGATTGCCGCACAGATTGTCGAACAAAGAACACCCGGAACACCTGCCCGAAAATAAATTCCTCCGCCAGCAGCGCCACTGCCAACGAAAAAACCATGCCCGCCACCACCGCCATGAATGTGATCGCCATTTGCATACTCGTTCCCTCCCCAAAGTTTTTTCGAATCCGCTCCGCGGTGAACTCGTTCCAATCGAAGCCGGAAGCCGGAAGCCGGAAGCCGGAAGCCCGTGCGCCGCAAGCCTCACGCAAACCTATATCGCAGGATGAGCACCAACCTTTACGGGATTGAAAAAGAATGACTTACAGGAGGTCTTACGGGCGCATGGAGTGGCCACGCGAGGTCACCGTGTCAGGCCAGACACACATTCGTGTGGGGACAGCCACCCTCGGCTGTCCAGCGGCCCAGCTTCATCGGGCCGCAACCGGTGCGGCGCTTGGTGGCCGCTTCAGACGCCGCCACGCTGCCGTGAATCGAGCTTGAAAATCAAGACGGCCCTGCGATCTGATTGTTTTTTTAAGGCGCCCGGTCCCGCCGTCTGGGGTTACGGCTTGTGGGGTTCTGTGGGTTGGGACCGGGCGATTCTTCAACTAGTAAGGACTAGTTCAATGTCGACATTCTGCCATTGCCGCAATCTTCATTTCCGTGACCGCCGTCACTCATCTGCGTGATTCTCGTCATCCGCCTCTTCGCTCTGCCACCCGCGCCAAGCTCACACCCAACCGTGATCCACGTCACGGCCTCATATCCTTCTCCCCGCTACACTGAAAATCGAGCGGAACCAGAACGCTGAATCTTATATCGGAGATTTTCTTCATCATGGCCTACGTAATCACTGATTCCTGCATCAAGGATTCCCTCTGCGTCGATGTCTGCCCCACCGATTGCATTCATCCCAAGCAGGATGAGCCCGGCTTCGAAGAGGCCACTCAGCTTTTTGTCGATCCCGCTGAGTGCATCGATTGTGGCGCCTGCGTCCCGGCCTGCACTTCGGATTCGATCCTCGCCGCCGACGATATCCCCGACGACAAGAAGCCTTTCATCGAGAGCAACGCCGCCTTCTTCAAAAACTAAGCTTGCGCCTCCTCTGGGCGCGTAGCCGGCGCAAGGCGTGGACTGACGAGTTCGCACCTTGCGCCGGTTGTTATTTTCACCACGGAGTTGCGGAGTCGCGGAGACACGGAGGAAACACAAAGGCCGATAGAGATTTTCTCTGTGTTCCCGATGCGCTCTTGGTGTTGAAGAACCTTCGTTTTTGCCCTCGCGTGTTCGGTTTGTATTTATTGTTCTTCTCTGTGTCTCTGTGTCTCTGTGTCTCTGTGCCTCTGTGGTGAAAAGCCTTTCGCCGTCATTTGACTTCCTCTTCTCCCCGCCGCTATCGTTGCCCGCATGAACGTAGTCAAAGCCACCCGCCAGTTCGAAGCCTGGCTGGCTCAACGCACTCGAATCGACCAGAGAGATCTCCGCCTTAAACACGCCAACATGAAGGCGGACGTCTTCATGTTTTTCCGTGCCACCTACTACCGCTGGGCGCAACTATGGCCTCAGGTCTGTCCCGACCTTGCCCAGGCGCCGCATGTTCTCGCCGTCGGCGATCTTCACATCGAAAATTTCGGTACCTGGCGCGACCTCGAAGGCCGCCTCATCTGGGGCGTCAACGATTTCGATGAAGCCGCCCCCATGGCCTACACCATCGACTTAGTCCGCCTCGCCGTCAGCGCTCATCTTGCCGTCGATGCCGGACGTCTCCCCCTCAAACGAGAAGACATCTGCGGCGCCATGCTCGAGGGCTATCGCGAATCCATGCAGGCAAAAGGCTGCCCTTTCGTCCTCGGGGAAAGGCATCAATGGCTGCGCCGCATAGCCCAAGGGGAACTCCGCGATCCCGTCCACTTCTGGCAGAAGATGGACGCGCTTCCCACCCTCAAAGCCGAATGCCCCGTCAGCGCCATCGACGCTCTGCAACATTTAATGCAGTCCGCCGGAATTCCGTTTCGCATTGCCCACCGCACTGCTGGACTGGGCAGCCTCGGCCACGCCCGCTATGTGGCGATTGCCGACTGGAACGGAGGCCGCATCGCCCGCGAAGCTAAGGCTCTGGTCCCTTCGGCCGCGCACTGGGCGCAGACCGTCGAGGCTAAGAAGGGCGCCGGAAAAAATGAAGGCCCCGCCGAAATCCTCTACCAGACCATCATCAACCGGGCCGTGCGCTGTCCCGATCCTTTCGTGCAGTTGCGTGGACGCTGGATCGTTCGCCGTCTCGCTCCCGACTGCTCCCGCATCGAACTCGCCTCCCTGCGCGCCCCCGATACCGAACTCCGCCTTCTGCACGCCATGGGATGGGAAACTGCCAACATCCATCTCGGCAGCCCGTCCGCCCGCAAACTCGTTCTTCACCATATCGCCAAACAAAAAGGCAAATGGCTGCACCACGCCGCCGAAGCCATGCTCCAAGCCGTCCAGGAAGACTGGGACGTCTGGAAGAAGAAAGGCTACGCTTGATTCGAACCGCGCCGCGCCATTCGCCAGAATTCTTCTCCGTTCGCCGCCAGGTTTTGAAGAGTCTCGGCTTCGCCGGCGGAGCCATCGTTGCCGGCCTCGCCGCGCCTTGGCGATTGATGGCGAATTCAACGCAGATCGCTACAGCCCCGCCGAATCCTGCATTGCGAGTCGGTGAATTCAATAAAATCTACGATCCCTCGATCGGAGAACAAACCCGCTGGTACATCAACGACCACACCTTCATTCGAGCCGAGGATGGTCAGTGGCATCTTTTCGGCATCACTCATCGCGAACCCGCGAATCCCTATCAGGAAAAGTTTCTCGCCCATGCTACCGCTCCCGATCTCATGGGTCCGTGGACCAGGCAATCGTCCGTTATGCACGCCACCACAAAATACAATGAAAGGGTTGTATGGGCCCCGTATGTACTGAGGCATGATGGCCTTTATTGGATGTACTACTGCGCTGGCGGAAGAGACCACGCGAAGTATCGCATTCATCTCGCCACTTCATCCGATCTCTGGAACTGGGAACGGCACCCCGCGAATCCAATGGTTGTGGATGGCTACGACTCGCGTGACCCCATGGCAATCCCATTCAACGATCAATGGCTGCTGTATTACGTCGCCACCAGCACGCCCACCGGCGGGAACCACACGGTAAAGGTTGCCACCAGTCCGGACTTGATTCATTGGTCGCACCAGCAGGAAGTCTTCCGTGATCCTGAGGTCGGCACCTACGGCGGTCCCACCGAATCACCCTTCGTGGTTTCTCGCAATGAAAAGTACTACCTCCTTGTCTGCACCAATCACGGCTACAACGAAACCGCAGTTTACGAGAGCGCGACGCCCTTTCATTGGGACGCTGCGAATCTGGTCGCGAAATTTCTCGCCCACGCCGCCGAAGTGATTCATACCCCGGATGGAAAATGGTTTGTCTCTCGCGCCGGCTGGGGACAAGGTGGCGTATATCTCGCAAATCTCACCTGGGAGAACTAAGGGGTAGTTACAAGTCTCAACCACATCCTCTTTTATGAGGCCGTCATCCCGAAACGCGGCGTACTTCAGCCGCGTGAGGGATCTCCTGCGGATAAAGCCAATGGCAGATCCTTCGCATTTTTCAGCGAGGGTAGCAGGACTCGCATCCCCCGCCTGCGTTACACTATCTCGCCGCCCATGCCGCTCACTTCCCACGAACCTGATGAACAAGACCCCAACCAACTCCTGACCGCACTCGAAGCCGCCAAAGGTCGCTTCGACTCCGGCCACTCCACCCTCATCGCCAAACTCCTCGCCCAACTCTCCAAGCTGCAACTCGCGGACCCTCACCAGCTCATCCGCTTCCACGAGTGCCTGCTTTTTCTCCGCGCGTTTCCGCACGCGCCGTCGCACATCCCGCGCGTCGAGCGTCTTCTCAATACCTTTCACGAACGCATCGAGAAACTCCGCACCGCCAACGCCGACATGTCCCCATTCGACGACTTCGACACTTCCGGCATCGCCGCCACCACCATGCAGGACACGCTCTCCTTCGACGTCGCTCACTGGCTCGCCCACCGTATTCCACGCAATGTTGACATAGCCTGGAACGATTACTGGGACGACTACCAAGCCGAGCGCGCCCGTACCAATACCTGGCCGCGTTTCATTCCTCTGCTCGAAGAAGACGCCGACGTCGAAGCCAACATTCCCTGGCAGCGCTGGCTCGACCACGCCCGCGGCCGTCAAAACCCGCTTCCCTGGCTCCTCACCCGCTTCGCGCAACTCCCACTTCCCGCCCGCCAGCGCTCCGAACTCTACGATTCCCTTCGTCTCCCCATTCGCTGGAATCTCGAAAACCTGAAACTCTCCCGCACCCGCAACTTCACTCGCCCCCGCCGCTTCTACTTTCACAACTCCCCGTTCATTCAGCGCAGCGAAGTCTCTCTCTCCCAGGAACTATCTCAACCCCCACCCAAACTCGAAAAGCTCTCCGCCGCCGCCGGAGATTCCGTCATGCACGCTATCCGCGAAATCATGGTCGTCCGCTACCGCGAACTCTATGGCACCACGCTCGGCGATCCCAGCTCCGTCGTCCGCGCCGATCTCGGCCGCGGCGTCGTCATGCATTTCTGGGGACTCCCGCCCACTCGCCGTCTCCCCCTCCGCGCCTACCTCGCCGGATACACTCTGAAAAACGGCGTCCCCATCAACTACGTCGAAGCCATCGGCCTCTGCGAATGGATCGAGGTTGGCTTCAACACTTTCTACACTTATCGCCAAGGCGAAACCGCCTGGATCTACGCCCAGGCCCTGCGCTGTCTCTGCGCCCTCACCGCCGCAAAATGTATTTCGATTTATCCTTACCAGATCGGCCAGAACAACGACGAAGCCATCGACTCCGGCGCCTTCTGGTTCTACCGCAAGCTCGGCTTCCGCTCCGGCCGCCCCGACCTGCGGAAATTGAGTGAGAGAGAAGAGAAGAGAATCGCCGCCAACCCAAAATATCGCACTCCGCCCCGCACCCTGAAACGTCTCGCCGAAGCCCACGTGTTTTATGAACTGAGACCATCCGCCGAGAGACTCACGAAACCAGATGTGCGGAGCCGCCTCGAGGCCGGCACTACCGTGGAAGAGCGGCCCTTCCAGGGCCGCGTTACGCGCACTTTGAAAGAAACGGGCTTCAGCCCCCGTGGCGACAACGCCGGCCCCTGGGACACTTTCTCCACCCGCAACCTCGGCCTGCGCATCGCCAACCGCATGTCGCGCGAATTCAATGGCGACGCCCACAAACTCCGGCAAGCCTCCACCACCGCCGTCACCCGAGCCCTAAACCTCAACCCCACCCGCTGGACCCCCGCCCAAAAGCAGTCTCTGGAAAACTGGTCGCTGGTCCTGGCTCTGATCCCCAACCTAACCCGCTGGACGCCCGCCGAAAAACATCAACTCATCAAAATCATCCGCGCCAAATCCGCTCCCAACGAAATGCCTTACCTCCGCCAGACCCAGCGCCACCCCCGCCTCCGCTCCGAACTCCTCCGCCTCGGCTCGTAGCCCGCGCAGGGCGGACACTCCTATCCCTGCACGTTTGATTTTGTTTTGGATCTGAATCTGGATGTAATCCGACCCGAGTTCGACTCACTCGGCGGACTTATTTCAAGCCGAGCTCGCCATCGTACTGTCGGATAATCCCATAGCACTCGCAAGCTGAGTCTTCGAGTTTCTTGCGGTTCATGATCTTCACCGCGCCACGGGTGTACTCGATGAGTCCCTTCCTCTGCAGAACACCGGCTGCCAGGCTCACGCTAGGTCTGTCTGTCCCCAGCATCGTCGCCAGAAAATCATGAGTGATGGGCAGCGATCCCGAATCCACTCTGTCCTGGGTCATTAGCAACCACCGGGCCAGGCGCTGCTTAACATCGTGCAGCCGATTGCACGCGGCTGTTTGCGCAACCTGCATCCCCCGAATTGCGGCGTAGCGGTGCAACATCAATTGCAGACCTGGAGCGGACTCCAGCGCATTTTGCAGGGCTCCAACTTTTATCCGAAATCCGTCCCCCGTCACTTGCACCACCGCCCGCAACGGGCCTCGGCTCAGGCCAACCGCCGCTGGAGTTCCGCTAAAGCCCTCGTTGCCAACTATCCCAGCTTCGGCGGTCTTGCCATCTTCCATTACGACCACAAGAGAAATCAAACCTCGATTCGGGAAATACGCAAACTCCAGCTTTGCCCCCGCTTCGTGAAGCACTTGATGGTCTGGCAAGCTGACGTGTTCCAGGTGAGGCCGAAGTGACTTGTACTCGCTATCGGAGATGGATAGAAGTATTTTATTGCCGACTGGCTTTCCTGCGCCATTCGTCCGCTCGCCGGAATGCACGACTTGGGGGTCTTTGCGCGCCACGAGCTGGAACCGAAGAGCCTCCGGGATGCGGGTATGAATTCACCCGCCGTCATGTGCCAAACAGGAATTGTGTTTGTTCGCGCTACACGGCGGAGTATACAGGGTCCAAACGCGAGCTTCTGTAGGCTACCCTACATTGACCCAGCCATCCGGCGTGCGAGCAGCATTACACACGAAACCGGACCAAACTCGAATGCGATTTCCGTTGTCCTTCATCCCGCGAAATCACACGTTCGCGCGGCCACATCGCTTCCTCGTCTATGTAGGATGCCCGACAGACTATCGACCTTGGCGCGTGTACACTTCGCCTTCACTTTGTGCATCTTCTGCTGCGCCCAGACTGGGTGACGGTTTTCTGCGCTAACTAATAGGCGGCCATGAACCAGAAACTGGTATGGATTGAGCAACCGCGTTTTCGGGGCTTTGGTTGCTCCGAATGTGGATGGCTGTTCAAACCCTCTGGTCCGCCCGCAGGCACGTCTTTCGATGAAATGATGCGCGCCTTCGAGTTGCAGCGCGACAAAGCGTTCAGCCTGCACGTTTGCGCCGATCACCCAAAACGCCAGGAGCCCAACCCTGAATAGTTCCACCCTCCACCCTTGCCATTGGATCCAGATCCGAAGCCCGAAGCCCGAAGCCGAACGGATGCCTTCAAGCCGCAAATGCTAAAGTCTTTCTTATCGCTCCTCCATGCCTCCGCCCATCCTCCTCTACGACGGCGTCTGCGGACTCTGCAACCGCCTCGTCCAATTCATCCTCCGCCGCGATCGCAATGCCGTCTTCCGCTTCGCCTCGCTGCAAAGCGCGCTAGCCGCCCGCATCCTCACCCGGCACGGCGCTAACCCCCGCGATCTGGATACTGTCGCCGTCGTCGTCAATCATGACTTCCCCGGCGAGTCTCTACTCTCCCGCTCCGACGCCGTCCTCTTCATCCTTCATCAACTCGGAGGTCTCTCGCGTGCCGCCGCATTCTTTCTGCAACTCCTGCCCCGGTTCCTTCGCGATTCTGTCTACAACGCCATCGCCCGCCGCCGTTACCGCATCTTCGGCCGTTCCGAAACCTGCATTCTCCCCAGCGCTCAAGACCGCACCCGCTTCCTCGACTTGTAGTTCGTCCCGAACCTTCTCCTACAAATCCCGAGGCCCGCTCTCCATCTCGCTTCCCTCCGGCGTCTCTCTCAACAGTTCGTGCAAATCAAGCCGCCGCGTGTACATCTCCAGCGCTCCGTCCGCCGCGCGCGGCCATTTCTCCTTGGGCTTGTCGCAATACAATTCAACTCCGTTCTCATCGGGATCGTTCAGGTAAATCGATTCGCTCACGCCGTGGTCCGCCGCACCTTGCAGCGGAATCTTCGCCGCCAGCACTCTGCGCAGCGCCGTGGCCAGCGCCGCCCGTGTCGGATAAACAATCGCCGTATGATACAGCCCCGTGGTCCCCGCCGCCGGAGGCGAACCTCCCAGACTCTCCCACGTATTCAGCGCAATGTGATGGTGGTATCCGCCCGCCGACAAAAATACCGCCCCATCCCCGTACCGCTGCATCACTTCGAGTCCCAACACTCCGCTATAAAACCGCAGCGCCCGCTGCAAGTCAGCCACCTTCAAGTGCACATGCCCAATTCGCACCCTCGGGTCCACCACGTAAGCCGCCGAGCTCGGCGGATTGTTCTTCGGCGCAGCCATCTCCATCCCTCCCACAATCGGATGGATTATAGCCTGACTTTCCGCCTCGCCCTCTCATCACACCGGGCTGTGATTCCGGTCATTGGACCGCGCCGCCAAATTGCGTAGCTTTTATCCAGTAGCTTCTATCCTAAGGAGAAATCCTATGGTCACCGCCCCAACCCTCGCCCCCGAAGAAGAGGAGCTAGCCGTCGAGAAGAGAACCGTGAAACTCTCTGAGCCGAAGCCGCCCGCGCGGAAGCAACCATCGCGCAATCTGCTCTCCGAGATCTTCGAAGGACACGAAGAGTTTCTCGGCCTGACTCCCGATTAGTCAGGACGGTCAAGCTCGCACTCTCCCGCCGAAAGCCCGACGCCTGCGCCGTTCCAACCTCACGACACCGCCGGCAAGCCAGCCCGGGTTGCACTTGATTTTGGGTGGCGCAGCGGTTCACCGCTGCGATAACGGATCATTTCCAAAGTCGGCTTTAGCCGCTGAGGTGGCGATCCCGTCCGGGAGACACTTTTTCCGCAGCCCGTTCAGTCCTATCGCCCAAGCCCAATAAAGACGCGGGCTTTGGCCCATGAGGGAGCGAGAGGCGTACTCCTTACCTTTATGAGCTGGCTTCTCGCTGATTATGTTGCGGTGGCTTTTGAACTCGCGCTGCTCTTGGGCCTGGTCAGCGACTGCATCATACCCTCCAGAAACGAAAAGAATACGTCCACCGCGTATCCCACGAGAAATGCGATGGCCAGGGGCGAGATGGAAGCTCCTTCCGTGATGGAGAAATTGCCAAACAGCCCCACTACGGCTCCGCCAATGCCAGCAATCAGAAAACGGGCCCAATTTGCCCGCGAAGAGGGCGTGAACGTCAGGGTCCTTAGCTCCTCTTCGAAAGACCGCAGCAGATAGGCGCAGGTACCTAGAAGTGCATACAGAATCGGGAGCAGGCAGGTGGTGATCGCGCCGTAGGAAACCGAAACCAGATCGAGAACGTCCTGGCCGAACGACCGAACGTCCTGATAGGTGCTGGTTAACGTATCCAGAGCAAGCGGCATGTTGGGCAGGCCCACTGGCAGCTGGAACATCTCCTTGAGCGTTTTTTGGTTGTCTTCATTCTGCTTGCCACTTAGTTTCCGGTTCCATCGGTACTTGGCATAAGGATCTTGCTCGGCACTCAACACCAGCAAATTCAATTGACGAGATCGGGCGTCGATAGCTCGAATCGTCGAGGCGTATTGCTGCAGTTGCGTAATGACATCTCCCTCGTTAAGCCCCTCGGGGAGCTCCGGCTTCTCGGGAGTTCCTTTCGTCGGAGCCGCTTGTGTTCCCAGCTCCCCCCTAAGCTTTACTACCAACTCGTTGGCGGTGGCGATGTCGGTGCGAATGGCACTCGATATCGAAGAAGTCACAAAGCCGAGCACGGAAAACAAAAATATCGGAATCGCCAGGAGGCAGGCCCACAGCCGCAAAGTCTTGATCGTGGGCTTGGTCAGGCGGTCAGCCGACGCTTCTAAACTCTCCGCCGTAACCGGCTTCAGTTCGTCAGCCAGTTTCGTCAGCGCCGCCAGCAAACTCGCCGCTTGCGTGTCATCCCATCCCCCGCTGGTGGCAGCCTTCGCTCGCAAAATGCTGGTCCGCGTCGTGTCATCGACGCTTCTTCCCGTTTCCGCCGAATACACCAGCAGACGCATCGCATCATCCACCGCTCGAGGAAAGTCGGGATCCGGCTTCCACGGCGGATCGTTCTCCTCCGGGTCCGATTCGGTTTTTGGCCGGAACCACTTAAGCAGATCCATTTCTTAACCTCCTGCGGGGAAGGAAACGCGCCTTTTGTGGGCCTCCAGTTCCTGGGAACTCTGCAGCCACTTCGCAAGCCAGGGGCCAACTCGGAGCGGGGCAGAGCCCGTTCAACAATCCCCGCACTTGCAACGACATACGCCAGGAAAGTCAATTTCAGCTCGGATCACTCGCCGCTTTTTCCCTATCCGAATGGATGTTGGTGCATATCCATCCGGTGAGCGCCCCCGAGCCTCGCTTTCCCTACACGTTCGTCGGCGGGTCCAGAAGCTCACCATCCTTATTGATCGTGTCTCCCCCTAGGGCGCCTGTATCTTGCAGGTTCGCCGCCAGCGTCAACTTCGCCATCGCAATAAGGTTGTGTAAGGTTCTACGGTAAGCGCGCTCTGCGAATGCGAGCTCTTCTTCTGCGAGCTCGATTTCTGCTTGGGTCGGCATGTTTTGGGATTCCTTCGTTGAATTCGGCTCATCTCAATTCGCTAGACTTGTCGGAGCCGTTAAAGGATAGTGTCGTCCCCCCCGCAAACGTTTCACGCCGTCAGGCGCAAAAGGTCGGGACAAGTCTGCCTCTGGGCGAAGCCGAAGGGGACAGCACAAACGGGCGAACTGAATGATCAAGCTCACCGCGCCCGTCCGCCGAAAACCGCAGACGGGGCAGCCTCAACTGAAGATATTGCCGATAATATAAATCCAGGGAAGGGTCGATCACGCCGAGTGGCGTTCTTTGAACTCCTCAATCTTGACCTTGGCCTTGGCTTTCGTGTCATCCACAGACTGGCTGAGGTTCTCTCGCCTCTGGGTTTCCTTTTCGGCGCTGGCCTGTTTGTGCGATTCGTGGATCTGCTTCGCGGCGTCCTTGGCATCACCCCAGGTTTCCTGCACCGCCCCTTTGGCTTGATTGACCACCCCTTTGTTGGCCAGCTTCTGGCTGCCAACTGTTTTTCCGACGCTCTGCTCCACTTTGCCCACTGCCTGATCGATCTTGCCTGCCACTTGATCCTTATTCATGAGTTCTCCTTATACTGATTGGTTGCGGATTTCCTGAATGTGGTTGGAGCCCCTCACGCTCGCTTGCGGATTTTCACTGCCATCTTTCCCGAGACGCGGGTTTTCTTGCGAGCCACAGCAACCGTCTTTTTCTTTTTCTTCTTCTTGGTTGCGGCTTTAACCGGAGGCAGCAACGTCAGCTTGGGCTTTCTTGCCGTGCGCTCAGGCTGTTTTGCCATGCGGTGGTGGCCATGCTGCAGCGGCTGGATGCGCGCCGCTTCTTCTTCCGTTCGCAGCTGAGTTTCGCTAGCTTTTTCCCGCTCCTCGTCAAGGTATTCTTTAATGGTTTGAGTTGTCATGGTTGCAGTGTGGCAGAACGCTCCCGCCCAATCTGTCCTGTTTTGGCCACTCGGTCACAATTCAGGAAACCACGAGAAATCCCATTTGCCCAAAAACCTGTCAAGAGCAAAACTTGACCTTTTCCCCGTAACTCATTGCTTCCATTCGACAAATAAATCTAAAATCGTGACTCATTCACCCCCCTGAACGTGATATAATAGAGGTATAGATCGAAAAAGGCGCAGGCCCTCCAGCTTGCGCCTTTTTCTTTTTCCGGGATATTTCCCGGACCGAAGACCGAAGACCGAAGATCGAAGACCGACGATCGACGATCTAACACCAAATACTCAACACCTGAATCCATGCGCAGACGCAAGGGCCCGCCCCACGGACGCAACCAGCGTCCGGCCCAAGCCCTGCCCGCCCCGCGCCCTCAAACTCCCTTCGAACGCGAAGACGCCACAAAGCGTTGCGGAGAGGTTTCCGAACTCGCCTTCGCTCTCGCCGCCGCCCGCCACCGCTTCGGCGTCTCCCGCCCCTACGGCGACAGCGAACGCTACGACCTCATCCTCGACTGCCATCGCTGCTACCCTCCCGACCTCGGCCCTCTCACCACCTACCTCGACCCCCGCTTCCGCCCCCGCCTCATCCGCGTCCAGGTCAAAGCCACCACCCAAATGCAGTCCGGCGTCTACCGCGTCAACGCCCACCGCCGCATCCACGGACGCGCCGTCCCCTACAAACTTTCCGAAATCGATTTCTTCGCCGCCTACGTCATCCCCGAGGATTCCTGGTTCATCTTCCCCCTCCCCCACATCCTCGGCATGACCGCCCTCTGCCTAGCCCCCAAACGCAACCGCAAGCCCCACCCAAGCGACCCCTACCGCGAAGCCTGGCACCTCCTCTACGAACCCGACGGCCTGGAATTCGCCTAAACAACCCCCGCCCCCATTGTCATCCTGAGCGTAGCAGCCACTCCGCGAAGCGGAGTGGTTGCGCAGTCGAAGGATCCCTTGCGCCGCGTTCTCAGCAATGCCTCGTCAAGGCATTCTCATCGCGCACCCGCCAGCTTTTGACGCTGGCGGGTGGCGACCACAAAGGCCCCGACTACCGTGGAAGAGCGGCGCTTCAGCGCCGCGTAAAGATCCATAATCCAAGCGGGCTTCAGCCCCAGGCTCTTGCCCGTGTGGGACGGACACTCCCTTCGGCTCCGCTCAGGGCAGGCTCTGTC
>Ga0116121_1000726_pt1 | contig 15758 bp, 11 predicted proteins | sample June2015DPH_13_1_FD_89725 | JGI IMG/M metagenome (GOLD analysis project Ga0116121, IMG submission 89725) | Peatland microbial communities from SPRUCE experiment site at the Marcell Experimental Forest, Minnesota, USA - June2015DPH_13_10 | ecosystem: Environmental > Terrestrial > Soil > Wetlands...
CAGGGGCATCGACGCGTTCCGTAATCGCCAAAAATGGTTCGCTGTCGAAAAACACAACCGCTGCGATGGTCGCGGTCACAAGGAAAACGGCCAGCCAGCCGCGCAGGGAAAGTGTCCAAACCTCTTTGCGGCGGAAAAGCCCGCCACAGGCGGTGCGGCTGCCGACGCTCCCGACGGCGCCCACATTCGGACGATTGCGCGCCATAATATCGCCGTCCATACCTTACTTCTTTTCCGCGGGGTTTGACGCCGCGGCAGCCCCGGGAGCGGTTTGACCGGAAATTGCGACCAGCAAATTGGTCAAGGCGTGGAACATCTGGGCCTGCGGCCAGCGGAGGTACGGCAGGGTATGTCTGATTCCGCCGATGTACACGCGAGTGACAAAGTGACCATCGGGCAACTGGTACTGTTGACAAACGATTCGAGCGAGCTTGTGCGCGAGGGCAAACGCTTCCGGAATTTCATCCCGCAGCACGGCCCCCAGCGTGATGGCCTCGGCAAAATCGTACATTTCCAACCGCACGATCTGTGTGCGCGGTTTGACCGCAAACGACCTGGGCAGGCCATCCGGCCCAAACAGCTCCCGCCGGTAATAGTCGAATCCCTTTCTGATGGCGCCGGTCACGTCACCGCTGCCCAATCGGCGGTTGAGCTTGGCAAGGTTCTTCAAAACAAAGCAGGTGTGAAAATGGTCGATAAAGCGTTCCGACCCATGGTCCAAAGCGTATGGCCAGGAACCATCGACCTGCTGGCTCTGCAGAATGAAATTGAGATTCTGCCGGGCGCTTTCCAGGGACGCCGGTTGGCCGAAGCGGTCCGCAGCCTCGAACAGGACCATGGCGCGATAGGCGCTGGCATTGATCACCTGGCTGTGGTCGGTTGGCGAATAACTGCCAGCCGCCGCATCCGCCGAGGTTGGCGTGTTGTGCAAGTCATGTTGCACGAATTGGGCAATGGACTTGGCAGTGCCAAAAAAACTTTCGTTGCCCGTCAGATCAAACAGTTTTAGATACGCCTCAAAGCAGTAAGGGGTGGCCGTGATGAAGGGGGTGTTCTTCTTCCACAATCCGCGATGGTGCTGCCAATCGAACGGGTACCCCCAACAAGGGCCGCTGTAACCGGGAATGCTGTAGCGCAATAAATCCCGCGCCAAATCGAGCGCCTTTTGCAGATGGACATCATTCCCCGTCAGTTGGTAAAGATTGGCAAACGCGAGGATCAACTGGCCATCCGCCGTGGCAAACCGCTCCTGGTCAACAAACCATTTCCGCCAGCGCGGGTAAATCACCTCCATCGCAAGGATCGGGGCAATCAACGGCAATCCCAAGGCGGGATGCCGATAGTACATGCGGCGCGAAAACAAGCCGTAAGCCGTTCCCCAGATGTCGTAAGGGTCCCAACTGGCATATCCGACAGCCCCCAACCAACGCTGAAACGAACCCACTGCGGCCCAAATTTCCTCTGGGCGGTACGGATTTTCAGAAATCACGGAGGGAATGAACGAAACTGCCGAGATCGTGTCAAGCTTTTCCTTGCCAGGATGAGGTGCCGGAAGCACGATGATTCATTACTGCGTGATACGCAGATTTGACGGAGGACTGAGGATCTGCACGATAGAGCCAGGCGACCCGATCGCGTTCACCATCAGCGTCGGCGTATAACTCGTATTGGTATTGAACGTGATGACGTCTCCTTCTGCGCCGTTGGTGATGGCCACGGTATAGTCATCCAGCGGTGTAATTTGCGGAATGGAACCGCCGGGAGGAACTGGATAGATGACCGTCATAAAGTGGAAACTGTTGGTCGGCTGCGCATTGTTAAACCAGAGGACATTGGCTTGCGGCCATTTGTCGCCAAAATCACCGGTCAAATTGGTCCAGTAATTCTCGCCCGTGAAGGGGTTCATGCGGTAATTAACATCGGCATTGGTTCCCGACATGTTATAGACCGTTAATTCAGCCGGGTTCACCACTTGCTGAACGTAAACGGTGACATTGCTGTGACTGAGCCAACTGGGCGTTGTATAATTAAACGACATGTTGTTCGTGTTCAGATTCAAGGTTGGCGGCAAGATATGGTACACCCACGAGAAGGTGTTGGTGGGCGGGCCGGCCATCTGCATGGTATCGTAAATGACCAGGTATTTCTTGCGATTGAACAAAAGCTGCCGGGTAACATTGGTCAAATTATAGAGCGGCCCATTTTGGTGGAGATTCACAAATTGTTGCGGCAACAACCAGCCCGTGCAGAAGGAGCCGATATTGGTGATGGCGTAGGCATGGGTCAGATCAACCGCACAATACGTGAAAGCATCGTTGTTCGTAAACGCGATGAAACGGCAATAATAGGGGAAGGTCTCCTCCCCGTCCGGCTGATCCTCTCCCAAACCATTGACCATAAGAACATTGTGTGCCCATGGAACCTTCGCATACGCACATTGGCTGCCGTTTGTGTCATCGCCGCTGGCGTCGGTCACAGGCGCTCCATAAGCCCACATCTGAAACGAGCCGTCGCTGAGATGCGTATGACCCATCTCTGATCCAGCGGGCCGGGCCTGAAGGACAATGCCGACGCCATTGCTGAACCCCGCGACTGTGCTGGGAGTCGTTGAGGACGTAATCATCCAACCTTCATTGGTGTACAACACGGCCAGATTGGTCGTGGGCTGCAGGGGCACGTTGCAATTAAACCAATACGGGAGGAGGATGGTGCTGGCGTCGTCCAGATAAGGGCCATGATTCATGCTCATGAAGAAGTTCTCCTGGTTCCACCAATGCTCCCAGATGGTGGGACTGCCGGTGAATACCGCCATGTTGCGCCCCAGTTGCCCGACTTCCCAGTCCTCGAGGTCCCCGTAGCTGCAATCGCCCCATGGTTCGTGTGTGAAAGCATAAGCAACCGGTTCAATGTGGTCCCACCAGTCGGCCGCCTTGAGGATAAATGGATTGTTGGTCCAAGCGGCTTCGGGAAAGACGGATTGGAACATGCTGTGTGTCACCAGCATTCGATCTGTGCCCATGTGGACGGCCGTATAAGGGCGCGCGTTGCCCATTTCCTGGTAATAACAATAGGTGGGACCCAACATGTAGTTGACGCCCATATTGAAAAGATCAGCACACCAAGGATGTTCGTTGTACCCTGCCAGGGCTTGGAGCATAGCCAGATAAAAATCGTCGCTGGCATGACTGGCTCCGTAAGTGGCCAGTGTTCCACCAGTCGGCATCAAGTAGCCGGTGTTGTATTGGCCTGTCGGATCCGGAGTCGTGTTGTAAAAGGGCGGGTTGCCTTCGAACCAAACCAGGTCGCTGCCCATGACTATGTAACGGCAACGCGAGGCCAGGGAGTAGAGGATGTTCGATTGCTGCACAGGGGTGAGGAGGTCGTAACACCAGTCATAACCCAGCGCGAGGGCGCGCCCCTCCAATTGCGCGATGCTGCTGTAAATGGGATCGGTGCTATAATTGCCCAAGGCGTTGGTCATGTAATCGTTGGCCACGAGGCCGAGGGCCTGTTGTGGTTGCGCGTTAGACCAGACTGGGGATTGGGTGACGACCCACATCAAGGCGACAGTGTAAACATCGCTGGCCCAAGTCCCGCGAGCGACGTTGGTTGGAATGGTGCCCGGCCACCAGGAGTTGGTGATTATCTGGCTGGCGCTGGCCTGAATGTTCTTCCATCCCTTGCCGATATCAGAGAAGAGCCGGTTCGTTGTGCCGCCGGAGTAGGCGGTTTGCATTTGAGTCAACCAAGCGTTGATGTTCGACCGGCTGGCGGCATTGATGAAGATATAGGGATGCTGCGCCTTGTTGGCAAGATAAGTGGGGTCGGCCATCATGCTGCGGTCCCAGACCTGGGCATTCGGCATAATTGAAAAGGTGTACGTCGGGCTCCAATAATAGACATTCGTGGGCAGGCCTGCGAGAATGCTCCAAAAGAAACCGTTGGTCTGGCCAGTGGGGTTAAGCCCCTGAATATAGCCGACCCGCCAATAACAAACGGAGTTGGTGAAGGGGGCCATGGTGCTGTAAAAATTCCAGGGCGTGGTGACGTTGACGGCCAGGTTCTGAAAACCCGAATCGTATGCCACCTGAAGAATAAACGTTTTGGGCGTCTTATCACTCTGAAACGTCGAGATGTTGGTGGCGTAGCACCATTGAAAGTGGGGCGGATTAATCGACACCATTTCATTATTGGCCGGGACGAAGTTGATGGCGCGCTCCCATTGCGCTTTTGAGGGCAATGAAACCAACGTTTCCTGGCCGACGTTGGTTTGCGCGCGGACGCCGCTTGCGCCACACACGGCCAAAAACAAGAACACAAATCTTAAGACCGCCTTGGGAAAAGAATTTCTACTCATAATTTCTGCTGTCGGTTGTTCACTTTTTTGCTCCAAAACCGCGCCCCTGCGCCGGCTGCGTTCACCAACGAATTAAGCACCAATCGTGCCAGACCGAACGAAAATGGTCAATCCGCATCCTGCCATGTTGGCCCGCCTTGGTCAGAATTGGAAGTAAATAAACGGATTCATCATCAGGGGCGCGAACAAGTAGAGCATCAACAGGGTCATCGCCACGACAAAAGCGCCGGCCACGGTTACCCGCCGTAGAACCAGGTACGGCCCGGAAATAGTGGCGTCTTCGATGCCGGCTCCCAGCAAACCGCAGAGCCAGCCCGTCCACACCGACGCCGTGTTCTGATGTTGGCGCCGCTCGATAAGCCAGCCCACAAAATGCGCGATCACGCATAAGATGATAGTATAAAACAGCCAGACTGAGATCCAATTGTACCGGCCCGGCGCAAAGCCGGCCATGCTTTTGAGAATGCTCATGGTGTCCCTGAACGATTTGGCGCGGAACGGCACCCATGTGACCATCACGAACAGCATCGTAAAAATCCAGCCAAGCAGCGCCGGCAGGGCGATGTGTGGGCTCGCGCGCTTGACCCAGACTTTGTGCCACGTCAGGGCGCAACCATGCAGTCCGCCCCAAAGGACGAAGTTCCAATTGGCGCCGTGCCAAAGGCCGCCCAACAACATGGTCAGAAACAAGTTGCGATAGGTCATCAGAACTCCGTGGCGGTTGCCGCCCAGAGGGATGTAGAGGTAATCCCGGAGCCAGGCGCTAAGGGTCATGTGCCACCGACGCCAGAACTCCGTGATATTCGTGCTGAGGTAAGGCATCTTGAAGTTTTCCGGCAAATCGTAGCCAATCATGCGCGCGGTGCCGATCGCCATGTCCGAATAACCGGAAAAATCGCAGTAAATCTGGATCGTATAGGCCGCCACCCCGCACCAAACCGTCGCCGTGTCGAAAATCCCGGGCGTGGCAAAGACGGTGTCGGAAACCAAGGCCATCCGGTCCGCAATAAAAAGCTTTTTCACCAAGCCTTGGAGAAACATGCTCGAACCGGCCGCGAGGCGCTCGGCAGTCGGCCCGATGACGCGATCCATTTGTGGCAGGAACACCGAGCCGCGGACAATCGGGCCGGCAATGAGTTCCGGGAAAAAGGTGATGAAGGTCGCGTAGTCCAGCCATGACCGGCACGGTTGGAGCCTTCCCCGGAAAACGTCCACCGTATAACTCATGGTTTTGAAGGTGTAGAAACTGATGCCTGCCGGGAGCAGGATATTGATGGTAGCGACGCTGAAGCCAAATCTGGAGCTGGCCACGTTGAAGTTTTCGAGGAAGAAATTGCAGTACTTGAAATAGCCCAGGATGCCCAAATTTGAGACGATGCTGACCAGTAGCCAGCGTTGCTTGACGCGGCGGATTTCGGAGGCGGCGATGCGCGATGCTGCCCAGTAATCGATCACACTTATCGCCAAGAGCAGCCCCAAGTACCGCCAGTCCCAGGCAGCATAGAAAAAGCAGGAGGCGACCGCCAAGGCGCGCTTCTTGGGAGTGCGCCCAGGAATCAACGCCAAAACCACCAGAGTCACTGCCAAAAAGATGATGTACCTGGGACTAGTGAACAGCATGGCTTATTCTTTGGTACTCGTCAAAGAGCAGATCGGCCGCAGCTTGATGGCCGTAACGGTTCCAATGGCCCGCGTTAAAGCGCGTGTTTACAAATCCGTAGGGGGCTTGCCCGGCCGCCGCCAGCTCGGGGAATTTCTCGCGTAAGGAGACGAAATGAATGCCTTGGGCTTGCGCGGCCTTGCGAAGCAGGGTCTCATTTTCTGTTTCCCGGCCCGGCTGAAGAGGATCAAACTGGGGCAGGTAAAGAAGTATCACGCGCTTGTCATAGGCTTCGGCCAGCATCTTCATCTCCTGATCCACCGGATAATTCGCAACCTGGATGCCAGGGGTGCGTCGATTGCTCTCCTCGGCGTTTTCCGCATGAAACCAAGGCTGCTTGCGGTCCTTGACCCATGCCAGCACGAGGTTCTCCCGATCCTGCATGAATAGAATGATCGGCAACAGCCAGGGGAACCGATCATTGGCCAAGCCACAAAGCCCGGTGTTCTGGGGCGGCAAATTCACGATCTCCAGTTTGCCGGCGTCATCGGCGCGGCGAAAATGGGCATAGCCTGCCGGCTTGCCAATGGTCCAGGCGTCATTGCAAAAATCGTCGTCACCCACTTGTATGATCACCCAACCCGGCGAAAAGAGTTTCCGGTAGAGGCTGGCGTTCGACACATAATCGGCCACCGAAAAGCCGGACCTGGCCACCGGCAGAACAGGAACTTGAATGTTATTCTCGCGCAGGCGCTTTTCCAAGAGGTGCGCGAAGTGCTCGTCATCTGTCACATGCAATGCTTCCGTGTAGGAGTCGCCCATGACCAGCAGACATCCCTCGGAGCCATGCTCCGGCAAAGACGTCCGCCGGACGCCATTGGAGGTCCAAATACCGTCCCCGTTGCCCTCAACTTTCCAGTAAAACCGGGCGCCGGGTTTCGGCACGCGGCCCAGTAGCGGATCAAAGACCGTGGGACAATTGCACGTCCGGCTGGCAATGAGGTTGCCGACGAACAACGTTAGCGCAAGCGCTGCAAGCAACTTGCCACCCGTTCGAAGAATCCTCTGGAGCATGATTCTCTCTCAGTGAACAGCCACATTGTTCTGGCGGGCCTGGCACCCCATCGCCACGCCGCTATTGACTGCACATTGGGACGCCACAGAGTCAAATCCGACGATCTTTAAGGAGGGATCAGATGAGACGCCCTCGACCAGTCTGGCGAAGGCCCTGTCATTAATGTGTTCTTTAGTGTGTCCGATTAAGACAACAACGTCTGGAATCCCGGCACTGGGCGCCGGCGCTGCCTTGATCCACCGCAAGAGCTTCACGGGCGAGACGTTGTGGAAGTCGAACTTGACGGGCACCGGCTCCCACAAGAATCTCAGAAACGCGAAAGGGTTCCGTTTGTTGATGCCGAGTTGGGACATCATTTCCATCTGCCGGCCTTTGGGCACATTTTTTGAGAATTTCGCCCGCAGCCGGCTCCAAGTCAGTTGTTCCAGCCGCCTTCCCATGATCGAGCAAATGGGGAATTCCCACACGCGTCCGCCGGAGTCCTCCCGCAAAACATCGTCTTTGACCCGCCACGGCCCTTTGGCAGAAGGGGCCTGGCGATAATCCAGGTTGGCGGGGCCGCCATGAAGTCCCTTCACTATGGAAGAATCGATCACGAACCCGTTTGCGGCCAAGGCGGCCAGCAATTTCACGCCTGGCTGGGCGCTAAACGCCCCGGCGCGGTAAGTGGTCACTTCGCGATGGACGCCTCCGGCGGCCATTAAATCTTCCAGAAGCCGTTTCCGGGCCGCCATATAGTGGGTGGTTTCCTGTTGTGACTCAAACAGATCATCCACTGTGCGGTGGTCGCGGAAGAGGAGCCAGCGGCCCTGCTCAAAGCGCGCACCGACCCATTCCGGATGGAGATGGAGCTGGAAATCATGGCCTTGCGCCGCCAGGGCCGCCACTTGCCCGGCGATTCTTTGCGCCGGGTCGTAACCCAGGGCCTGCGTCAACGGTTGCCGATATTCGACAAAAGAATGGTATTCTTCAGCCTCAAAGAAGACCGTCAACGGCGCGCCATGATCGCGGCAAATACGAGCCATGCTGGCGGCGGGCTGGACGACGTGTTGCAGGACGTCGCCACTACCATTGCCAAAAATCTCATAATCGACTGAAAGGACCACGTAACGCATGAGCGCAAGAAGATACTACACGTCAAGGATTTGTCGATAAACCGAATCCAGTGAATCCATGATTTTGGAGCGAGCCAGGCGGGTGCAAAAGACCTGGCGCGCGGCTGCGCCCAGGCGCTGCCGCTCTTGTGGCCGTTCCAGAAGCATTTGGAGCGCGCTGGCGATCTGGGCGGCATTGCCGGGCTGCACGAATAGCGCCGAAACCCCATCCTGAAAAAACTCCGGAATGGCCCCCACCGGCGTCGTAACGATGGCCAATCCGGCGGCGGCGGCTTCGACCACCGTGAGCGGGAAATTCTCGTAATGGCTGGGCAGCAGAAGAATCGAAGCTTCGCGAAAGAGTGCGATTTTTCTGCGATCATCGATTGAACCGTTGATTTCGACTGTTTCCCCCAGACCGTTCCGGGCGGCGTATTCCCTGGCGTCGCGCAGAAGATGCGGCTCGCGTTCCGCTCCAGCCAGTTTGAAAGTCGCCTTGGAAGTGGCCGCCCCGATCTTCGCCGCCTCCAAAATATCAAAAATCCCCTTGGCGCGGCCCATTACACCCATTGCGAGCACGACGCGGGAAGGACGGTCCAGCGGCATGGCGAGCGCGGCCTTTTCAAATTCGGCGTCAATCGGATTATTGACAACAAAGAGTTTGCGCGGCGGCAGCGGGAGGTACCGGGCGATTTCCTGGCGCCACCAGTCGCTGGCCAGCACCAATCCGTCCAGACGCGCGAACTGCCGGGCGGCGTTTGCACGCCGCCAGCGCGGCAGCGAACGCCAGTGGTCCGGAAAACCGCCGCTGTGCAGATGGGCCAGCGTCTTGACCTTGCAGAGACGCGCCAGGCGCATGAATATCAAACCCTTTTCCATGGCCCACCCGGCACTGACGGCATAGTGGGCAATGTGCGGGCGGCGGCGGACCAGATGCGCGGACCATTGGCAAAGTTGGCGGACAAAATAGAACAAGTTGAAAACGTTCAGCCGCGCCTGTCGTGTGTTTCCAAGCGTCCTGTCGGCGAGCAACGGGATGAAAGTGTAACGGTCGCTCAACCCCTGGATAAAGGCCCGGTTCACACCTGAGACGGATTCGGTGGGATCAAGAGCGAGAGGCCCGATAAGAATCCGGACCAAGGCGACATCCGCTTGCGCGGACCCGCTCTTCCCGGCCGGGTTAAGAATGGAAGAATTAGGCTCCACCCAGTTTAGAGGCGCTGATCGAGGCCTTCGACGCTGTCGCGGTGATGAAACTCCGGCAGGACGCTTTGGATGGCCTCAACCAGTTTCCGGCTTTCCACGGGCTTTTGCGGCAAGTTAATCCAGCTTTCCAGACTTTCCAGCAAAACGGACAGTTTTTCCTTCGGCGCGGCCAGGTACGGCACGCCTGCCAGATGGTCCAGGCCCACGTCCACTTCCCGTTCTCCGGCGCCTGCAAATTCTTCGTACGGCTTTTCGCCTGTGGTGTTCAACGGTGTCAACAGCAGGGGATAATGTTCCTTGTCCGTTTTGGCGGCCGCCGCCTGCCGCGCCCGTCCTTCATCCTCGAAGAATTCCGGCTTGCAACCATAATGGCCGAGCACTTTGACGGCGAGGTCCGATAACAGGAGCATGTCCTTTTCCGCATCAAGGCGCGGCACCAGGATGTGGCGGTCCGGCGCGAGGAACGCGGCCAGCAAACAAATTTGCCCGGCTTCCTCCAGCGACACAAAGTAACGGCGGGTATCCCGCGGCACGGCCATGGGCTGGCCTTTGGCCAGCCGCATCAGCCATCCCTGGAGCAGGCTTCCATCCGAAAACGCAACATTGGCAAACCGCGCCGAAGCAACGTTCAGCTTCCCGCCGCCGGCCGGCGCAAAGGAAAAGATGGCATGTTCCATCAGCCGCTTGGACGCCCCCATGACATTGACAGGGTTGGCGGCCTTGTCGGTCGAGACGGAAAAGTAACCGCGCAAACCGCCCCGCGCCATGGCCCAACGCAACAGATGCAGCGGTTTGAGCACGTTGGTGTCCAGCATTTGCAGAATCGAATACGAATCCTTTTCCGAACGGACGTGTTTAAGCGCGGCAAAGTTCAGGATGTAATCGTAGGGCGGCTCGGCGGCCAAAAATCTCTCCATAATCGGGCTGCCAAAGTTCAGGGGCAGCGTGCGAAGATCCGGCAATTGGCCGGCGGCGAACCGGCTCCGCAAATCGCGCACCAGTTCCGCCAGGCCATTTTCATTCTGGTCAACAATATGAAGGCAGCGCGGCTGGAATGGAATCAAGGCTTTGACGGTGGCGGACCCAATGCTCCCGGCCCCGCCAATGACGAGGACGCGAAAACCGGCGATGCGTTCCGACAGCCGCGCCCGAAACCGCGCAATGTCAGTGGAAAACAAAGGCGTATCCCGGCCTGTGGCAAGGAAGGCCAGACCGTCCGCGCAGCCCAAGGCGGCGCGGGCTTCGATTGTTGGCTTGGTCATGGTTTATGTCATGGCCGCGTTCCAGGCGGAGCGCAACGCATCTGCAAGTGTGATCTGCGGGGAAAAGCCGCACAATTCCCGCGCCCGGGCGGGGTCGCCCGTGGCGATAGGCGCGTCATTGGCCCGTTTCAAACTTTCATCCTCCATCATGGCTATGGATTTGGGCGCGAAAGACAGTAGTGTCTCGATCACCGACCGAATTGAAGAAGGCCGCCCCGAACAGACATTGACCACCTGGCCCCACGAGCCGGCTTGGAGCAGTTTGACATAAGCTTCCACCGCATCTTCGATCGCCACGAAATCCCTTTGCGCTTCGAGGTTTCCCACTGTAATGGCGGATTGACCGGCCGCCAGCGCGTTTTTGATCCTCTGCACGATCGCGCCGGCCATCAAGGTCGCCGGCATCCCCGCGCCCACCAAGTTAAAGGGCCGCGCGACGACCACCTTCAGGCCTTCATTGCGCGCGTAATCCTGCGCGATCAAAGTCATGCTGTGCTTGCTGATGCCGTACGGTCCTGCCGGACGGCAGGAATGATCTTCGGCCAGGGGCATCTCCGATGGCGGCCAAATCCCGTATTCGGCGGCGGAGCCAACCGCCAGGACGGCAGCCTGCGGCGCGTGATTTTTAATCGCCTCAAAAAGATTGGCCGCTCCAACCACGTTGACTCGACACAACATGGGGGCGCTGCCTCGAAACAGCCCGGCCAGATGAAAAACCCATTGCGGTTCGGTTCTTCGAACGAGTTCCACCACCTGGCTGGCGTCGGTAATATCGCAGGTGTGATAGGAATCCAGGGGAACAGGTGGCGCGGCGGCGGCAACATCGCTGCCGGAAATGACCGCGCCTGTCTCGCGCCGCAGACGGGTTATCAAATGGCCGGATGTGAAGCCGGTCGCTCCTGTCACCAAAATCTTCAATGGGTGGGCGAAAGAAAACGGCTGGCGTTGGCCTCAAAATCCGCGCTGGCTTCCTGGTAATCGTCGAAGCGCCCGATGTCCTTCCAATAACAATCAGGGCGATAACACATCACGCGATGGCCGGCCTGGCGCATATCGGCCATCAATTGAGGCATGTCGTATTTGCCGGAAGCGGGAATGAACTGCGCGCAGTTCCGGTTGAGCAAGTTAATCCCCATGCTGACTTCGTACGGAATGGTGGGCTTTTCCACATATTCCGCCAGAGTTCCGTCGGCCGCGGTGCGGACCACACCATAGTCGATATGCACCGTTCGTTTTTGCAGCGAGATGGTGCCCCACGCTTTGTTCTGGCAGTGAAATTGCAGCAGGTCGCGAAAATCCAGCGTGGTCAGCAGGTCGCCGTTCATCACCAGGAAATTCTCGTCCAAATCCGGAATCAGCCGCAACGGTCCGGCCGTTCCGAGCGGTTCCTCCTCAATGACATACGAAATCTTCAGGCCGAGCTTTGCCCCATTGCCAAAATAGGCCTGAAAAACCGGGGCCATGTGGCCGAGCGTCATCACGATGCGCGTAAAACCCGCCCGCGCCAATTGCTTGAGAAGGATCTCCAGAATCGGCACATCGCCCAACGGCAGCAACGGCTTGGGAATTGACATGGTAAATGGTTTGAGACGCGTTCCCTTTCCACCCGCTAAAATAACAGCCATCATAATTTTTGATAAATTCGCGGAAGCATAGAGCCTTCTGTCAACTGCGCGCAACTGCTTCGCGGTAAACCGCCAAGGTTTTCTCAGCCAGCCGGCGGCCGGAAAACTCGTCCACCGCCCATTGGCGGGCTGAACGGCCGAGCGATTCCCGCAAAGTCCCGTCCTTGAGCAGGCGACCAACGCGTTCAGCCAGGGCCTCTTCGTCGGTCAAACCGACCAGATATCCGGCCTTGCCGTCGGGAATGATGTAGGCATTGTCGGCCACGCGCGTCGCCACGACCGGCACGCCGGAAGCCATCGATTCCAAAGCTGCATTCGGCGTGCCCTCGAAGAGAGAGGGAAGGACAGTGCAGGTGCAGAGGTTGTAATACCTTTCAACGTCCTTGCGATTGCCGATGAACAGACAATTGCCGCGCAGACGCAACTCGTCCACCGTCCGGTTTAATTTCTGTTTGAATTCCACTGAATCGCTCATGCCTTTGTTCAATTCATCTCCCACAAAGAGCAGTTTGACGTCCGGAAACCGGTCCACAACCCTGCGGGCCGCGCGGAGCCAATATGGATGATTTTTTTGAGGCTTGAAGCTGGCGAACATTCCCACCACCGGCTGGTGGGGCTTGATTCCCAATTCGGAGCGCAAGGCTTCTTCCGCGCGGCGGACATTGAATCGCTCCACATCGACACCGTTGTGAACCACCCGATAACGCTCCTTGGAATCGCCCAACATGCGGGCGTTGAAATCGGCCCCGGCGCTGGAATTGGCGATGGTCAAATCACTCAATAGTTGTGTTATTCTCAGCGCCACAAAATCACTCCGTTTCAGGACATAGTCGCTATTGCGCTCCGATCCGATGATGGCCGCGCAGCCTCCTGCCCGGCCGGCCAGTCGGGCCGCAATGGTCGCGTCAAACAGATAACTGTGTATGACACTGGCTTGAACGCTTCGAAGAAGGCCGATCAAACGCGGCACGACGGTGAAGTCGAATCGAAAGCGTCGCAGCACGAGCTTCAGGCGCTGGTCCCGGTCGCGCAACGAGTCGGCCAATGGCACGAAACTCGAAAGCGAAACGACATACATGCGGCACTGTTCCGGGTCCATATGATTGGCCAATTCGACGACCTGGCGCTGGGCGCCGCCAAACTCCAGGTCGCTGATAATGGCTACGGCAACCAGGCTCATTGGCTCGTCGGTGGCGATGAAGCGGCACAAGCCGGCGCGGCCACGGTCATCGCGCGCAACCCAATGGCGCGACCCATCGCGGCCAGTTCCTGTTCAAACCGGGGCATGGCGACAGTCAGTTCGTGATTTTCCAAATAGTAGCGCCGTCCGTTGCTGGATTTTTCACGCCATTGATCTGGAGAATTGAGCAGCGCGTTAATCGCCTCGACCAATTCATCCACACTCCGCGCAACCCAGCCCAAGTTGAGTCGCGCGACCACCCCGTCGGGATCAACGGAGGTTATGACAGGCCGTCCGTGGCTCCAAGCCTCGAGAAACGTGTTGGGAAAGCCTTCATAAATGGAAGTGCAACACAAGCCGCTCGCTCTTTGGTAAATCTCCGGCATCCCTTCCCGCGCCACCGTGCCTGCCCACATTACATTGGACAAGGCGCGGCCCCGTTCGAGCATGGCGCGAGCGTATGCGTTGTCGGCGTTGGTCGCGCCCACCACTCTGAAATTGACTTGCGGCAAACGTTCCGCCGCAGTGAGCAACCACTCGAGCCTTTTCAATTCCACCAACCGGCCCACCCAGGCGATTTGCGGCGGACGAGCCGGCGCAACCACCGTCAATTGGCTCGCGGAAGGCCCTGGACACGGCATGGGCAGGACAACGGACTCCAAGCCGAAACCATCCCGCAACATTTTCTGCTGACGGTTGGTTTGCACAATCAGGCGGTCGGCATGCCGAATTCCATATCGGTAGAGAATTCTCTCATACGATTTGCGCAAGGCGGGCAGGGCGGAATCACACGCCACATCCGATGCCACCGAGGAAATGAATTTGCGGCCATGCCGACGGCACCATGCCGCTGCCAGCCCGGTGACATACTCGGCTGAATTGTGATAATACACGCTGGCATCCGCCCGCTTCATCGCAGCATACAGGCTGCTCAAACGAGGGTGGAAAAAGCGAACCCCTGGCAGGCCCTGACCTGGACCACACATTTTGATGACGCGCACGCCGTCGATCACAGTGTTATCGGCCTGGCCTTCATCCCAAGTCAACAAACTTGTCGGGAAACCCTTGCCGGCCATCCAACGCGCCAACAGCGCCGTCTGATGCTCCGCTCCGCCAACGTGGCCGCAACGCCCGCCGGTCATCGCACCGAAGGAATTATGGGCGATGATGCAGATGCGAGGCATGGCGGAATCAGACACAACTTTATCCTGCCAGGCGCGATCGCACCAATGTTTTCAAGGATTGGGGCAGCACCTTGCGCCAGTAATATATGCCCAAATAGATCGAACCGACGCCGCCGCCAACGGCCAATTTGAGGTAGGGGTTGTCCGGAAAAACAAAGCGGACGGCGATCAGACAGGCGGCAAACGGCGCCATGGCCAGCAGCGGTTCCGCCATCCCCTTGAGCAGGTAGCGCCGGAGCGGAATCTCCAAACATCTGCACGTGTAAATCGGCACATAAATGGCGTAAACGAACGCCATGGGCAAGGTCGCCGCCGCCGCCACCGCCGGGAGGCCGCGGTGGAACACTCGCACTACCACCGCCACGGCCACGGCAGTGCAGATGCTGCCGAAAAGGTTGGCCAGCGCGGTGCGGCCATGAAGATTCAGCGCCACCAAAATGTTCAGCGTCGGTATCTGGATAATGAAGCTGGCGTAACCCGCCGCCAGGATGGCAAAGAGCAGATGTTCTTTGTAGCGCGGACCCATCCAAATCTCGAGCACCGTGCCGCCCGAAATCACAAACAATGTCGTCAGCGGCAATGTCAAAAATGCGGCGAAGCGCGTCGCCTTGATGGTCAAATCCCGGATGCTTTGGTGGTGGCCCAACTTTTGCAAGGAACTGGCCGACGGCACCAAGACCGCCGCCATTTTGAAAACCAGCGTTCGCACTTGAAGCACCAAGCTGCGCGGCCGCGAGTAAAGGGCCAGCGCCGGCGGCCCAAGGGTGCCGAAAATCAACACGCTGACCGTCTGATTGACCAGCAGATCGGCAATGTCCGGGATGAATGATTTTCCACCGAAGTTGAGCATGCTCCGTGCCGTGGGCCAATCGGCGTTTTTGAACCGCACGCTAAGTCCCGGACACGCCCAGTAAGCCAGCCGGATCCGCACCATCCACGGAATCGATTCACTCAGGAAATACACCATGGCAAGCGTCCGAATGCCGAAGCCCAGCGTCAAAATCGTGACCATGCCGAGCACCGTCATCGCATACCCGCCGGCATGAAGCCCATTATGAACTTTCCAATGATGGCATCCCGTCAGCACTCCGGCAAATGTGGAGCAGGCGGCCTGCACCGCCGTGGACAGGCCCAAAAAGAAAATGACACATTGGACTTCGTTCTGATGGATTCCA
>Ga0116121_1000728_pt1 | contig 15721 bp, 13 predicted proteins | sample June2015DPH_13_1_FD_89725 | JGI IMG/M metagenome (GOLD analysis project Ga0116121, IMG submission 89725) | Peatland microbial communities from SPRUCE experiment site at the Marcell Experimental Forest, Minnesota, USA - June2015DPH_13_10 | ecosystem: Environmental > Terrestrial > Soil > Wetlands...
CAACAATACCGAATACGGTTTGATCCATAACGTTGCTCCTGAGTTCAAGGTTAAGGCAAGAAAGGGAGCACCCACGCCGGACGACCTCGACGAACTGATCGCGAAGGTGTGGAAAGAGCCATGCTTCTTTCTGGCACATCCACGAGCGATCGCCGCGTTCGGACGCGAGTGCACCCGCCGCGGCGTTCCGCCACCCACGGTGAATCTGTTTGGCTCCCAGTTCTTGACCTGGCGTGGCATCCCGCTGGTGCCTTCCGACAAGCTGGCAGTCAAGAGTGAGAAGACCAACATTTTGCTGTTACGAACCGGCGAGAAGAGGCAGGGGGTCATCGGTCTGTTCCAGCCTGGGCTGCCAGGCGAGGTTTCGCCTAGTTTGTCCGTTCGATTCATGGGGATTAATCACAAGGCGATCGCCTCGTACCTGATTTCGCTCTACTGCTCCATCGCAGTCCTGACGGAAGACGCCATCGGGGTACTGGAGAACGTGAATGTCGACCAATACCACGAGTACAAGTGATCGCTTCGAGGCCGACTCGCTGACATCGTCTCCCGCACAAGAGAAAGGCGTGCAGAAGGTTAGTGCGTCGCCCTTCGCGGCAACTCTCCCCGATCCGGCAGTGCTTGCGCGGCTCGCGAATGAGTTTTTCGCAGCGCTGCCCGGCGCGGCGGAGCCTCTGGGCGCGAGCGTGCCAGCAGCCTCGCCGAATGATGTCGATCTGCGCGTGCCTTCTGGATCTGCGGCGCGAACCGCCGTGCCGGATTATCAGCGGGAGATGTTCTCCTTTCCGGGCGTGCCGAACTCCGGCTCTGTTCCAGGGCTTCCAGATATGGCCTCGACGGTGCCCATAGGTGCACTGAATGAGGCCGATTTCAGGGCGATTGCCGCTTCATTGGCTGGCGCAGTGGCACTCGTGCCTCAAGTTCCAACTCCCGCGATACTCAGCCCCTCGTCATCTTCGCTTGAAGGAGAGAAGGCCGGGCCCTGGACCGCTGCCCCGCAGTTTCCACCTGCGGTGGAAATGTTTTCTTTTCCAGGCATCCCGGCAATTCCTTCGTCACCGCCGACTGCTCCGCCGAGCGGGTCGGATCTGGCAGCAGCCGCGTCTTCACCAGCGGCCGTGTTGATCCCCGGCGCTCCCGTCCCGCCGACCGCGTATCGGACGCCGGGCAGTTCCGCCGACGAAACCAGAACGGATCCATGGGCGACCGCTCCCAATTTTCCGAATGAAGTTTTTTCCTTCCCGCGTGTTCCGGGTGTGTCCGCCCCAGGTGTTCCGGAACAACGTGTTCCCGAACCGATCGTGTCGCAGCCGAGCGTACCGGCGAGTTCTATCTCGCTTGACACGCCGCCTTCGGCCAATGCTCCTCAGTCGATTCCCGCGATCCCCAATGCCGTTCAATCGCCTGTGCTTCCGGAAAGCGCTGAAAGTTTTGCGGACGCGGGACGAGCGGTGTATGGAAAAGCCGCGCCAACATCTCCGCCCGTCACTGAGATGTTTTCTTTCCCTGGCGTGCCCGGCGCGCAGTCTCCCCCAGGCGTTCCAGTTCTGCCTTCGTCAGTGCCGACGAGGCCTCCAACTGAAACCGATCTTCGCGCGCTGTATTCTGCGCTCCCTGGTACATCCGCAGCCACGACGCCCCCTGGCGTTCCGCAGCCCGCGGTTCCCAGTGTCCCCGTCAATACTTCCTATGAGGAAGGAACACCGAAACAGTCTGCCTCTCTGCCAAAAGGCGTCGAGTCCTATGAATTCCGTCCCGATCTGGCCCCAGGGGAGCTTGGCGTCGCCAAGCGTCCACTCGATCCTCGGCTGATTCGCCAGGATTTTCCGATCCTTCAGGAGCGCGTGCACGGACGGCAGTTAATCTGGCTCGACAACGCCGCTACCACCCAGAAGCCGAACGCCGTGATCGACCGTTTGTCGTATTTCTATCAGCACGAGAACTCCAACATTCACCGCGCGGCCCACACTCTGGCTGCCCGCGCTACTGATGCCTATGAGAGCGCACGCGAAAAGACGCGCCGCTTTTTGAACGCTTCTTCAACTCGCGAGATCATTTTCGGTCGCGGTACAACCGAAGGCATCAATCTCGTTGCTCAGGCGTGGGGACGCCGCAACGTGCAGAAAGACGACGAGGTGGTCATCACCTGGCTTGAGCACCACGCCAACATCGTACCCTGGCAGCAACTGTGTGCTGAGAAGGGTGCTCGCCTGCGAGTGGCGCCGGTGAACGACCGCGGCGAAGTGATCCTCGGAGAGTACGAGAAATTGCTGGGACCACGCACACGGATTGTGTCGTTCAGCCAAGTCTCGAACGCTCTCGGAACGATCACACCAGCGCGCGAGATGGTAGAGATGGCCCACCGTCACGGCGCGCGCGTGCTGGTCGATGGTGCGCAGGCTGTCTCTCACATGCGCGTGGACGTGCAGGTCCTCGATTGCGACTTCTACGTTTTCTCTGGACACAAGATCTTCGGTCCCACCGGGATCGGCGCTGTCTACGGAAAGCTGGACGTGCTCGACCACATGCCTCCCTGGCACGGCGGCGGCAACATGATCGTGGATGTCACCTTCGAGAAGACTACTTACCAGACAGCACCGGGGCGCTTTGAGGCGGGTACGGGAAACATTGCCGATGCCGTCGGACTGGGTGCAGCTCTCGATTATGTAGATCAGATCGGAATGGAAAGCATCTCGGCCTACGAACATGAATTGCTGATTTATGCGACCGAAGGACTTCTAACTGTCCCTGGTCTTCGGCTGATCGGGACCGCGCGCGAGAAGGCGGGTGTGCTGTCGTTCGTTCTCGACGACGTCCGCACAGAGGACGTAGGAGCCGCCCTGAGTCAGGAAGGTATCGCGGTACGTGCCGGGCACCACTGCGCTCAGCCTATCCTGCGCCGCTTGGGCGTCGAGAGCACCGTCCGCCCGTCACTGGCGCTCTACAACACACGCGAAGAGATCGATGCGCTGGTCGCGGCGTTACTGCGCATCCAGGCGAATCGGGGACATCGCGAGTTGTAATTTACGCCTGGAGGCGACCGGCCGCCTCGCTCGCTGCAATATCGCGTGACGGATCAGGTTTTAGGCTGCAAGCGCCGAAGTCGGAATCTGCAGTGCCTGGTTGCGCAGTGCATCAAAGAGAATACTCGTCAGGTAGCGTTCGCCGAAATCCGGCAGAACCACTACGATCAGTTTTCCCGCATTGTCCTTCCGAGTTGCGACTTTGAGAGCGGCAACTACCGCGGCTCCCGACGAAATGCCCACTAGAAGGCCCTCTTCCTTCGCGAGTCGGCGCGCCATGTTGATGGCCTCGTCGTTGGTTACCGTAACAATTTCATCGATGTAGTCGCGGCGCAGAATGCTGGGTACAAAACCAGCGCCGATGCCCTGTATCTTGTGGGGCGAAGGCTTACCGCCCGAGAGGACGGGACTCTCCGCCGGTTCGACGGCGACGGCCTTAAACGACGGCTTCTTCGGCTTGATGTACTGGCAGACGCCGGTAATAGTTCCGCCCGTGCCGATGCCGGAGATCAGAATGTCGGCACGCCCCTCCGTGTCATTCCAAATCTCGGGCCCGGTGGTCTCAAAGTGAATCTTGGGATTGTCCGGATTGTCGAACTGCTGCAGCATGAAACCGTTTGGGGTTTTAGCGAGAAGCTCCTCAGCTTTGGCGACCGCACCCTTCATACCGTTCGGCCCCGGGGTAAGTACAATTTCAGCGCCGAAGGCAAGCAGCAGGACGCGCCGTTCAAGACTCATGGTTTCGGGCATCGTCAAAATGAGCTTGTATCCTTTTACAGCTGCAACAAAAGCCAGTCCGATGCCCGTGTTGCCACTGGTCGGCTCGATCAGTACGGTTTTGCCAGGCTGAATTTTCCCGGCCCGTTCGGCCTCGGTTATCATGCTCACGCCAATGCGATCCTTTACGCTGGCGCAAGGATTCGAGCTCTCCAGTTTCGCAACAACTTGAGCGGCGCAGCCGTCTGTTACTTTGTTAAGCCGCACGAGCGGCGTGTTACCGATCAGCTCTGTGACGTCACTTGCGATCTTCATGGTCGAGTTGTCCTCCAAGATTCGGAAATTCGGTAGATGCCTTTCGCCTAACCCTACTAAGGCTACTAGCATACTAATATTATGATCTGTGATCCAAATCACCATGAATGAGCAGTCAAGCCGCCTAGATACTAAGCGAGTACAGTACAGAGGCCCGCTACTGTGAGCTCCCTAGCTGGAACTTGGCTGTACGGATTTCTGAGTCCGCAGTGATTACTGCACTGTGCTCACGCTCCGACAACCTGAGGAAGTCGAGACAGTTCCTCGTCGGTGCTGTCGTTGGGGACTGAGCATCCCGGCGTCAGAATGAACTTGCTGCCAGCCACATTCCTGGCGGTCTGCCATTGGTTGCGGATCTGCTCCGAGGAGAGATCTTTGTAATTCTTCTCATCGATTCCGGTGGCAATCGTCTGCGAGAACTTGCTGCGCACAGTGCTAACTGACACGCCGCTGGACTGGACAGACCAGTTGACGACCGGGGCCTGGAAGTCGACAAACTGGTCAATATATTCATTCTCCCAGTGCAAATGCAGGAAGTTCAGCTTGGCGCTGGAGGTCGCGGCAAAGAACCGCTTGTCAAAGGGCGCGCTGAATTTGGCATAGTCTGCCGGTGAAAGCTCCGCGCGGTTGGCGTTCGCAATCGAAAAGAGAACCCCCGAGGCGCCCGCAGCAAAGGCGCGCTTGGCGTGATTAATGTGCGACTGCGTCAGTACATCAAGGGCGTCGATCAGTCGCTGCGGGTTCTCCTGCTGGAGGCGAACGACCTCTTCCTTTGAAGAGAGTTTGACCGCGACCTGCCAGGGATTGAATGCCGTTTCGAGAATGTACGCGTCTCCGTGCAGTCCGTCGCGGATCAGTTCCAAGGCGCGAATCTGTTCAGGGAAGGGATTGTCCAGAACCTTCAGTTCATACCAGTTGCCTACAGGCTTTGGGTATGGATAATCGCTCATCACCTTCACGATATCCGTCTTGTACTTCCAGTGATAATCAAGCGTGGCCTTGGCGTGCTCTTCGGGAGTCTGAGGTCCGAAGTGATGCCAATGCGTGAATGGCGGACGGTCTACATCCTGCCCCGCCAGTGCCCGGTCTACGCGCTCTTTGCGGGTGAGCGGTTCTCGCCCGGCCACCTTTCCCAGAACTGGTTGTGCAACAGCGACACCAGCAGCGGCTGCGGCGGACACGAGGAAGTTTCTACGGCTTATCATGATTGACTCCGGGAAATCCGAATCTCAGTTTCCGCCTTTCGCAACATGAACGTTCTCCGAAAGCAACTGCCCAATCTCGTTGCGCACACTGTCCTTCAAACGTGAATCCAGCTCGCCGCTCGCGTGACTGGTGAAACCAGTGTGGATCGAACACACCAAGCCGTTTCGGCCAACGAAGAATGTCGTGGGCCAGGCATTCAGGTTTTCGGCCTGTGGGATCTTCTCGTTGAGCTGGCTTGGTTCTCCAGCGATCAGGTAAGTGTATTCGATTCCATAGCGCTTAATGAACGCATGGACTCGCGAGAGGCTTTTTAGCTGTTCCGCCGGCTCGAAGTCGAGAGCGACAATCTCAAGGCCCAGACTGTGATACTCCCGGTACAGTTCTTCGAGAAAAGGTGCTTCGTCGTGGCAGTTCGGGCACCAACTTCCGGTGATATTGACTAACACCACCTTGCCCTGAAATTGGTCGTCAGTGTTGGAGACGACGCGGCCGGTCACATCCGGAAAGGAAAAACGCAGCGGCTGGCTCGCGTCTTTCACTTTCGTGTGCTCCGTCGGATCGTCCGGTGGAACAAGATTTCTGGCTCGTGCGTCCGCCGGCCGCAGCGCTACGAATTTTTGTGTGTCATGAAAGCTGTCGATTTGCAATTGCAGGCTACCATCGGATTGCGGTGTGACTTCCACGTAAAACGGACGCTCTCCAGTGAAATGACTGAGGAAGAACTTGCCGTCCTTGAAACTACCCGAGAGGGCGCCCGTGTCACCATCGACCCGCAGAATTGCTGCATCAATCTTCGAGCCTGTCTGGTTCACGACGAAGTGCCACGCCGACTCGCCCTTCGGGCTCTTGACTTGAATTTCCCAAAGCCCAGAGATATCCGGTGCGTGTTGGTCAATGCTTGCAACCGGGGATGGGTCGTGCCGCTTCGCTTGGAATGCATAAGCATTTCCAGAAGCTCCGCCGTAGGTCCCAGTCAATATTCCATCATTAAGGGTCGCTTCAAGCTTCGTGGCGTAACTGTCGAAAGTCAGCACCAGAGAGCCATTCTCGACCGTTCCACTGTTTGACGGGTTGACCCGGTCGTCGCCGTTAAAGAAGTAGCTATGCACCTCCGCTCCGGTGCCGTCGATTTCGATCCTGAATGGAACGGAAACATTGTTCAAGGTGACGGTCGCGTCCCACGTGCCCTTTACAGATTGTCCCGACGCTAAAAGGGTGATGGCAAAGATTGCTAGTACGGTTGCAGAGGCCAGTTTCGCGCTAGAAGCGATATGCATGAAGGAATCCTTTGTGTGCCGGGAAGCCCCGAGGCCTTCCGAGACCTGCCGAGTGTCGCAGGCTGACACCACCTTGTTCAGCGAGCGAACATAGGCTATTATATACATAGACATACTTACTAATGCGAGATTCCAAAGTGCTTGCCATCCGCCATCGCGTTCAACTTCGCTGTCGATGCACACACATCCTCATTTCTTTCCAGTTGTCTTGAGTGTTTTTCAATCGCAATCGACTTGGCTGTTCCTGGATATTTGCATGAAGCCCCAGCCCTTTCTGGTGTTCCTCATGGTTGCACTATTGACCAGCGCGACGGTAGCTCAGAATGGCGCATCGCCACTGGAGGTGGCGCGAAAACCGGTTCGAGTGTTGCTTGTCGTCGCTCACCCGGACGACGAATACGAAGTGGGTGGCACTGTTTATCGAATCAGCAAAGAACTCTTCGGGACCGTCGATCAGGTAATTATCAACGATGGTGAAGCTGGCTACCGATATTCCTCCCTGGCGGTTCCTTACTACGGGATCGACCTGACGAATGAAGCAGTTGGCAGAGCCCGACTCCCTGGTATCCGCAAAGAGGAAGCGCGACGGGCTGGCAGAATCTTGGGCATTCAGCACCAGTGGTTCCTGAACGAGAAAGATGACCGGTTTACGCTCGACGCCGGTGAATCCCTCCAACGGAGTTGGCATGAAGAGCGAATTCTGCGTGTCCTGCAACAGCGATTAAGCAAGGGACATTACGACTTCGTTTTTGTACTACTGCCGTCAGAACAGACTCATGGAGAACACAAAGCGGCTTCGATTCTTGCTCTAGAATCTGTTGAACGGTTGCCGGCAAGCCGACGCCCGATCGTACTGGGCGCACAGGCTGGCGGCGGCGATCCTGCGCCTTACACGTCGCTGCTCGGATATTCACTCACGGCTACAGACTCACCCAGTCCGCAATTTCAGTTCGATCGCAATACTTGCTTCGGTTACCGGGAATCCCTTTCCTATCAGATCGTCGTGGACTGGGTGATCGCCGAGCATAAGTCCCAGGGTCTGTTCCAAACCAGATGCCAGCAAGATCGGTTTGAGAATTTCTGGCTGTTCACCGTAAACCGAACTTCAGCGGCTGGTGAGGCCGAGTCGCTGTTTGCTGCCGTCAGACCAAGGCCCGAACGCGCCAGGGAAGTTGGAATTGCAGGCGCTGCCAAGCCGCAATAGGCGAAAGGGGAGAGTACGGATTCGCCGAATCGGAGCCCACAACCGAAAAGAATCAGGGAAGGATTGCCAACGTGTATACGAAACAAACGCAGATTGAAACCGATGTTGAATGGGTACATGAGATCGGCAGGCATATTGCCCGCGGCGATACGTTGGATGAGGCGCTGGCCGCAACCGTGAGTTTCGCTATCGCGCTAGTCAATTGCGACCGCTGCTTCATCTATGTCCGGGACGACGCAGAACTGGCGCTCTGGGTTTGGAAACATATGGATCAGGAGGAGCCGGAGCAAACCAAACTCCCGCTTGGGCGAGACTACACGGCCTTGCTGGCGCAACATCGGGTTCCAATCGCCATTTCGACCAACAGCCGGGAGCAGTCTGAGCCGAGGATTTTTGATCAATGGTCAACCGATCCTGGCGAGACGTTTGTATCGGTACCGTTGCTAGCCCGCAGGGAATTGGTCGGCGTGATCAACTTGCAGCACAGCCGACCCCGCCGATACAGCCTCCGAGAAGTCAAGCTGCTTTCCAGCGTCGGATTTCTGCTCGGTGCTGATATTGGTATCTCGCGTTTAGAGAGCCGGAATTCTGATCTCCTGATGGAATTGGAAACACGGAAGCTTGTCGAGCGCGGCAAGGGCATTCTGCAACGGGAACTGGGACTCAGTGAGCACGAAGCCTTCCTGGCTTTGCAGCGCCAGAGCCAGCAGAAAAAGCGGCCGATGAAAGAGATTGCTCAAGCCATCATTCTGAGCGCTGAAGTAAGGCAGAGTGTCGGGCAAAACTGAATAACATGGGGCGCGGTGGCCAAGTGGCAAGGCAAGGGTCTGCAAAACCCTGATCGGCGGTTCGATTCCGCCCCGCGCCTCCAAATGTTACTCAGAAGCCGTCGAAACTGCCGGAACAGTGACTTAGGCGACGCCCGATGACTGTCGCGGCATTGCTCTCGATAAACGGAAATTCAACGAGCTTTTTCCGATGATAATCCGTGCGGCGGCGCGTGCCCTTCAATAACTCATCGAAAGACACATGGGTCTTGAAGGTACTGGTCTGGGATCCGACTCCAACTATGTTCAGCTTGCGGATCTGGAGGTCGGGGGTATCTTCGCTAACGAAGATGCGTTCAACCTCCGTAATCGAGTTGGCGAGTATCCGCAAGAGGGTCGTCTTTCCGGTCCCGGTTCCGCCGCTGACGAGCAGCGTTTTGACGGTACGCTCGATCGAAGATTCCACCGCTATTCTTTGCGTCGTCTATTCGCGAGTCCCAATTTTGTTGCAATTTGTAGCTGAGAACACTTCGGGTGGTGACTCGGTGCTCCCTCCGGCCAATTGCTGACTCTTGCTGAGGGGGTAGCACCTCCCAACTATGCGCCGCGGTGCGCCACTGGTTCTTTGCGCCGCTCAGCCAATGTTGTGGGCGTTTCATCACCCGTTACCCCGTTTTCCTGAGCTTCCTATGCACACGTTGCACGACGCTTTCCGGGATTCGCAACGTGGTATAGCCTCGCTTAAACCGTGTTTCAACGTTCTCCCACTTGATCACCCCAGGTTCGGCGGCGAAAATACGCCGGATTGTTCGTTCGCTTAAGCCCCAGAAATCAGCGACTTCGCTTACGCAATAGTGTTTTTCAAACGCCACACTGGCCGGCATGGCTGGTTTGCTTGGAGGAGCGTAGCTGGGCTGGAGGGAGGGTTCTGTTGCCATAGCACACCGTGTTTTGATGTATGTAGTACGGGATTGAAATCTCGTCAAACGGAAGAGTTACCGGACGCCAGAGCCATCTGCGATGGACACGGAAGGAGAAAGAGGCCATTCTTGCGATTTTCAGTGGGTAACGTGCCGTAGTGTGGGGTAGGGGGATCTGGCTGTGACCACGAAATGGGTGGTGACAGGTCAGACACACCTAACCGTTATGAAAATTTTCTACTCTACTCCTCTTTTCAACGGGTTACAAATCGGTTGATTTGATCTGTTCTGCTTGGAAATGATTCGTTTTGATCGTACAACCATTACAATTTCATGACAGTGTGTTTCCAGCTTGTGAATTGCGTCCCTTCGGTATTCGTCAAATACCTTCTTTACCATGGAAACTCTCCTCTCACGAAAATGTGTGCTGTCTGGCAGAAAAACAATCGACCGACATCACCAAAAGAGCAAGCTGCATCCTGCTGGCGACTTCATGAAGCGACTTTGAGCCGCAAGTCAGTACAACACTTCACTCTCTCCCTTTTCGGAGATCATCTTCTGGAACTGCGCCACGATCTTGTCGCGTCGCGCCATCACGGCCTTCACTTCATCTTTGGAGAGATAATGCTGGGTTTTTCCCGCCAGTTCGTTCCCGTCTAGTGTCTTCAGTTTCTCGAACAACTGCCGGTCGCAGCGTACCAAGTCCTTGGGGTTCCGCAGGTCTTTGAAAAGCCGAAATGCGCGGCTGAAATCAATCCTCCAGATCCTCCAGTCCGCACTGATCAGCACGTTTGTGAGGTTGGGATCGTCATCGTACACCAATTGGTCGAAGACCCGTATTTTGTACATCTGCTTGTCCCAAGCTTCTGGATCGGGGGGCTCTATCTTCTGCTGAACGCGATCTGCCTCATCCATCTTCACCGGTAGCCACCAGCTCAGTGAACCGGGATTGCCACCCACTGAACGCTCCACATATACCGGCAGCATGTCGTCCATGCCAACCAACTCTGCCAGCGCATAAGCAGCGATGTTGTATTTGTAGGAATCTACGAAGTCATACACAGTTCGGCCGCTGGCCATCTTCATCGAGGCCTCGTGTTCGTCGATAGGCTGGAAAGAAGCGTCATGGGTCAATACGCCGTCGCTCAGCGTAAGCCGCGATGTGTGGGTAACACCTTTCTTGGATGGCTTGGTGCCTACGACCTTGGCGGTGAGAAGGAATTGCTTAATCTGTTCCTTGGTAAGAGTGGTCTCGTCCGCAGCCCTGACAAGATGCGGGCAGATCAAGCAGACCACAGCGGCGATAGCCAGCCTCCGCCACTGCTGACGCACTTTGTACATCGGAGCCCCCCATTTTATGCCCAACAATCTACCCTTCTGAGCCACCATTTTGCAACCTAAAGTCTTCACCACGGCCACCAGCCTCGCATTCCAAACTCACTCGTTTCACGCTCTTGACTTTCAAGCCTTCGTAGCCAGCGCCTCCAAGCGCAGTTTGGCTGTTCTGGCGGTTTCTCGCAGCAGCGGGTCCGTATCATTTAGACATCGATTCAATTCACCTTCTAAAGATTTCAATCCGAAGTTTCCGATCGCATAGGCACCGCAAGACCTTAGCCAGGGATCGTCGCTCGTCACTAGTGCCACCACTGCATGTTCTCGGTTCTCGATTTGGGCACGCACCAGCCGGTTCGCTATGCGAGCGCGCTCCCCAACGGTGACCTTACCGTCCAGCAGTGGCACCAGCATGTCACGGAGCTGGGACTTTAAGAGGTTATCGAGGAATTCCAATGCGTTGTCGTGCACAGATACGCTCTTGGATTGCAAGCCCAAATACGCGGCGTGCAGATCAAGGTGAGGATATAACAGGCCGAGCAGACGAAAGATGCGCTCCAATTCTTGCTGGATGGACACCGACAATGCGCGGGCTACCGGATCTTGACTGTCCCCGATGGCGCCGAGCTTGTCCAGAATCTGGTACGACCGGTAATGCCCCAGAATCTCCGCAGCTAAGACCGTCTCCAACGTCTGGACGTCTGTCTCGATCTCAGGGTGGACGCGGCAGAGCTTGTTGAGAGCGCTAATGGTACGGTACCGCAGGGTGATGTCGCTTTCCAGGAGATTCTCCATCAACACACTCGCCGCCGCTGGTGTTCCGATCCTCACCAGGATGGTGGGGATTTCTCTTCGGGCCTCGATTGCCACCGAGGAGTCGCCGAGATGGTCGCGCAACACTCCGACGATCGTATCTCCAAACTCGCCGAGGGCTTTCACAGCTTCGCCGCCCAGTTCGCGATGGGACAGCCAATCCAGCAAATCCGGCACCAGCCGCCGCTTGCGCAATTTTCCCACAGACCGGATCGCATCCCGCGCGACCGCGGTGTCGGCGTCGGCCAGTAGCGTCGAGACCAGCGGGTCGAAGGAGTCCGGAAGCAGGCCTAGTAGCCGAGCCGCTTCCAGTCTGGCCGGCTGCCCTTCTGCACCTCGCTCACCGACCATGGCATCCAGAATCTGCCGTGCGGCCTCCAGGTTCTGGGCTTGGCCGGGGCGAGCCAGAAATGCCACGACAGCTGAACGCACGGAGAAGTCCTGGAAGTCGCCCACTTCCTCGATTAGCTCCAGCGGGTCCACATGGGCATGGTGGGTCAGGTAAAGCAGAGCTTCCGTGCGCACGTTCAGGTCAGGATCCCGAAGCAGCCGTTCCATGTCTGGCCGCACCGTCTGGTCGCCGGATGCCGACAGAATCGAGATTGCTTTCCTCCGGATCTCTGCGGAAGGGTAGCTCAGGAGGCTGCGAACTACGGGATGCACCGCCCTCTGCCGCTCCACTTCAAACAAGCTCAATGCGTAAAGGATGTTCTTGGGATCAGACGCCGTCAGCCCGTTCGCCAGCAACTCTGCGGTCGAACGGTCCAGTACTGACGTGGAGGCTTGTTCCACGTCCACTCGATGTTGGGTGATGCTTGCCTTCAGGGTAGCGACGTATTGTCGCCGCACGACAGAAACTGCCACCAGCCAGCCGCCAACCAGCAGCAGCACGATCCAGCTGATTTGACGAGGGGAAAACTGCAGGAAGGTGGCAAAAACAAGGACGATTAGGCCGGACAGGCCATCACCCATGCGCCAGATCACCGTATCAATGAACCATTTTACTTGTAGCTTCACGCCGGCAGAGATCGGCAGATAGAGCAACTCGGCCGTAGACTTGTCGACCGAATAACGCAGCACCTGGTCGCCACCCTTCAGCGCTACTGCAGAAGCCAGCGTGCCAAGAACGAGCAGACCGGCCGAACCCATGAATACAGTGACGGGAAGAACGAACAGCGCGGTGCCGATACCGAATCGGCGCAAGAATCTTGCGGTCAACAGCAACTGAAACAACAGCCCCAGCATGCCTGCGTAGAAATAAAAGTCACCAAAAAAAGCGGCCATTACGTCTTTCTTTACCAAGAACTGCTTGCCAATCGCCAGGAACTGCCAGTCCGTTAATGTAGTTACCAACGACGAAATGCAGATTACCGCCGCGATGGCTCGCAAATAAGGCGAGGAGAACAGCAGCTGCAAGCTAGCGGACAGGTTTAGCGAGGTTGTTTCGGTGGGTCCTCCGGCGGTCCGCTGCGCGTCACCCACCAGCACTCGCCCGCTGCGCCAGACCAGGATCACCAGCCCGGCGCAGATCAAAATAAACAGCGTCATGGCCAGCAGCAGACTTTCCGTTCCGAGCCCCTTGGCCATGGTCTTGGAAAGGAAACCAGCAAAAATGCCTCCCGCGATGCCGCCACCGCCCACCATCCCAAAAACACGCTTGGCCTCGCGCGTTGTCAGAACGTAATTCGCCAGCGTCCAGATCTGCGTAGCCCCCAGTACGCCGAAAATTTTTACCCAAACATAAAAGGCAGGAAAAACCCAGATCAGGCGGGAGTAGTAATGGGCTAGCCCCCAAAACACCGCGCAAGTGGCGGAGAAAAATAGCATGCTGCCAACGAGCAGGTCGCGGAAGAGAAATCGCCGCGCAATCACCACGTAGCCCGCTATGATCGCCGCCACCAGCACAGAACTGGCAATTTGGGCGTAGGCAAGCTGACTCGCCTGGAACCGCGACAGGAATAACGCAGCCCCCGCCACGCCGCCAATTTTGTAGGCGCTGATGATCAGGAACAAACAGGCGCAAAGTAGGGTGCCTCGCCCCAGATCACCGGAGTGGATGTTCAGTGCGCGTTCAATCCACCTTTTCATTCGTAGAACCCGCTTTTCGGTAACCGGTCCTATTGGGGTGCGGTCGCTGTTGCCGGACAGATACCACCGTCGGCTGCCAAGACAGCAGGCTTTTTCGAAATGCTGGTAGCAACCTCAACCCCTCCGAGTGCCCCAGAACCCGTTTTTCCCGGCGAAGGCCCAGCGGGGCCGAGAAGCACTACCTGCTGGTCCATGTATCGAGCCGTGAATTTTGCGTCACCGCAGATTTCCATGGCTGATGCCCGGCCTCCAGGGTAGTAGCTGCTGAGCATACCAGTGTCGATCAGAAATACCCTGTCTCCAAAACGAGGCCGGATGCGCCCACCTTTCTGAACTGTGTGCCCTACCACAATGTGGGTCGCCTTGAAGGCTTCCAGGAGCTTGCCCATGTGCTCCGTACCCTCTTCTTCGCTCCACTGGTCGTAACCGCGAAACCACAGTGGGCCGTCAGCCTTCACGCTGAGCCACTCGCCATACCCCAGGAACTGTCTGAGCTCGCCTTGGCGTTGCTGGTCCGACGGCACCCGCGACTTGAGCTCAGCCGTGAGTTCTGCCTGGACGACGGCGGTAATTTCCTGGAGGTTAAAAAATGGGAGAATTATCTGCTCGTCCTGCAAGTATTGTTTGAGGGCATCGAATGTCTTGATTTCGTCGCGGATTCGAGCATTGATCGCATCAAGTTTCATCTGGGCCAGGTCAGGATGGATTCCGCCGTGCACGAAGATCACTCCCCCAATATCGGCCAGGGCCGAGTGCTCACGCAGCCACTTGCCATAGCTCCCCTTCGGACCGAAGGCCTCGCGCCGCTCGATGAAGCCTGCGGGATGCCGTGCCATCCACTCCTCTTCGGTTAGCTCCAGGGGCGGCGCAAGCTCGGCCAAAAGCTCCGCATGGCTGCCGCGCCATTTCATATACGCCTGAAAGGCAGACCTCTGGCGCTCCTCAGAATTAGCCTCTGCGAAACTGGCGTAGTTCACGGCCGTGACATAGCGAAGGTCCCCCATGATATTCATCATCTCGTGGTTGCCCAGCAGGCTGACCACCCGTCCGCTGGCCTGGGGCGCTTCCTTCTCCAGAGACATCAGCAGATCCATCGCCTCGCGCGGCTTCGGGCCCCGATCCAAAACGTCCCCCACCTGAACGAGCGTAGTTTTACCACCGGTCCAATGATGCTGCGCATCGATCAGTCCGACCTGCTTGAGGATGGCCACGAAGTCATCGAAGTCACCGTGAACGTCGCCGATGGCGACCACGGTTTCGGCATGCTCCAGTGGATTTTTGGCTGGTCCCGCCGATGCCAGGCCGACCAACACAAGGAACAGAAGGACGGAAATGCCAGCGCGGTAGGGAGAAACACTGGCTGGAGGGCGGACCATTTCTTTTCTGCCTTCGATAGCCAAGCCTTGACCTCAGAACAACATCCCTTTATGGCGTGCGTATGTTAGGCGGTCCTGCTGATCAAGTCAATATTAGGTCCCAAAATTGAACTTTAGAAAATTGAACTTTAGAGTTGCCGAATGCCCTACCTGGATACTAGAATGGCCGGCATCAATCGAACCTGCAAATCTGCTTCGCAAGCAAACAGGAGGGGACATGAAAGCAAGAACGATCGTACTAACCTTGGCCCTGTGCTTTATAGGCATCGGAGTGTGCTTCGCCCAGAACACTCTGATGGGCACCTGGAAACTGAATGAGGCTAAGTCGAAGCTCGCGCCTGGGGCGCCGAAGAACAACACCGTCATCTACGAACCCGCGGGTGATAGCGTCAAAGTCACGATAGATGGAACTGACGGCGCGGGCAATCCGACGCATAGCGAGTGGACGGGCAAGTTCGACGGCAAAGATTATCCCGTCACTGGCGATGCCAATTCAGACTCGCGCTCCGTCGACGGGAGGAGCAAACATAAATTCGGTTTCGCGGCGAAAAAGGGCGGGAAGGTTACGATTACCGGTACGATTATCCTATCCGTCGACGGCAAGAGCCGGACGGTGATCTCGAGCGGAACCGATGCCCAAGGCAAGAAGTTCAAAAGTACGGCCGTGTACGACAAGCAGTGAA
>Ga0116121_1000729_pt1 | contig 15700 bp, 18 predicted proteins | sample June2015DPH_13_1_FD_89725 | JGI IMG/M metagenome (GOLD analysis project Ga0116121, IMG submission 89725) | Peatland microbial communities from SPRUCE experiment site at the Marcell Experimental Forest, Minnesota, USA - June2015DPH_13_10 | ecosystem: Environmental > Terrestrial > Soil > Wetlands...
CCAACACCTTATTGCCCGCCAAAAGGCCGGCTTCGACAATTGCGCGACCCAGACCGCGAGAACTACCTGTGACTAACCATACTTGCGCCATTCAATCCTCCTATTTGCGGAGTGCAAGCTACTTCGAGACCGCACGTGCTGCCGGAAATACTGTACAGCAAGAAATTACGATAGCGCGTCCTGCCGAACGATGGGCAACTCGGAAGTTAAGAACATGGCTTAAGCGCATCCGACCGCTTGCCCTCATGCGATAACAAGTCCAGTCCGGCGACACTTGGCCATCTTCGGTCCTTCACCGTCCTCACTTTCCCTTTCTCAACTTCCATCCTTCGGTACCTGGGGATTTCTATGCCCGAACTCTGCACAATCTACGACTACATGAGAGCTCACGCGAATCTATTGGGAGAGCGCATTCTCGAGGAGTATCCAGCGCTCCACCAATTCGAGGATGCAGTTTCACCTCGAATTGAAGGACTGCTGCGAACACCTTTCCCGGCACAGGCCATCGCCATTATGGGAGTAGCCAAACGCTGGCAGCAGGCGCGGACATCCATGGTGGTCGCGGAATGCGGGACTGGCAAGACGTTGATTTCGCTCGGAGCAATCCACGTCCACACTGGAGGAAGTCCGTTTACCGCATTGGCGATGGTTCCGCCGCACCTGGTCGAAAAGTGGGCGCGGGAAGCGTTTTTGACATTGCCCGGCCTACGCGTGTTCCTGATCGACGATTTGCGAAACGGCGGCGACGAGAATAAATCCCACGGAGTGAACGAGGTGCGGTTGAGGCAGGGACGCATCGTACGGGAAGGTTTGCATACTACGTTGAGCGAGTTGCGGCTACGCAAGGATGCGCCGAGTTCCAGGGAACGGTGGCTTTCGCTCTGCGGGAGACCGTCCTTATTTATTGTCGGACGCGAGCGTGCGAAGCTCGGTTACTTCTGGCGCCATGCCTTTCGTGTACCACGCTCGGGCCCATATTTGGGCTGCGTGGTAAATGCGGATACGGGCAAGCCGGTCATCGTGGATGACAGCCGATTAACTGCGGGCGAATTTGAGAAGGTCAAGATTGCCGAGACCATTGAGACCAGGGGCGACAAGTCTTGTCGCCCGCTGCACAGCCCACTGTGGCAGGCGGACTCGGACAAGATCCGCCGTATGGCGCCGATCGAGTTCATTGGGCGCTACATGCCGGAATGGTTTGACTATGCGATCTGCGACGAGATTCACCAACTGGCCGGCGATACGGCGCAAGGCAATGCCCTAGGCACTCTGGCCTCCTGCACCGATCGAATCGTCGGGCTGACCGGCACACTGCTAGGCGGCTATGCGGATGATCTGTTTAATACTCTCTTCCGTCTCGAAGCGAGAAGGATGAAGGAGCATGGCTACGAATGGGGCACGACGGGACGCAGTTCTTTCATCCAGGATTACGGCGTGCTCGAGACCATCACCAAGGTCGAACCTGCCAACAATGCCTGCTCCAAGGCGAAAGCCACGAGCACGGTCCGACGCAAGCCCGGAGCATCGCCACTGCTGTTTGGCGAATTCCTCATGCAGCTGTGCGCTTTTGTGTTCCTGGAGGACATCTCGGGAGAACTTCCGCCATACGAGGAAACCTATCTGAGCGTGCCGATGGACCCTCCCATGCAGGAAGCGTACCGCGAGCTCGAAGAGGACATGCGGAAGGCATTGAAAGCTCACCGGGGCAATCGGTCGGTTCTGAGTACGATGCTGAACACTCTGTTGCTGTATCCCGATCACCCATACGGGATTGGGACACTGTACGGTACCGAGTTCGATCCTGAACTCAAGCGCAGGGTCCGATTCGTCATCGCAGAACCACGTGAGCTTCCCGAAGACCGTATCTATTCCAAAGAACGCAAATTGATCGAGGAGATCAAGACAGAGCTGGCCGAGGGACGGCGGTGTCAGGTCTTTGCCGTGTACACGCAGAAGCACGACGTTACAGCCAGGCTTCAACGAATCCTGAGTAACGAAGGCCTCCGCACCGCAATCTTGCGCGCCAGCGTGGATACCTCGAAGCGTGAGGCCTGGTACGCCAGGCAAGTCAAAGAGGGAGTCCAGGTGGTGATCTGCCATCCCAAGTTGGTGGAGACCGGTCTCGATCTGCTGGACTTTCCGACCATCATTTTCTACGAGTCTGGATATTCGCTACACACTTTGCGGCAGGCCAGTCGCCGGTCCTGGAGGATCGGGCAAAGACGACCCGTGCGCGTGAAGTTTCTTTGCTCGGAAGGCACGATGCAGACATCGTGTTTGCGCCTCATGGGGAAGAAGCTCCTCGTGGCACTCACGATGGAAGGCAAGTTCGCCGGCGAGGGATTGCAGTCGATCGATGAAGACGATGACATGCTCTCGGCGATGGCGCGGGAACTGGTCGAGAGAAACGGCATCGGTGATACCGCCGACTCCATTTGGAGAGCTCTCACCGCAGAACACCGAAAGCTGTTTCCAGGGAGGTCTCAAATCGACGATGCCTCCTTCACCGAGATGCCGGGTATTCTGCTGGAGACTCAGCCTGAGCCCGCGGGTCTTGTTGAAAGCGCTATGGACGCGGGGTCTCTCGTCGTCTTCGGACAGCGACCGCAATCGTTATCTAGAAAGAAGCGGCGAGATCGGCTGGCGGTCCCGGAGCAAGCGTCACTCTTCGGTTTCAGTTGAGCCGAAATAACCGAACGTCAAGTGCCCTCACGACCTTCGTGACGGGTCAGCGAAGTCCTCTCTCCTGAGCTCGCTCCATCCTCGCTATCAATGCGGCTCGTTTTCGCAGCTGCCGCGCTTGGCTCACCTTCCAGAACTTTGTTTCAAAGCGACGTTTCAAAATCAACCAGGAGGAAATAAGTATGTCAGAAACAAGTACGTTGATTGGCTACAGCGGCCGAACGATTGGCCGCGAAGAACTGGCGCTGGTGCCGACACCAGCGGCAACGGAAACTCACCGCCCGATCCCGCATCACGAGATCGTGCAAGCATTGATCGAGACGCTGGGCTTTCGTCACATCGGCGTCGTTCACGATGAGTACGCAGTCTCGCCGGACGGCATGAAAGCCTTTGGGGTTCTCGACCTCGCAACCGAGATGGAAGGATGCCGTTTTTCCATCGGACTTCGCAACTCGCACGACAAGAGCATGCGTTTGGCGATGACCTGTGGGTATCGCGTATTCGTGTGCTCGAACATGGCGTTCGCCGGAGACTTTACGCCGGTGCTTGCCAAACACTCGAAGTCGTTCTCGCTCATCGACTGCATCTCGGTTGGCGTGGATCGAATGCAGCGGAATTTCGAGCCGATGCGCAAGCAGGTGGAAACTTGGCAGCGGAGCGAGTTGACGGATGTCACCGCCAAGGTGGTCATTTACGAGGCATTTGTCGAGGGCAGACTGGAAGCCCCCAAGCACCTCGCCCGAACCGTGCATGACCTGTACTTCGAGCCGAAGTACGAGGAATTCCGGGCGCGAACGATCTGGAGTCTCTCCAACGCGTTTACTTCCGCGTTCAAGGAACTGGACCCTATTCCTCAGTTCAAGGTTACAGCCAAGTTGGGTGAGTTCCTGGAAACCCGGCTTTCACAGTCGTTCTAACCGGCGGGGCGGTAAGGAGCCGGCCGCCCCCACTTGTTCGCACGTATTGCTTACGTCTCCAGGGTCTTCGTGAATTCGCGTACTAATTCAAACCCTTCTCGAAGTTTCATCGCCAGATTGCACTCCTTCGCCAGCGCATCGAACACCGGTTCCCATTCTGCTGGCGGTGGATCAAGTTCCTTGGGCACGTCGTGGGTCGCGCGTTTCATGAACGCTGCACGGACCGCTGCAGCGGTTTTGCTTTTGTCGAGCGTTTCTCCCCTGATCAACAGCACCATGTCGATAAGGTCCTTGGTTCTGGTGTTTACGCGCTCACCTCGCGGCAGCGTATACGCATGAAGCTTTTCCGCGAATTGCTGCTCCGCCGAGATGATCGGGAAAGACGGCGGCGCTACGCCCCCGAAGCCAAGCCAGTCTTCGCCGGTGACGACCTCCAGAGGCTGGAGCACTTCGTCTCCAACACCGACGTCGACGTGAAAGCGGGCAAAGTCTCGTCCATCCATTCGTGCCTGGACGGGATACCGGCTGCCGCCTTCCGGAGCCCCGTCCAGATCCGCTCTCGCTTCTCCGACGAGGAATTCGAAATAGTCGTCAAAGAGCGTCGCCGCCGCTTCCTGGAGCATGGCGCGCACCTGTTCCCCCCGATCCTTCGCATTTTTTGAGAGACCCGTGCCATCGTGCAGCGTCAAGTCGATGTCCTTGGTCGTCCGCGCGGAATGCATCCGCAACTCCATGGCGTAGCCGCCCTTCAGAAGCCATGGATACGCCGCCTTCGGTCCCTGCGAAAACATTCGTGCCAGGAAGCGGTCGAACGCCACTTGCCGGCGCAGGCGCTGCAGGTCAGTGCCTTGCTCGCGCGCGCGAGTCTGCAACCGAGTTTCGAGCGCGGCACGAAAGGCGCCGGCTGTCTTGTAGGATTTCGCCTTGTCTATCACGCGGTCTGCCCGGCCAACTCGCGAAGCGAACGTTGCAGTTTATCGTCCGGCATGCGATCGATTTCTTTCCTTCCGATGAGGCCACGGCGTATGGCTTCGTCGACGGCTAGCTTCAGTTGGCTCCGGTCCACGTGTCCGCTGCGCAGTAGATCCACAATGGTTCTGAGCGGACGCGTCACCCGGATCCCGTGCATTTCCTGAACTTCGCCGGGGTCGAGGTGTGCCCGGTGAAGCACCAGAATCTCCGGAATCGTGCTGTTCCGGCGAAATTCTCTCGGCACGGTCATGTGCAGCTTCGAAGGCATGACGTCCGATAGTTCATGAAGACTGAGAGCCGTGTCATGGCTGTAGGTGCCTTCCGGCACTTCTTGCCGATTTTGGGACCAGAGATACCAGAGCATCAGGTCGGGGCGTTCCGGAGCCGGAAAATCGGCGAGGCGGTAGATCCCGCGATGCTCACGAATCCAGTTTCCGGCGTTCACATGGTAGGAGTGCGTCTTCTCGGCAAACCCCGACCGCGTGGCTTGCTTGGTGGTGAAGAAGCCCTGCTGGGATTGGGCTATTTCATGGAGCCGCCGAGCGGCTTCTTTATAAGGTCCTGGCATTACATATTCCCCCAACTTTCTTGGGGGATTATGCGCTATCGCAAAGGGCGCAGGCAAGAGCCCTCGCTATCACATTGTTTCTACAAGGTCTTCCAGGGACTCCGGGGATTCTGTCGAGCGCATAATCCCCCAAGATTTTCGGGGAATTGTGAGGTCCGGAAACCTGCATTCCCGTTTAAGGAGTAAAAGCCATGTTTCAAGAATTGATGCCGTTGCTCGCGGAACGAATATTGCTGCTCACCCTGTCGCGTGTGAGCGACGAACAGATTTCCGTCAACATCATCCCAAAGCCACTGAAATCTGATCCGCAGGATGATGGTTCCGCCCTTACCACACCGCTGAGGGTCACCGGTACTCCCAAAGAGCTTGACGAGCAGCTGCCGCCACAGTTGGCAGAGTTTGTCGAGACTCACCTGGGGTTGTCCTCGACCTTGAAGAGTGCCAAAGAACAGATGGAGACTGCCGCCAAAGCAGCCAGGGAAGCAGCCAAAAAACCAACAAACTCGAAGTCTCATAGCGGACCCAGCAAGAGTGCCCCTCCGAGTCCGGCGAAAGTGCAAACCGAGGCTGGCACGAAAGAAAACTCAGATGATCCGACATCGACGCCCGAGCTTACCCAGCCATCGACCGCTGGGGGTGGCCCTGGCGCGAGCACCGGAAGCCTGTTCGACCTTGAGGCCAAGAACGACGAGTGAAACCCGCTGTCCCGTCGTGTTTACAGATCATCCCAGAAAGGAGTCGTCATGGAAGTACATCGCCTGGAACGAGAATTTATCTACAACGGAGTCAAACTGCCCGACACGACCCCAACGATGACCCCGGAACAGGTCAGAGAGACGTACACGCACTTGTATCCAGAAATAGCCACGGCTGCGATCGAGGGCCCGGAGACGGTCGGTGGCAAACTCGTTTACAAATTTGTTCGCGCGATCGGAGCGAAAGGATGACGACCGTACAAGAAAGGCTCGCTTGGCTGAAACGACGCCATCGAGCGTATAACAAGCCGCACGATTTGACGCCGCGAACGGCGGCTTGACACCTTCAAGACCGCACACGGTGAACCCTCAAGATGCTCTGCGCAATGGCCTCTCGAAGTGGGCTCTTCGTATCTGGTCCAGTTCGTGGAACAACGTCGTGATTTTTTCGGAGCGCACGCGATAGTCGGACAGGTCAGAAGCAGTTAAACGGGATGGTTGTCGCAGCGTTTCGATCTGCAGATCAACCAATTGGTGAACCTCACGTTTGATGGCAGAGGCTGGGTCAGTCATCATACGATTCCTCCGGCGGAATTGTAGCCCATACCTGGCAGCCTGCCCAGACTGCAAATGCCACAGTCCGCGTGCGCAAGCCGCGACAATCGTTTTTGGAGTCCATCGACGATTGTGTGCATTACACAGAGGCCACAATTCCGCGTCAGTCAGACGTGATAAGAGGTGACTTCGATGAAGCAGAGGAAACTAGCTGGCGCATCCTCCCGAACCAACGATGAAAATGCGGAGCGGGTGCTGCAAGCGTTGGAAGAGGCTACTCATGGCCGCGCCAATACGAGCGATCCGATCATGGAGCAACTAAGACAATGTCCAGAAACATTCAAAGTCGGAGAAATTCTCGGCAAGGCGTTCGACTCGCTCAACTGCGCTCGGGACGGAAGCGAACTCGGAGACCGATACTTACCTCCCAGCGGCGTGGTCATTCCGCCCCTCGTGTGATCGGCCTGCCGCTAAACGTTACGTTCCCCAGGCTCAAGGGAATTCGCTGGCGGTACTGCACTAGATGGGATGAAGGGCCAGCCGCGGTTTTGGGAATGAGTATGCTGCGGTTGGGAATTTGCCGCCCCGATGACTGGTCCGGTAGCGCAGTGGACTTTGTCGAACGCGGTTTCAGGAGGTTTTGCTCGCGGAATCGCGCTGTTGACGCGAAGAGGGTGTGGGTTGGCGACCTGCGAATCACGGATAGTCTTTTCGAGCTGACCGAGCAGGAGCGAAATCAGGTCGAAGCCGGAAGAGAAGGAATGACCGATCACTTGTATTTGGTCGGCGACTACGAAGCAGCGGCTTCCATCCCAATTGGTGCGACGCTCGCGCGCCTCGAAGCCGAACATGCTCTACTGCCGGCCGCTTTTTATGAGGTCTTCACCACCAACTTGTACAAATGGATGCGCGTGTACGACTACCTCGATGGTCAAGAGCACGCCGAAACCTGGATGGAAGACCTCAGCGAAGACGAACTGGAAGCGTCGGTCTATCGCAAAGTGGAATTGGAGATCCCCGCCTGTATCAAGGCTCATGCGAAGAGGCTGAAATACCGGAGAGCCAAGAACCTTCTTCAAGAGATTCGACCATACACAGGAGTGGCTCGCGAACTGATCCGTCATCTACTTGAGATGGATGCGCATGGCCAAGGGCAGGAGCACGCGTGGCCCAGCCAGATTAGTGATAAGGACGTGCCCGGCATTGACGACTGGCTCGCGGATGCCGAAAATTCCCGGCCCGGATGCCTGATCACCTGGTACGAGAATGATGCGATCAACGCTTGCTTTGACGAAGAGGCACAACACATGGGCGAAAACGGGCCTTGCCAGCCGAATGTGACACTTGCTATTCACCTAGACAAGACAACGAAAGAACTGGATGAAGAAGTGCGACGCGTCTTCGATCACTCCGGCGCGATGTTACGGTCGTTGGCCTGCGCTGCGAAGATCGTCGAACTCATTAGGGACCTCTACGATGAACATCTCCGTGAACATCGGCTCGAGTCAGGATTTCCGGTTGAGCCGGGCGCTGCTTGTATACGGAAAGAGTAGCTATCAGGGCTACCCGTATCGCCATCCTTTTGTAACTCTCCATGAAGTGATGCATGACGGCGACGTCGCACGACTGGCGGAAGGCCAGTTAATGACGCCGCAGATGCTGCTCGACCTGATGGCCGGTCTGGGAAGATCGGTTCCAGCCGAGATCTTGCCGGCGCGCGTGCTGGTGCGCACTGCAGAAATGATTGTGTGGCGGGCCTTGCCCCGCGAGCAGACCATGTTCTTCAGCGACCGTGGCGCCGATCCTACCTTGAAAAACATGAATGGCAAGCTCTATCCCCACCCGCCGTTGCTATTCAAAGCGTGCGGATCTCACTTGTGGGTTCGCGCTCTCGCGAAAGACGAGCGGCCCAAGGCGGAGACCAGGATGTACATGGCCCCGTACTGGAACTGCTACGACAACGGAGTTTGTTGCACCGGAAGCATGAAGATTCCGCGGGAGAAATCGGTCACGGCCATTGACTTGTGGGAAGAATCGTTCTTCCAAAGCGAATTCACGCACGCCTCCGGCGTGCGCAAACACATTCGTTTTCGCGGCGGTTTTCTGGCGATGTGGCAATCGCTCGCGGGACAAAGAGTGTTTCCAGCGAAGTATCTCGTGAAGCTGCCGCAAACGCTCGGGGAATTCGTGAGGAACGATGACCACAGCTATCGAAACGACAATCGCCGCGAAGACTGAACACCAGATTCCTGGTGCACTACTGCAGAAGAAGGTTCAGATCACTGTGGTTGGCTGTGGCGGGACGGGAAGCGCCATTGCCGCCGGATTGCCGTATCTGCACCAGGCCATGGTTGCTTTAGGGCATCCGTACGGGCTGGACGTGATCCTGGTCGACGGGGACCGCATTTCGCGCACCAACTGCGTCCGCCAACCGTTCAGCGAGAGTGAGATCGGGCTGCATAAGGCGACCGTGCTCGCGACCCGGATCAACCTGTTTTGGGGCTTGGGGTGGAAAGGAGTGCCGCAGTTCGTCGATGAAGGTTGGGGTCACGAGACCGACATTCTGATCGGCTGCGTGGATTCTCGCGCTGCTCGCAATGCGATGACCCGCACGCCAACTTACTGGAACTGCCACTATTGGCTCGATCTGGGCAACAACGCCGATAGCGGGCAGTTCGTGCTCGGCCAGCCTGAAAACCAGAGAAACAAAGCGCGAGATTTGCGCTTGCCGACGGCTCCCGAACTCTTCCCTGAGCTCATTAACCCGAAACTCGACAAGAAGGACAGACTTCCACCGTGCAGCGCGCTGGAGGCGTTGGAGAGGCAGGAGCCGTTCGTGAACCAAACACTCGCCTACCAGGCGTTGGCAATGTTGGCGCGGCTATTCCGATATGGGCGGCTCTCGTACCACGGTGGATTCGTGAATCTGCGCACGGGTCGCACGACCGCGCTCCCGGTTGATCCGGTTGTCTGGGAACGCATGGTGGGAGGGGGACTGAGCCATGCTCGTTCGAAAGCCTCTTTGAGGTTGACATCTCCTTTACTATCTTAAGCATGCGGGAGCTGGCATTTGAGACCCATTTTGCAAATGTACCGTCGATCCCTGAATCATTGGACCGCCTTAGCAAAATATGTCAATATATGACTTGACATCAGAATAAATATTGTATATGTATAGATAGTCATTGTTCGACAATCGACTATTTGTACATGTTCATCCAGCTCCATCCCTAGCTCCATCGTCAGCGGTGACTAGCCATGCGCGATGAATTCCGCAATCTTCGCTTAAAGCAACTGGATCGCACGCTGAAGCCATTTCGTGCGGCCGCAAGAAACCCGCGCCCACAGAAGGGCTGGCTTCGTGCCATCCGAGAAGCGGCAGGAATTTCTGCCAGTGAAGTTGCGCGTACGCTGAAAACCAGCCGCCAGCTTCCGGTCCAACTGGAAAAAGCCGAAGCCGAGGACCGCATCACCTTAAAAAGTCTGAGAGCAGCCGCGAATGCGCTTGGATGTGAGTTGGTGTATGCGCTGGTGCCAAGAGCGAACACGCTCCACGAACTGGTCGAAGAGCGGGCGCGCGTCCAGGCCAAGAAACATGTCCTGGGCGTCGAACACTCGATGGCGCTCGAAAATCAGGCTGTTGGCCGGGTGGATGAAGCAGTGGAAGCGGAGACCAAGCGGCTGCTCAGAAAGCGCGGCGTCCGGTGAATCTGTTCGTCGAGGGAGAGGGCAATACCCCTCTGTCTGCCGATGAGCAGGCAGACCTCATTCCAAATCTGGCGACCAAGGAAGAGTTGAACGAGTGGGAACGCCAGAACATTCTTGAAGCGTACGCGTGGGCGCTTGCACCGGGCAGTCTCCGCCGCCGTGATCCTCTGGTCGAGTCCTACGTAAGAGATCTTCATCTACGCATGTTCGATCAGACCTGGCGGTGGGCCGGAGTGTATCGAACCACAGAGAAGAACATTGGTGTCCCGCACCATGAAATCCGCGAGAGCCTTGCCGCCCTGCTGGGCGATGCGCGGTATTGGGTGGAACACGGAACCTATCCTCCCGATGAACTGGCGGTCCGCTTTCATCACCGCTTGGTTTTGATCCATCCCTTTGCCAACGGCAACGGTCGCCACGCCCGTCTGATAGCGGACGTGCTTGCCCAAAGGCAAGGCCGGCCCGTTTTTGCCTGGGGCGGCGCCGATCTGGTGCACGCCGGTGACTTTCGGCGGCGCTATATTGATGCATTGCAGGCTGCCGATGCGGGCGATATTGCGCCCCTTCTCGTGTTCGCGCGCTCTTGAGAGCACCCCAGAAAAACAAGTTTGCACTCATTTCAGTCTCGAATTCGCCATCAACGCGGCTTCGTGAATTAAAGACCCTGACCACCAACGTTGTTTTCTGACAGACCCCTAGTCAAGCCGCCGCGCCGCCGGTTTATGGGAGAACAACAGAGACGAAAAGGAGGTTGAACCGTGAGCCGAAGTTTTCGGCCGGTCAAGGAAATTTGGAACGTGCACTCTTCGTGTTTCGTGGAACCCGAAGATCTGATCATTCTGCTTCATGAACTCGCCGCGAGAGTGGGGACGGCCAGCGACGAACACGAATATGGAGACAACAAAGCAGTCTGGATCGAAGATGGCACCAAAGTTCTGGACTACATGGAGGCGGACGAGCACTTCAATGCCGCCAGTTTCAAGGAGAGCTTGGAAGAGCAAGGCGTAGACATCAACAAGAATGACCTAAGCACTCTGATCGACAATATGCGGAGCCTGATAAAGCAGTGGCGGAATTCCATCGGAGAACACGGAGAACTGGTGTTCTACATCGACGCTTTTTGAGCCCAGCAAACGTGACGTGCTAATGATAAGCATGTCTGGGGTTCACCCCAATTAGTAGACTCCGGGAATCAGCCACGGCGTGCGGGCACAGTACGCGTCATACTCGCTGCCAAAGTGCACGCGGGCAGGATTGCAGGGTTATTGAATCCGCCCTTTTTGCCGCAAGTCTTTCAGCTCATCAAAGCAGGGAGCGCATTGTCGGATGTGGGCGAGCAGGGGGGCGAACTGAGCGTCCGCGGGCGGTTGCGCGAGTTTCAGCAGGACATCGCGCCCTGGACAGGCGATGCGCTGAGGATTGGGAAAGTCTTCATGCACCACCCTGTCAAATGCGTCAAGCAGTTCTTTTTCCGAATCCATTCTGCACACCCCAGTTGAGCACGGAGCCCAAGCCCAACTGCCATGTTGCCCTCAGCAGAATCCCACGATCCATGATCGGTGTCGATGAAAATCTTTGTGTGCATTCGCCTATCGTGCCGAACCGATGCGGCCGCGTATCCGAACTGGGCGGTGAGTATGACGGCGACCGCGCCCACTTAGTGTCTGTGCTGATGCCTCCAGATCAAACGAAAAATGCCCAATAACGCCGCGACATCCGGGTCAGCGTCCTCCTCGTTTCTTTAAGAGGAGCGCATCCAACCAACGCCACAATCGCACGATGCCAAAAAGTGCAATCCCCGGTGAGACACATTCCTTTTTCGAAGCCATATATAAGTAGGAGGGGATGTGGGGTCCGGCTTCCACAGTCTTTGCTGAACATGGGGGAATTGAATCAACCAGCCCGCCGTCGTACCTTCCGCTGGCCTGGGGCGGCGCGAGAGATGGTGAGGACATATGTGAGCACCAAATCATCCGAGATCTCGGGCCAAAATCGCCACAACACGCGAATGGCTTTGCAGGGGCTGATCACAAGAATTGGGGCAGTGTCGGGAAACCCGCGAGCAGCCTGCTGGAGGTTTGTGCGGCAGATGGGAATCACCTCGAAGCGAAGCTATAGGCCATGGACAAAAACCGAGCAACAGAAGTTACTTGACTTGATCGCATCACACTCTCTGCAGGAAGTTACGGTACTGCTCCGGCGCTCGCGGACCTCGGTGCAGGCCATGTTGCATCGGCTCGGGGCCAGCGCGCGCATGGGACAGGATTGGTTTACGAAACATAGTCTGGCTCGGGCTTTGCATGTTCGTGCAGAAGAAGTGCAAAGATGGATTGATCGGGGACTCTTGAACTGCCGGATCGTCGAGGCGAGTGGAGTTCATCGACAGGTCATTGACGCAGAAGCCTTTTGTGAGTTCTGCAAGGAACATAGCCGGGAGATTGTCGGACGAAGGTTGAACCCCGATCGACTGAGCTTTGTCCAGACATTCGTATTTCCTCCGAGCCATATGCAACTTCTGCCCGTGAGAGAGGCGAAGAAGGAGCGGGCAGCGTATACGGCACAGATGAGGAACGGAGCGGAATCAGAGACGGATGAGGACGACGATCTGGGCGCCACTGCGTAGGGTCGTCAGCTGTACCCGATCTGGACATGGAGATCCGTGAGTTTCCTGGTCATGGGCGGTGGACGTCAGAAGGCCACCTGATTCTCTCTATCTCACGCCAGAAACTGTTACGGATGGCCGCCGGCGATTTTCCCAATATTTGCGCAACGTCCTTCCACTCGTATCCGGCAGCCCTGAGCATCAGAACGGTGCCATTCCTATCGCTGAGTTTTCGGACCATCCTCGCGAGTTCCAGACGCGCGTTCACCTGGGCGATCCAACCCTCGCCTAAGGGGCGGCTTGACAGTTCGCCGGACCCTCCCACCAATTCAAGGCGGTTTAACTTAGTCGCATAGCGCCGTAGCCGGCGGCAGAAGGCCACCATGAGAAGCGCATGCTTTTGTGACGATTCAGGAGCCCCAATGCGGTCGAGGTAACGCGACACCTGCGCAATCGTATTTTCCATGAGCTCGGCAGCGGGACCATGATCGTCAAGAAGAGCTTGCGTCCGCCGACATGCCTGTTTCCAGATCTCATGGCCGGCCAATCTCACATCCGCGCGAATCGGTCTTCCCGCCTGATCGGCCTCCCGGTCCCACCAAAGAAGCATTCTCCCCGCACGCGCCATACTGCACCCCCATCCTTGAGCAAAGGCTAAAGATCGAAGTTGGGAATCACATCCGGGCCAGGCGGAGGTGTTGAACTCACGAGATGAGAAATCTGGGGAATGTCCTCACGCGCCAGAGGCATTTGTCTATATCGCCGATCGTGTGCCCCTACAAAGGGGATCGGACCGGAAATAGGACGTCGGGAGAAAGACGGAGTCGGGATGGTCGGAAAACCGGACAAAATGGCTGCCCGGAGCGCCACGCAATTGCACTCTCGCGCCATTACGAGTTTCCGGGACCACCCCGAGCTTAGGCTGCAGATCGCGCGAGATTGGTAGAGCGCACTCCCAGCGGGATTACGGTCACGGCGCAAGTGCTGTTTCGTGGTCAGCCAAGTCCTGCCTTTGTTGAGGGTTGTGGCCGACGCACGCTCGAGTGCCTGACCTCCTCTCGGTTGGACTGGTTGAACTACCGGCTTCCGACCTACCCCACTTCTCTTGTGCACAGCGGCTTCTCGCAGAAAGGATGATCCCTATCGTGGCGTATTTCCGCGCAGAGGTGGTGAATTTTATTTTTGGTGGTCGGAATACTGGACAGAACGGAAACGAAGGCGACCCGACCAGCAATTCGGACCCTCGCAAGCCAACAGATTCTATCTTTCGGCCCTTTTGCTGTAGTGCGCACTCGCCCTAATTGCCAGCTTTGGGATCATGCGTCACGACGTCTTCCGAGACTGCGAGGATGCAGGTCTGTCCATCGAACTGGATCCGGTCGGCAGAGTAGGCTGTAAGTTTGACCACGCCGGCTTTGGTCCGAAGCCGGGTGATGACGTTCCGAATCGGACCTCCCCGCTGGAGCTGCGTCATCAATAATCTTCGGTCGGCAGGATCGTCCCAAATCCTCAGTTCGGACACGGTACGCCCCAGCAGCTCCTCCCGGCGATATCCATAGCGGCCTTCAAAGGCGGCATTCACTTCCAGAAAACGTCCCTCCTCGAGGGTCGTGATCGAGAACGCGATAGGACTCGAATGGAATATCTTCTGAAATTTCTCCTCCGAGACCCGGCGGCCGGCCTCTGACTGGTCGAGCGCTTGCTCGGTTTTTTGGAGGTCTGCTAATCGCTTTTCCAGTTCCGAACCGTATATCTCAGCGGTTGAATAAAGACGGGCGTTTTGAATGGCGACTGCCGCAGGTATAGCCAGCAACTCGGCGCGCCGGAGGTGGTCCTCGGTAAAGTGGTTCGGTTCCACGTGGCCGACGGAAAGGAAACCCAAGAACTCGTCGGAGGCAAGCAAGGGGACGCCAAGCCAGGAACGGAATTGCGCATGTCCCTTGAACGTCTGCCATCCCTGCTCCCGTTGCGTGTCCGCAATCAAGATATGCTTTCGTTCCGACCAGATGCGTTGAAAAAATGGGGATTCGTCCGCAACGAATGTCAGGGGCCTGCGAGGAGACTTCTTCCCGAGGTCGGGACACGATTTTTCTCCAAGCGCCAGCCAGTGGGGTCCACCTTCGGGGACGAGCACACGCGCGCAGGTGTATGGGACCAACTCGGCCAGAGAGCGGAGCAGTGCGTCGAGAACACAGTCCATGTGCAAGTCCTGTGTCAGTGCAAGTGTCGCCTTGCGCAACGCCTCCTCCTCCGCCCATGCCGAGTTCGCCCGGGCAAGATTCGCCGCAACCTGATCTTCCGCTTCCTTGAGCGAGGTGATGTCTAGCGTGGTTCCGCCCAGGCGGGTGATCTTTCCGCTGGCATCTTTCCGGGGAAAGCCGCGGACCCAAACCCAGCGAAGTTCACCACCTGGCCTGACGATACGAAATCTTTCGTCGAAGTATCCGGTCTGGGCCGCTTGTTCAATCTTTGCCAGCACGTGAGCTCGATCGTCCCGATGAATGACCTTCTCATACGAGGACGGTTCTTCGATCAGGGATTGGCAGGAGCGGCCAGTGATGGTTTCGTATGCCGGGTTGACGAAGGTGGCTTTCTTCGTCTCGGCGTCGATCACCCAGAAGATTTCCTGGATGTTGTCGGCCATCTGGTGGAATTCCTGCTCCCTGTCTTCAAAGACAGTCCTTGCCTGGCGTTCGGTCCTGTGCATCTGGCGGAAAACGCCGGCCAGCAAGAGGGCGAAGACAAACAAGGAACTGATCAATGAAATCAGCAGCGCCAGGGCTACTCGCGGCGACTGAAGGTTTGCAACCAGGACTGCGATAACCAGAACGGCCGAGGCTACAACGAGACTGATTGAGGCAATCTTCCACTCTCGTCTCTGGGCCCTCGCGCGACCCGGTTCAGAGCTGGGATGATCGGCTGGATCCACAGTGAGCACCCGCGTACTTGCCGGACTTACGACATGATACGCTGCCAAGAGCGAACGGCTGCGCAAAAGGGA
>Ga0116121_1000730_pt1 | contig 15645 bp, 21 predicted proteins | sample June2015DPH_13_1_FD_89725 | JGI IMG/M metagenome (GOLD analysis project Ga0116121, IMG submission 89725) | Peatland microbial communities from SPRUCE experiment site at the Marcell Experimental Forest, Minnesota, USA - June2015DPH_13_10 | ecosystem: Environmental > Terrestrial > Soil > Wetlands...
CGAAGACGTTTTCGTGCATTTCTCCGCGATTCAGGCTGGCGGCTTCCGCAGCCTGCAAGAAGGCCAAACCGTGCAGTTCGACGTGACCAAGGGCCCCAAGGGCTGGCAAGCGGAGAACGTTCAAGCGGTCTAAGCGAAAACGATCTCGAAGCGATCACTATGAATGCCCGTATCCGACAAGGATACGGGCATTTCCTCTGTTGGAGGAATTCCTCGGCTTGAGCTTTAAGGTTGACGCGCCCGCTGCACCATCTCCACCAGAACTTCCCGAGCTTCGCTTGTGCTCTGAACTTCCCGTAGGAACGCAATACGCACTCCCCGCATTCCTTCCGCGGTCTTAAGGCGTGCGTGAAACCCGAGGCGGTCTATGGCGGTCATCGCCGCCTCTTGCGCTTCGACTCCAGCCCGTGCCCGAGCAAGTTGGACCAGCGCATCTCGATGATCGGCGTTCATGTGCGCGATGATTCCCTCAGCCGCGTCGGCCAGCGGATCGGACTGTGCCGCATCATAATCGTGCGCCTGCACCCAGCCCATTACGCCGAATCCGCCGACGTAGTAAACGTCCAGCACATCCATGCGATAGAAAGAGAAATCGTCAAAGTTTACCCAGTACTTGCTATTGGCATAACGCGCCACATAGAGTTTGCGAGCATCGGACACTTCTGGTTCAGGTATCGTCGCAACATTTCCCACCAGCGTCACTCGTGACGCGCCCAACGGATCGCCATCTCCGGAAGGTTGCGTAACCAGCAAACTGGCGCGCGGATCCGCCTGCAGGTTCTGGGTGTGCATCGCCATGGTGCTGATGAGGAATATCGGACGTCCCCGCTCATCTAGTCCGTAGGGCATTACCGATCCAAAGGGAAAGCCAGGCTGCTTGCGGGAAATGGTGGAGAGGCTGCCAATTCGGCCCAAGTAGACCAACGTGCGCGCTCGTTCCGAGAAGGAAGGCTCGGGAACCGCGGGCTGATAGCTCGCCACGCCCGAAGCGCCGTGTTGCCGATTGGAGGAAGACGACACCGTGATCTCTTGAGCCAGTCTAAATGAAACGAGAGGTGCCGTGTTCAGCTTTCCACCGACGGATGATGGCGGGCGCGACTGTCCTCGCAAGCGACAGGGATCTCTACCCCGGATTGTTTCCGGTGCCTTCGGATGCTGGACTCATTGATCTACGAGCTGAAGTCTAGCGAGAGGCACCATCGCGCACCGACGCGCCTCCAAATGAACGGCACAAAAGCGCCAGAAGGATGCATCGCAGGCCGTCGCCTTTCACTTCGTCGGGACGACTCGGGGGGTAAGAGCCGCCAAGGGATCAATCTTTGTAGGCTACTTGCGCCAACTTTGCCCCGACGATGTTGTCGCCCCATTGGCAGGCGAAACTCCCGGCGCGGCTATGGTCGAGCAATACTCGTTGAGTACCCACTCGGTTGCCCTTTTCCGGTCCGTGCCCGCATAATGCCGCTCAATTGATCCACTCGCCCTCTTTGCTGTCTTCCTCGTCTGAAGCCACGTCAGCTGGCGCCACGGCATCCTCAACGGCCTCAGCGATTTCCTCGTCATCGGAATCGGCTAGATCAACTAGGATTTCCGGCGCTTCATCGGGACGGATACTGCCCACGGCGCCGACGGCGGCAAGCAGTAAAGGCTTTGGGGAGTGAGCGTCATTTAGGAGTTCGACGATGGGCGACCAGGCAGCGTCCAGTCCCCAGTTGCCCGCCGCGATGACTGCCTGGTATTTGATTTCGAGATCGCTGCTTTTCAAGGCCGCCAATATTCGATCGTCAAAACCGCGAACCCATCGCATCGCAAACACAGCGGTTAGCATCCACTCTTTGTCTCCGCTGGAGTACGCCTGCTCGATCGCACCCTGATGCCATATCTGGGGTGCGCGCACCGATGCCTCCAAACTTCGCCGCCGCACTTCCTTGGGAGTGCTTTTACCGAGGTAAAGCTTCTCGAGCGATTCCTGGATGGTGCGAAACGTATGCTCAGTAATGGGTACGTCATCCGGATCCTCGAATCCATCGGCGTCCACCTCCTCCAGAACTGGCCCAAGGGAAATTGCCGCCCGTGCGCGTAGTTGCTCAGGCTCGTCGGCACTACTTGCGACCTTCACTAACGTATCGGCCAATTCGTCGTTGATGACCGTAAAATCGCCCGCCAGTTCGGCGGCGACCAGGCGGTCGGATTCCTTGGATAGCGGATCAATCAGAATCCTCCAAAATGTTCTCCCGGCATCTCCTGGCCAGTCCCATGGAGGTGTATCGAGCAGAGTTTTAAGGTCCATATGCGGTCCCTCACGATTGCGTTCCATTCCGCAATTTCCGCTGCCAAGCCCAATCAACTCTTTGGCAATTATCGTGTGACCAGGCACATCGGCACTACCTGCCGCTATCCTGGGCTTGCTTAACACCGACGAGACGGAAGGATTTTCTCATGTTCCAGTTCGACCGACACCCCGAAACTATTCGTCCCCATTCCGGGTTGTCTCTGAGGTCGATCGCGGATCCATCGAAGGTGCCGCTCGCACGGGCTGACGATAGCGATGACCCAATGGGGTGAAGGCTTTCGATGTCGAGCGATTCCTTCAGAAAGTTATCACGCCAGATAGATTGATTTCACGAAGAGCTAGCATGCGATTCCTCTTGCTCCGACCTCAGTCCAGACGGAAAGCTCGAACTGAGCGGGTTGGAATCTCGGTCTCATGCGGACTTACTGCACCGGATTTTGCACCAACTTCCCGTATCCGGCGCCTGCGGGGGCTTCCTGGCCGCCATTCTGCGCTTCAATGGAAGCGATAATGGAGGCGATTGAGGCGAAAGGAAGAATGCTCGTTAGAAGAAGTTTATAAAGAAGCACCAAACCAACGAGCATTTATGGTGTGTCCGCCAATTCCACAAGTGTCGCTTTAGAATCAATGGCTTACGAGCAGATAAAAAGTCTGGCTAGTGTGGCCCTCAAGGGCAGTGTCGGGGTATTATTCTTTTGGCCAGTTGTTCGCGGGCGCGGGAGTAGCTCAATGGTAGAGCATCGGCTTCCCAAGCCGGTGGTTGCGGGTTCGATCCCCGTCTCCCGCTCCAGATTTTCGGCAAGGATTTTCCGCCCGGAACCTTACTGTCCATACGGTCCAGAAAGGTGTGGAAGGACGACTGAGGGGGTAACGCTTGTGCTGTATGCAGAACAGCGCAAGGCCCGCAAAGCCGCACCAGTCACAGCATAGCGTGGAACTGGCTTTACGTCAGTCACAGCAAACTTGCAATCCGGGCAGCTCTAAGCAAGGATCAGCACGCTCAACCGCGTGACGACGTAGTGCCACAGCGAGTCTTGAACGCCACGGACGTTAATTGCGGCGGTCTCAGCATCCATCTTTCGTGCTGCGTCAAGTTCCTACTCGGTTGGAGCGCGACCAGGGTGGGCCGTTCCACATCATCAAAGCTGCTTAGACCGCGATGGCCATGGTCTCATTTTCAATTCGGGACGACGCGGCAGAGAAGATTCGGTATTCTTCTTTTCATCATCAGCGAGCAAGAGAATTACGAGGTTGAGTGCCGCGATCTCCCTCTGCACCTGTTTTATCTCTAGCTGTTTTCGCCGCAGGCCTGCTAATAGAGTCTTCGGGTTACATGAATGCCGCGCTAATGCCTGGGATTCTGGCGTGCCGCCCTCAGCCAGGTTGCAGACGAACTTCGACTGATTCAGTGACTGATTCAGTGTTCGATCGCCCGAGGACAGTTCGGGGAGGAACTCCAACCCAAAACAATCGTCCTTACGATTGCGAACCACGGCTGTGACGCCTGAGGGATTGGTTTGAAACTGAACCTGCATCTTGTCGCCTGGTTTAAGGTCTAGCGAAGAGTGAACGGCCATACCGCTCATGCTTATTTCGGTGCCGCGGCCAGGAACCGCACCTCTTAAGAGTCCATCAGGGGGAACGATGCGAACCGGGAGATCGACGTGGTGTCGCTCCCAACGGCGAGTATTATGAGGTGAGGACAACATGTAAGTAACCCACTTTAAGTGGATGTTAATCCTCGATGTACTGCCCTTCCAATTACGAAGGTCACCGTTGCGGCTACACAAGCAAGGTCGAATACAAAAAAGGTCAGTCCACGCTTTGCATCGTTCTTTGAGACCCTTCCAGCTGGCCGGGTTCGGCCAATAAACCGATACTTCGCCTCCCAGCGGCCGTATCCGCAGCAGTGACGCGCCATGTCAAGGATATCGTCGTCGTGTCTTTTTTCAGAGTCATTCCTTGACGTGTGTGCCAGAAGTATTTGAGCAGTTTGGCTTTTGGACGGGTTGACGGGGATGTCAGATGCTAGTTGCAGAGAAAAGAGTCGTCTCTTTGTCATGGGTTTCCCGGAGAGACAGGCGTCCATTTAAATGGTCACGCGTGTGTTCTTATCTGCCGTAACCCGAATTCCAATGAGCTTAGAAGAGCGATTGGTGTCGGCTTCGTGGAAAATGGGAAATTGAGGATTGCGCACTGGCGAATCGCGATGTCCGTGCGTGGCCAAAACTTCCTTCAACTCGCTCGAATATCTAACGGCTTGGGTTGGGGAGCGAGATGCTTCCAAATGACCACTGAAGCATTTCCCGGGAAAGGCCGTGGCTAACATTTTGTGCATCGTTCCGCGGCGTCTGCGAAAGTTCAGCGCGTTTTTCGTTGTGCCGGTTCGAAAACTTGGGTATGGGGCACCGATACCAACGGCTGCTCGACTCAGCGCCGCCATCGCCGATGCGCACTCTGGCCCAGTCCGCCCAGATCAATTATCACCGCGATCAGCAGCCACAAAAGATTGATTCCCGCCGTCGGCATGCCGCTGTTAAGTTCCCATGCGTATGCGATCGTGGTGAGCGGCAGGAAAATGAAGCCGAGTACCGGCAGCACCAGACCACCGTGGAATGCCCGCTGCAGGTAGGTCGAGTAGATCCACATCAACACGAGCGCGACGCGCGGAAACAGCAAGAGAACGAGCAGGAGCAAGCAAGACATAGTCACTCTCCAGCCAGGCCGCACGAGCCGGCGCGATGCGATGATAGCAGATCCGCTCGCCGGAATCGCGCGCCGAAACGCTCGGCAGCATTCGAGAGTGTGGCAGCATTCGAACCAGAATGCGAGCTTCGAGATGCTTCCCGCTACGGAGACACTGGCGCTTCACACAACGATGTTCGGAGAAGGTTTTTTTCTTGAGCCCAATCGACCGGTGAGGCTTTTTTCTTGCGTGCAAGAACAGGATCCCCTCTGGCCGCTAATTGGCACTTTCGTTCATTAGAACCATTTGAGGAGAAACACAAAGTGGATGCCGCATGCCAACAAGGCGTTGACCCTTGCTCTGGGACTAAGAAGCCGCGTCCTGTTATGTCAAGTAAGCGCTCTTCTGCCGGCGAAAGTCATGGGTTGATCTGGATTTTGCAGCGGCTCCGCAGCCCACTTTAGCTTAGCCAGGCCTGCGGTAGCTCATGCAGATTTAGAAATTCCAGAGCAATTCCAAACTTTCCTTCGTTTAGCGGCGCTTCAACACGCACGACTTGCTGCCGCACATACTCGAACACTTCGACCGTGAGTCGTTTCGGTCGGCAGCACAACGATTAATGAGACTTGAGTATTCGTTGCAATGAAGCGCTCGCAGTAAACGAATGCTCCCCTAAGAAATGCTTTCAGAGAGCACAGCGACTTCCTGGCCGCCGTTCCCGAAGTAGATCAACAAGGAGTGATGAATTGGAAACCGCCGACTGTGGCGACGCTCAAGAAAATTGTTTTGCACGCGCTTGCTACTCGGTCAGAATCTAAAATTCGAGTGTCAAATCCGTGAATAGCACCGGGGTGGTCGTTACGGCGTTAGTATACAGACGTCATGCCTGATGTTAGGGAGAAAGGCTTACCGTGAACAGTGTCAAACGAGCGTTCCAACTCTCGGACGGTCATCAAGAGAGCGGCGGGTCATTCCACAATGCGAATAATGATCAGCTTTCGGTTTGGCGGATTCAAGAGCGGCCCCGTTGCGGGTTGCTATTGACAGTGCATTTCGGTCGATGAGAGACTGCGGCTGCCGGCTCCGAAAGTGGTTCGATTCGCCCGCCAAAGCCCGCCAGTGCAACCGGAGAAATGGGGTATGAGTAGCCGTTCCACCCTCGATCGCGAAGCTTTCCAGCAGCTTTTAGCCAGCGTGTTTGCGGTTCAGGAGAGTCGGATGAACAATCAATCGCTCTCCGCCATTATGAACGTTCAACGCTTGGTCACGAGCGGAAGGCTCGACGTGGATGGTGCAATGCATCTGATCGCTGAATCGGCACGAAACGTGGCCAACGCTACTGGGGCCGCCATCGGTCTGTTAGAAGGAAACCGACTAATTTATCGGGCTGGAAGCGGAAGTGCCGCCACTTATATAGGTTGGCATGTAACCGCCTCACTGACTGCCTCAGCAGACGCCAAGGCAAGCCGCGAGATTCTTCGTGTCGAGAATACCCAGACAGACACACGGATTGAAGCGGCGATTTGTCGGCAGTTCGGAGCCAAGTCCCTTCTAATCTTGCCGATTTCTCAGGACCGTGCCGTGGTAGGAGTTCTTGCGGTCCTGTTCGGAGAAGCGCACGCCTTCCAGGATCGCGAGGTGCGCACTTATCAATTGATGGCCGAACAGATCGAGGCGGCAATATCTCAGGCCGCCCGGCGAGAACGGGGAAAAAACCTCGCAACCGAACAACCGACAACTCCGCGCGTCACTGAGCAGATTACAACTCAAGGAGAGAAGTTTCTCAACGACGGTGGAGCTTTGTTGGGCCCAGCAAACAATCATTCCATCTACCAGCGTTGCAGGACCGCCTTGGCCGTGGCCAGGGATTTGCCAGCACTCAGGCAGCCTGCCTTGCTCGCGACCAGGATCAGACAGCGAGCGAGGGACGTTACCTGGCACAAGCGCCGGAGGAACTTGACCCTGGCAGCAGTTGCTACCGTGCTCGGTTTAACTTGCTGGATCGCGTATAGCCGTCGCGGCCCAGCTTCGCCTTTGGGATCTTCGGGCCAACGGGGATCGATTGCCAACGAGCCGCAGGCACCCTCGCAACGCCCGAAAGCAATGCCGACGAAAGACACGTCCGGCCTCCAGCGGGCAAGAGTGCTGGGGAAAAAAGAGTATATGCCTGCGAGGACCATCCTACGGCGGATGCGGGTGGGGAAGAATGAAGTCGATTACATTGGAGACGATGTTACCGTGCGCTATTTCACTTACAGAACTGCACCGCAGCGGAGACGGGTCGCGGAGAGTCGGATCGCCTACATCGGAGATGATGTCACGGTGCGCTATTTCACGCCCAAACCGGCAGTAAATGCCCGACAGCCGGTGAGACCCTGAGTTACGGTTTGACCAATGACAAGCTTTCCGTGTCTTTCGGCTGGGAGTGCCAACTGGTCGTTGTTCTTGATTACCAACCTGTAGCGAACTTCTAGCCCCGACGATTTTTTGTGGCTTGGCTCCGATTCTGAACCGGACGGCTAATGGGTCGTGTGTAAAAAATCCGGCTCGTCAGAAGAAATCGTGGGTGGACCCCGGCTCGGGCAGCTTGCCAAGTGAGTGATAGAGGGCAAGTTCGAGGACGTGGTAGGTGCGAAAGCCGTACGATTTTCTCATCGTGACTTTGGCCTTGTTGTTCAAGCCCTCCACAACACCGCTGGAAAGTAGCTTTTGAGCGCGGAAATAGTTCAGGATGAGTTCGCGATGATTGCGTAGCGAACGGGTGATCCTCTTCATGGGTTCGATCCGGGATCGCATGGTCTGGCGGCACCACTCGTCGAAGAACTTGCCGGCCTAGGCGGGCGAACTATATTCCCAGAGTTGCTGAAAGGCTTCCTTGAGAAGGTAGGCACGGACGGTCTTGAGGTTGTAGCGGAGGAGATCGCGCAACCGGAAGTGCTGGTCGGCGCCGAGATTCTCGCTGCGGCGGAGCAGCAGCCAACGGGATTTCCTGAGGACCGGGGCGCGGCCCTCGCGTTTCATCCGGCTGGTTTCCTCGGCACGGACGTTGTCCAGTGCCTGTTCATATTGGCGACGATGTGAAAGCGGTCGAGGATATGCAGGGCCTCGGAGCAGTTTTCGCGGATGAGTTTCAGATAGGGTTCCCACATGTCGGAGCAGACGAAGGCGATTTCGGAAATTACGTCCTTGCCCATGGCGGTGAAGAACCCTTGGAAGGATTCGATGGTTCGCTCTTTGCCTACCCAGAGAAGGCGGGTAACGCCCAGATCAATCTGGTAGACCAGGGGTGAGGTATTTGTGCCCTTTGGAATACTGAATCCCATCGACGCCGATAGCGTCGATCTTTGCCGAGCGTTCGGTGTTCCAGACCCCAGGTGACGACATGTTCGACCGCGTCGAAGACCTTGTCCCAGGAGGTGCGAAAGGCCTCCGCCGTCTCTTTCCATGACATTTTCCTCGCCCAACGGGCTGGGAAGAGCATGTAGGCTTTGGTCAGTGTGCGTTTGCCGTCGCCCCAGGGAACTTCTTCGACAGCCATAACGCTGCAACTGCGACAGTCGACGCGCCGCATGGTGTACAGAAGGAAGACGAGAAGCCCCCACAGGGGAATGAACTCAAAGCGCCGTTCGGCGAGTTGGTCGTAACCGGGCCCGGCAAATGGCAGCGCTAGCAGACTGCGGTCGAACCCTTTCGCGGTCGCACGGCTACTCCGTACTGAAGTGGGCGCGCTCGTAGACAAAACCCCGGAAACGATGGCAGCGGTTTAGAATCGTGATCAGTTCCATGGCGCTGGAAGCGAGTGGCGGCGAACCTCAGCCACAAACCGGCCGCGGACGGTTGGCTCGCCTCCCGCCTCGATAAGCTGTGGCCCTGAATCGGGGAGACCGTCCAGGATGTCAACGAGAAGTTCCGAGAGGAAGCAGGTTGACCCGGGCGCCGCGGAATCGGTAAACGCTGGGCGACCAGGAGGGAGCAACCTCGGCAACGCCGCTCTGGCCAGTCTCAGCATAGGCGACGTGGGCAACTCGACGGCATGCAGTCGCGGCAGCGCTAGCCCCGCGACTCAAGGGCTTGAATATAACGACTGATCTGATGCAGGTGGGAAAGGTCGTGACCGGCCAGCAATTGTACCATCACGGCCAAGGACTCCGCGCCACGCTCATTGTGCTGCCCGCTGCGTTGCAAGTCCTCTGGTGACATTCGTCTCCACACAGACAAATTGAGTACGCGCAGCGTCCGAAATATTTCGACAAGTTCGGACGGCTCGCGTTCATTGTGGCGCAGGGAGGCTACCCAAGCATCCTGCCTGAAGCCCAGAATAGCCGGCTCGTCCTCGCAAAGGATCAACCTGAGGCGATATCCATAAACCCATTCGCTATCGGTGAGATGGCCGATGATTTCGTTTGGAGTCCATTTCCCTTGAATTGCTCGCCCGCGCAGGACTTCCGCCGGATGTCTGGCCACAATATCGGCCAGGGTGGATGCCGTCTGCCCTAACACCTCGATCGGATCCCGGCCAGCCAACAGGTTGAACAGCTTTTCGCGGTAGGTCCATGGGGCCGACACCTCTAGTCCCGGTTGCGCCGGCGTCATAATCAACTCCTTCCTTTGCAACTTCTCGAATCTGCAGACTTTTCGCTTGGCGAGCGGGAAACAGGCGCTAAGGGTGACCTTGAATCGGTGAGACAAGGCCGCTTAACGCTTGGAATGGAATCTCATGGAACCTCCGCTCCTTTTTCCAGGGCGAAGCCTTCAACTTTCCAGCCTTCCGCGCCGCCGATCATTTTCTTCACTTTCCGGCCCAGGCGCGCCAGACGAGCTGCAGCGCGGTCGGCTCCGTTGCAATGCGGCCCGCTGCAATAGACAACGAATAGCGTATCCGGGGGATAGGCGGCGAGATTGGGTTCATTGATTCGGCCGTGCGGGAGATGGAGCGAGCCCGGAACATGCCCGCCCTCGAAAGCTTGCGGGCTGCGAACATCCAGCAGCACAAACCCGGGCGCGCCCGAAGCCAACGCCGCGTGAACGTCCCAGCAGTCGGTTTCGAGAGACAGGAGCTTCTCAAAGTGATCGAGGGCCGTTTGCGGATCGGCGGCGATCTCATTGTGTATGTTCATAAACCACTGTTGCCCGATTCAAAAACTTTGTCGATAGGCAGAAATGCCAATATGCGCTAAAATCCTGCCATGCGCTCCTGCGACCATCGCCGCGTGGCTACTCTGCTTTACGACGGCCTCAGCATCTTCGAGTTCGGGATCGTGGTGGAGATTTTCGGCTTGCCGAGGCCGGAGCTGGAGGTCGATTGGTACAAGTTTGAGACCTGCTCGCACCAGCGCGGCCGGCTCCGCACGACCGGCGGCGTTCATGTCGAGGCGCGTCGTGGATTGCGGACCTTGCAACAGGCCGGAACCATCGTTATTTCGGGTTGGAAGCGAACCAGCGAACCTCCTCCGGAATCTCTCCTTAAAGCACTGCGTTCGGCGCACGCTCGCGGCGCACGTCTGGTCTCCATTTGTTCCGGAGCCTTCGTTCTTGCGGCCACCGGCCTGCTCGATGGCAAGCGCGCCACCACCCACTGGCGTTACGCGGAAGAGTTGGCTTCCCGGTTTCCGAAGATTCGCGTCGACCCCGGCGTTCTGTACGTGGATGAAGGCAGCATTCTGACTTCGGCGGGCAGCGCCGCGGGCATAGACCTTTGCCTGCACATCGTGCGGTGCGATTATGGCGCCGAAATCGCCAACCGCGTGGCCCGCCGGCTGGTCATGCCGCCGCACCGCGACGGCGGTCAAGCGCAATACGTCCAAAACCCCGTCGACAGCCGGGCGGCCGGAGGGCTCGCGCCGCTCTTGCAATGGGCGCAATCGCATTTGGGCCAGGCTCTGCGCGTGGAGGATCTGGCCCGCCACGCGGCGATGTCGCCGCGCACTTTCGCGCGCCAGTTCCGCCAACAGACCGGAACCACGCCTCACCAATGGCTCACCCACCAGCGTCTCCTGGCCGCGCAGATGCGGCTCGAAAAGACCGACGACGGGATCGATGCGATTGCCGAAGCGGTGGGGCTACAGACGGCGGCGACGCTGCGGCAGCACTTCAGCCGGACGCTGGACACGACACCTACCGCCTATCGCCGCCGGTTCTCCACCACGTAGGTGCTGCACCGGTTTCGGGATTTCGCGGTTCAGTCGCGGAATCCGCTGACGGTCGCGGCTCTGATACGGGTGCCGGCGGGGATTGCCGATGCCGCATGGCTTTAGAGCGCAAAAAAGGACCTTGCTTCGCAAGCGACAGACGAAACCGTCTGTCCCACAATTGCACACCGCCGCCAAAGGTTCGAGCCTTCCCTTAGGCGGGGTTAGAAATGCTCGAACTGCGTCACGTTGGATTCGGAGACGTCGTCTGCGGAGGCAAGCCGTTTTCCGTCGGGCAACGGAACGGGACTACCGATCCAGTGATAGGGGCTCTCCCAGAATCCTGCCTTTGTTCCCGGGTGATCACGGCAGATTTTCCGATTTCTGCCGAATGGTTTGGTCGACGTCTAATTCCCCCGCGGATTCGGCCATGCGCGCTTCATCCATTTCCTCTTTGACGCGAGCCAGTGTGGCTTGCTTGGTTTCTGGCTTCGGCTTGTTCTTATACATACTGGCACGATGTCACGAGTCCAAGAGGATTACAGGTCAATTTTGAACAGCTGCCAGTTCCACAATTATTCTCATACCGTGCGGTTTTGATCAGCCATATCAATCCCCGAACTGTAGCATCTCAAATGTGATTACAACCTCCCCTTTCAGACGGTCGGGAGGATTGGACCATTCGAAGACGAACAGTGTCAGAGGATCGGAGGAGGATAGAAGGCAGTGTGAAGTTCGGATTCTTACTGTTTCTCTGAATGGAGCCAAGATTTTGTCTACGCTGATCCAGAGTCCAACGTCATGAAACCGTCGGTAGGAAGCACGACCGTTAAGGTGGACAGAGTGGAGAAAGATACGTCGAAGTTTGACTGGGTAACTGAGCGTTCCTCATGCGCTCTGGCGTGGAGAACGCCCAAGATCCAGATGTCTCAGAGGTCACGACCCGCCAAGTGCCGGAGGGCGACGTTCCGGAGGAGCACAGTGACGGCGACTAGCGCGCTGCATACTCCATCGCTCGCGAAATCGGGGCAATTTGCGAACTGAATCGAGGAGAACCGTATGTCAAAGACATGGGAGCTGTACCGGGGTGCCGCACACCATCATGAGCGGGCGGGCTACCAATTCAAAGAGGCCGCGAAATACCACGAGACGGAGGAGCACGAAAAGGCTGCGCACCGCGCGTACCTTGCCCACGGGCATGGCCAGCACGCAATTCTTCACCAAGTTGCCGCCGCAAAGCTAAATGTCGAGAAGTGGGACGGCCTGGCTACGCCCGGCTCGGTCCAGAAAGACCGGGCGCAGCCTTAGCATCGTTATGGTTTGCGCATGGTAAAACCTACGCGCCGACGCGGAAGTTTTTAGGTGCTCTCAAGTAAGCCTTTGCTGAGAAGCCATACGTTTTGGTTACAGGCGGGGCCTTCTCTATATCTAGCCTGCGCAAATAACATTCTTCGTGAACGGCATCTCCCCTCTCATCTGTTTTGCAATCTTCAAGGGAAACCGTCTGGCCACACACGTCGCATATTGGAACTAGGAGAATTGGCAAACAGAACACATGGCCTCCAGATTCGGACGGCTTGTCGTGTTGCACGATAAATACCATGAACAACCACTTCCCAGTTCGATGCCCTAACTATTTGTTCACAGAGGAAAGCCTTAAGTGCGATTCGCTTTGCTGCTGGTCGCCACGTAAGTTTTGCTCTTGCAATTTGCAATGCCAAAGAATCGGCATCGCCTTTGGTTACGTCATTAGAGTTCGAGGGTTGTCAGACGCACGACAGTGTCTCGGTGAGAGCCCGGCACGGCTTGTTCAACAACTGTGCCAACTTCTCTTCGGTTTCACCTAGATCATCTTGCGGCTGGACGTAGTGAATCGCCGCCGTGTCAGGCTTGGAGTGAAGCAGGATCGCGGCGATGTCCTGGGGAGACCGAAACCATAAAAAACATTGGGTAAGACTCAATCTACGCTCCCAAATTTGATAACACCAGGCATTGGGCCATTGCCATTATTTCCGGTTCTAAACGAACCGCTCCGTTAACACTAGGGGAGGTGGGGATAATCACTCCGTAATCCTATTTTCCTAGCTTCCCAGTCTAGTTTGGCCTTGCGTTCGGGCAATGCTATAGCGTTCAATTTCGCAATCGCAGCGATAGCCTCCCGATCCCGTCAGCGTTGCGATTCTGGCGTTCGGCCCACGTCCGTTTGAAGTCTTCGGTGCCGGTACGCCGTGAACTTGGACCGTAGGACGACGAAACCTCGGGCATTGAATGATGAACCGAGGGCACTGAACAACGAACTCAGCAATCCGCCGAGACTCGCGAGAACACAATCTACGATGGCCAGAGCCACGAAGCCGAAAACGATTAATCGGAAAATGTGGAGCATCTTAATCTGCGTCAAGTGTCACAGTTAGCAGATGTAACTGTATCTTTGCGGCTGCCATGAAACTAGAGTACGGATGTAATCGGTAGTGGACTGTTTTGAATTTTAGGGGACAGAATCTAATCATCACGATTCAAGAATTGATCTGTATTGATCAGCTTGCATTCGCAGTTTGAGCCTAAGGTAGTTGTGGCCGTCCAAGGAGGCATTTATGGGTGGTTACCCTTTTCCAGAAAGAGCCTGCACAATTTGCAGTAGACCGCTTGACCTAAGGGTGGATTTGTCTACTGATGAAAACGGCAACGCAGTCCACGAAGATTGCTTTGTTAAACGGATAACGATCCATCCCAGCCGTGGTGGCAGTGCTTACGATGACTGATTAAATTCAAAACAGCCCCCTCCATCGAATCACCATGCCTGAAGGGATGCGTCCACTCGTGGCAGAATGGTGCTGATCCGCACTCTTGCGAAATCCGTCCAGGGCCTGCAGGTAAAGCTGCTTGAGGTCTGCTTTGATGAATGCGATTTCCTAACTAGCGCTTATGCTCTGCTGTATAGTTCTATGCCGGTCAACCCTGTAATCCTGGAGGCGTCCAGCTATGTCAAGACCTTTCCTGCCGCACCTCCTCCGCGTGCTTTTGACGAGTTTGTTGGCTCTCGTTGCGTGCGTCTCTCAGTCGTTTACGCAAGCACGCCATCAGGGCAAGATTTTTGGAGGCTACTTCGAGGAATGGGGTATCAACTATGCGGGTTACAACATCGCGGATTTACAAAAAAACGGCGTGGCCGATGAACTGACACACTTGATTTACGCCTTCGGCAATGTGACCCCGACCTCTCCGGCCGCGTGCGCTATTGCCGATCCCGTCGCCGCTTACCAGAACGCGACCGTTCCCAGTGTGAGCGGCAAGCCCTACAGCGCGCCACTTTATGGAAATTTTGGCGCGATCCAACAACTCAAGCAGCTTCATCCCAATCTGAAAGTCTTGATCTCTCTGGGTGGACAAGCAGGGAACATCGCGGGCTTCGTGACTGCCGCAGACTCCGTGGCCGGCCGCGCCGCGCTCGCTTCTTCATGCATCAACATCTTTGTTAAAGGCAACATCACTGCAGGGGTTACAGTTCCCGGCCTGTTTGACGGTTTCAATATCGATTGGGAGTTTCCGGGCGCGGCAGACAAGCAGAACTTTACCGCTCTGCTGAAAGAGTTCCGCATGCAACTCAACACTTTGTCGAAAGCGACTGGCAAGAAATATATTTTGACCTTCGATTCGCCAGCCAGCCCGAAGAAATATATCAACATCGATCTTAAGGCCGCCGCTGCGCAAGTGGATTTCCTCACCATCGATGGTTATGACTATGCCGGGGCGGACGAAAAGCAGACCAATGAGGCGTCTTCACTATACGACCCGGCCGCGGGTCCCGTGTATGCCGATGACCGCCACATCGATGCGACTGTAAGAGCCTATCTCAAGGCTGGCGTGCCTGCGGTCAAGTACACCATGGGTTTGCCGTTGTATGCGGTCGGCTGGACGGGTGTCCCCAACGTGAACCATGGCTTGTACCAGAATGCAGCCTCCGCTTCTCCAGTTCTCTTGGCCGACGGATCAGGTCTATGTCCGAACCCGGACAAAGCCGCACCTTCACCCGGCTGCGACACCGTATTGACTGCTGGATTTGCTACCTACTCGACCATTGAGAACATCACGAATAAATACGGATACACCGCCTGGTACGATTCGGAAAGAGTTGGAGCGACGCTCTACAATGCGGCCACCGGAACCTTCTATACCTACGATAATCCTGCTGTAGTAGCAGCGAAGACGGCCTACATCAAGAAAAATAAGCTCGGCGGCGCTTATGTATGGGCGCTGAATGACGACGATGCCAGCGCATCTCTGACGAAAGCGATTGCGGCGACCCTCAAGTAATCGAAAGCTAACGCCTGGAATGAAATAGCATGGCAGGCCGATCGAGAAGTCATCCTGCCTTCGATTTTTTACCTATCCTGATTCTGCGTTGACCCGACTCTGCACAACCACACGACCAATCTGTTTCCATCAAGTTCGTTTTCCGTAACAAGATCGCACCGGAATCGCCATTTTCTCACGCTTTGAAACAAACTCGCCCCGGCCGTGCGCGGCCCACACTTTCTAGC
>Ga0116121_1000731_pt1 | contig 15643 bp, 14 predicted proteins | sample June2015DPH_13_1_FD_89725 | JGI IMG/M metagenome (GOLD analysis project Ga0116121, IMG submission 89725) | Peatland microbial communities from SPRUCE experiment site at the Marcell Experimental Forest, Minnesota, USA - June2015DPH_13_10 | ecosystem: Environmental > Terrestrial > Soil > Wetlands...
CCCTTTTCATACGGACCAACGTGATGGAACAGCTGCCCGATTCCAACGAGCAGATGCGCGTACGCATCGATAAGACAACCGCCATGCGCGAGCGCGGCGTGAACCCCTACCCCGATCGTTTCGAACGGACGCATCGGCTTCACGAAGCCTTTGCGCTTCCCGACGGTACTCGCCCGGTATCGGTCGCCGGCCGCGTTGTCGCCTTTCGCTTGTTCGGTAAACTCGCCTTCGGACACCTGTACGATTGCGACGGCAGGGTGCAGTTTGCCATTCAGAAGAACAAACTGGGCGCCCGGTTCGATGATTTTATTCGCGACGTCGATGTCGGCGATTTCATCGGCGTGACCGGCGCGATGATCACCACGCGCAAAGGCGAGAAAACGGTGGATGTCGACGGTTTTATTTTCCTTTCAAAATCCCTGCGGCCGCTCCCCGAAAAATATCACGGCATTGCCGACCCGGAACTCCGGCTCCGACGGCGCTACCTCGACCTGATCAGCTCGGCGGAATCGCGCGATCGTTTCAAAAAACGGACGCTCATCATAAAAACCATCCGCGACTATCTCGATGCGAACGGATTCCAGGAAATCGATACGCCCGTGCTTTCGAACAAGGCATGCGGAGCGCTGGCGCGGCCGTTCGTAACGCATAACAATGCGCTCGATATCGACGTCTATCTGCGTATCGCTCCGGAAACATATCTCAAACGCGCCATCGCGGGCGGTTTCGACCGCGTGTATGAGTTTGCGCGCAGTTTCCGCAACGAGGGCGTGGACGCCTCGCACCTGCCGGACTTCACGCTGCTGGAATATTACTGCGCCTACTGGAATTACATCGACAACATGAATTTTACCGAGACGCTCATCAAGCATCTTTTGCAGTCGGTAAATAACGGGCTTCAACTGACTTACGAAAATACCGCGATAGACTTCAGCGGCGACTGGCCGCGCATCCCGTTCCGGGATTTACTCATTCGCGACTGCGGCATCGATATCGACGCTTTCCCGCATCGCGACTCCCTTGCGGCTGAAGTGGAGAGAAAAGGAATCCGCTTCGAAGCCGAGATTGATGTAACAAAGACCGGTCGCGGGACGCTCATCGATCTCCTGTACAAAAAAGTTTCGCGGCCGGGGCTCATCAAGCCGGTTTTCATCACCCACCACCCGCTCGATCTCTCCCCGCTCGCGCGAACGAATGACGACAACGGCGCGGTCGCCGACCGGTTCCAGCTCGTCGTCAACGGCTGGGAGATCGTCAATGCCTACTCCGAGCTCGTGGATCCGATCGACCAGGCGAAGCGGTTCAGGCAGCAGGCCGAGGCGCGCGCCATGGGCGACGCCGATGCCATGGAGGTCGATAACGATTTCGTTTTGTGCATGGAGTACGGCATGCCCCCCATTTCCGGCTGGGGCATGGGAATCGACCGCTTCGTGGCGCTTCTGACCAACGCATCGACGCTGCGCGACACGGTCCTCTTTCCGCTCCTTCGACCGGAGGATCAGGCTTAAGCCTTTTCGATCGATGAACTCCATCATCCCATTCATCTCCTTCCGTTACCTGCGCGGCCGCCGCAAGGCCGGCACCTACATCACCGCCATCGGAGTCTGCCTCGGCAGCTTTGTGCTGATCATTGCGCTTTCGGTCGCCAACGGCTTTGAAAAGGAGGTGCGCGACCGCATCGTCGGCACTCTGGCGCACGCCAAGATCTTCGAATACGGCGATGCGTCAATTGGCGACGGCGACTCGCTGCGGCGGGTGATCCTGCATCAGCCCGACGTGACCGCCGCCGCACCCTATATCACCGGCAAAGGCGGCATCGAGCACGAAGATACGCAGGAGGGGGTGCTCATCATGGGGGTCAACGATTCCCTGGAGCCGAACGTCACCGATATCGCGCAAAAAATCACCTTCGGCCATTTAGCCCTCGGCCCGGCAAAATCGAACAGGGACCGCGTCTTCCCCGGCATCGTCGTGGGGGTCGGGCTTGCCGACAAAATGGGGGTGCGGGTGGGCTCCGAAGTCGTCCTCATGGCCCTTGCCGCTTCGCATGGAGAAAACGATCCCACGCCGAGAATGCGGCGTTTCACCGTTACCGGAATCTTTGAAACCGGCATGTACGAGTACGACCTCAACTTGGTCTATATCGCCATTCCCGAAGCGCAGAAACTGTTCAACATGGCCGGGGTCGAAGGAATTCAAATCAAGACGACCAACCTTTTCACCGCCGGCGAGACCGCCGAACGCATCACGGAGGCCCTTGGCGGCTACCCGTACCGGTCCACAGATTGGGAGTCGCAGAATAAATCGCTGTTCAAATGGATGAAGCTCGAACGGCTCATCATCTTTATCGTCATCTCGCTCATCATGGTGGTCGCCGCGTTGAATATCATCTCCTCCCTCATCACCACGATTTTTGAAAAACGGCGCGAGATCGGCATCCTCATGAGCATGGGAGCGAACTCCTCGACGATCATGCGCATTTTCACGCTTTACGGCATGGTGGTGGGGTTCGTCGGTTCAACCGTCGGCGTTGCGCTCGGCGTCCTGCTCTGCTTCATTCAGTACAAATTCCATCTGATTCCGCTCCCCGGCGATGTCTACTTCCTTGATACACTGCCGGTAATCATACGCCCGATCGATGTATTCGCGGTCTACGCGGTCGCCAATATCATTGCCTGGCTCACCACCATCTACCCGGCCTACCGGGCATCGAAAACGCTTCCGGCGGAGTCGATCAGGTATGAATAGTCATGCATATTCATTTTTTAAGGGCGCTCTCTTTATCTCGATGCGCTATTCCCGCGAGACGCAATGATTGAAGTTCAGCATATAAAAAAAACCTTTGCCGACAAAGCCGGAACCTTTGAGGTTCTGAAGGATATCTCCTTTTCCGTTACGCAGGGAGAGATGATCGCCCTGCTCGGTATTTCCGGCTCCGGGAAGACGACGCTCCTGCAGATTCTCGGCGGCCTCGATCATCCCACCGCCGGTGATGTGGTTGTCGAGGGAAAAACCCTGAGTTCGCTTCCCCCCGCCGAACTCGCGGCTTTCCGCAGCAGGAAAATCGGCTTCGTGTTCCAGTTTCACCACCTGCTCCCGGATTTTACGGCAATCGAAAACGTCCAGATTCCTGGCATGATCGCCGGTAAAAACCGCCCGGCCTGCGAAAAACGAAGCCGGGAACTTCTCGCCGTCTTCGGCCTCGAACGCATCATGTCGCACTACCCGACCGAGCTGTCGGGCGGCGAACGCCAGCGCGTCGCGCTCGCCCGGGCGCTCTTCAACGATCCCGCCATCGTTCTGGCCGATGAACCGACCGGAAATCTGGATCGTAAAAACGGGGAGCACCTCCTCGACTACTTCCACCATGCAAACCGGGAGCTGGGGCAAACCTTCATCGTCGCCACGCACAACAGCCAGCTCACCGGGGGAATGCACCGGATTATCACCCTCGATGACGGCATGATAGCCCCAGAGAATGCCTCCCAAACCGTTGCCGGCTGATTTTCGGGATATATAAGCGCTATTTATCCCATTCAGCAACTTTACCATAATTTTACCGTTACTTTACCGACAATGGCGTTTCTGAGCGAATCCGCCCCTTTTCGGTGAAATCGCGGGATGGCATGGAAACATCTTGCATACAGGAGAATTTAAAGCCGTTTTAAAGGGCGTTTAATGGCGGTTTTAAAAGGGTTTAAGAGCGGATGGGGTTACCTTGCTACACTTTATTAGCGGCATTAGAAATAAAGGAAATAACATTGGAAGCAGTTTCGCGGGCTTCAAAAATCCCTGCTGAAGGAGTGCCATTGTTATAGTCGTTATTGGTATTGTCATCCGTGCAGGAGACAAATATTTTTCGTTGCGAAGGCTTCTCTACTACCCGGAGGAGGATCAGTATGACAAGGGTTTACTTCGCCACAAATCGGAATTTTCTCAGCGCCGAATCTCCCTGGTTCGGCAACAATCCGACGAAAGACGGTGATTTGCGGTTCGGTTATTCCAATATCGACAAGTCCAATGACTTTAAAGTCACCGGCGTCACCGTGCTTCCCGATAACCAGCCGGAAGGATCATTCGCGGTCTTTGCCGAACTTCAGCAGATCATGAAGGTACAAAACCGCGATACCTTGATATTCATCCACGGCTACAATACGGGGTTCACCAAAGCGCTTTCCGACGCGGCCCGCCTGATTGATTGCCTCACGGCGGCGACGCCGGATGCCTACGAACCCAACGTGATCGCGTATTGCTGGCCGTCCGCGGATGAACTGCTTGAATACCCGAGGGATCGAAAGGAGGCTGAGGCATCCGCACCGGGTTTGGCCCGGGCGATCCAGAAATATTTTACCTTCATGCGACAGCAGAAGGACGGGCAAAAAGGGAAGCCGAAACAAAAGCGTTCGGAAAGGTGCAACAAATCCGTTCACCTCCTCTGCCACAGCATGGGAAACTATCTGTTCCGGTATGCTCTCCAGAGTTTGGCATCCGACAATGCCCAACCGTCCGCCATGTTCAGGGAGGCGTTGCTCATGGCCGCGGACGAGGACAACGATGCATTCGACGATAACGATAAACTTTTACCGTTGTTTCGCATGGCGCGTCGAATCACCGTCTATTTCAATAAAGACGATGAGGCCCTGGCCGCCAGCCACGATATTAATTTCAATATGACCCGCCTCGGCGCTACCGGCCCCCTTCACACGCACGGCATTCCTCCCATGATCAAGCCCGTCGATGTAACGCAGGTCGTGCATGGCCTCATGGATGATGACGGACTGATTCAGCACGACTACTATAACGATCCTTCGTGCAAAAAAGTTCATGCGGACATGGCATGGACCCTCCTTGGCGCGCCTTCAGAAACGATTGCGGGAAGAAAGTATAACGCTCAAGCGGGCAAATATGTCCTTCAGAGAGGGACCTCATTGCAGGAAATGGTTGACCGGATTCTTCTGAGGCGTTCCCCTGACATTTGAGATAGGAGAGATGCCTTCCCCTCCCTTCCCGGTTTCCGCGCGACGGGAAAGGTCGCCGGAAGCGGTGCTGTAACGGATTCAGATCGGCAGCGTCCGCTCGGCATACGTGGTGTAATCGCGCACCTTCGGCGTGTAGGGCTCCTTCATGAGCGGAGAAGAGATGATGAAGTCCGCCGTTGACCGATTGCAGGCGGTAGGAACATTGTAAAGCACCGCGATGCGCAGCAAGGCTTTGACATCCACGTCGTGCGGGTGCGGTTGCATCGGATCCCAGAAGAAGATAACGACATCCACTTTTCCCTGGGAAATGAGCGCCCCGAGCTGCTGGTCGCCGCCGAAGGGCCCGGATTTCAGTTTGATGATCGGGTATTTGAGCTGCCCCCCGTCGCCCAGCTTTTTCAGCAGGGTTTCCTCGATGAGTTTCCCCGTTGTTCCCGTGCAGGTGAGCTTATAGTCGAGAATAGCCTCCCAGTTCCATTCCGTCCATTCTATGAGGTCTTTCTTGCAGTTATCGTGGGCGACAAGGGCAATTCGTTTTACATGGCTCATAGTACGCATCCTCTCTTACCTGATTACGGCATATATATCACTTGTTATATATATACTTGATAGCGCGAAATATAGACTACCTCCGTGTTATCGCTCAGCTACCCGTATGCGGACGCACTCCCGGTCAGTCTCATTTTATGTATCTTTCTAGCAATGAATAATAAAAATCCCGCCCGAAGTGATGCCCTGAAGAAGCTGGAAGAGAGCCGATCCCGCGTTAAACCTGCGTCCAAGCCGGAAGAGGGCGGAAAAGGGATTCGAGCCGCCGAGCAAACGACCGAGACCAAGTACAAAGGGGTCCAGGTCGTTGATAATGTTGAGTCCGGCGCATGCCAGATTTTCTTTCATGATTTCCCCAACCCGGCAGTACGGGCATACCTGAAGCGCCATGCGTTTAAATGGTCGCCAATCGACCAGTGCTGGGGCCGTGAGCGGTCTCCACTGGCAATGTTTCATGTGGAAAAGGCGATCGATAAAATGACGAAGAGCAGGTAAGACCGTCCAACGTACGATGAGGCGCTTTCCCGGCAGTTTAACCAGGAGGGCGACAAGGTCTTCACAACCTCCTGGTTAAAGGAGCGGCATCGGAAAAGTTCCGTGAGCTTCAGGATTTTTTTTATCACTGCGGGCGCGAAGGGAAAGAACGATTATGACGTATAGAATCCTGTTTTCATGGAGCGGCGGCAAGGACAGCGCGCTTGCTCTCTACTCTCTGAAGCACAATAATCGCGACATACAGATTTCGGCTCTTCTCACAACGGTCACCGCTGATTACGACAGAATCAGTATGCATGGAGTGCGACGGGAACTTCTTGAGAAGCAGGCGGAATCAATCGGCTTTCCGCTTGAGAAAGTGATCATTTCAAAGAAATCGAACAACGAAGAGTACGAGGAAAAAATAAAGGAAATTCTTCTCCGCTATAAAAACGAAGGCGTCAGCGCGGTAGCATTCGGCGATATCTTTCTTGAGGATTTGAAAAAATATCGGGAAGAGAATCTGGCGAAAATCGGCCTGAAAGGAATATTTCCGCTCTGGAAACAGAACAGCTATATTCTTGCGAAGAAATTCATCGATTTAAATTTTAAGGCTATTATTACCTGCGTGGATGGCGCTCAACTCGATCAATCGTTCTGCGGCAGGGAGTTCGATGATTCATTTCTATCGCAACTTCCCAAAGATGTCGACCCGTGCGGTGAAAACGGAGAGTTTCATTCGTTTGTGTATGCCGGACCGATTTTCAGGGAGAAAACCCGCTTCAACAAGGGAGAAATTGTTCGCAGGGACGAACGGTTCTATTTTTGTGATTTAGAGTTCATCCATTGATAAGCCTTCCGACGCCGGAGGGCTCGGCAGGCCGGTCTGCAACCGGTCCTACGACCGCCTGCAATAACCCGTATCTCCGGGTCGAAATTCAAGGTTACCACAGTGATGGTACCCTGCTTTCAGTGACCGCGATTGAGAGCGGGGCAGAACGATATTTTATTTTCACCCGTTTTATCGGACCTCCATGAACCGTCGATCCTTCCTCAAACTCGGCGCCGCCGCGGCAGGCGGAGCGGCGGCCGCGGGATGCTATCCCTTGCTTGCCGCGCAGATTTCGGTGCAAGTCAACCGGTATCGCCTGGCGGTACCGCGCCTTCCGGAGGCATTCGAGGGATTTACCATCGTGCAATTGACCGATCTCCATTACGGGTTTTTCATTCATCTGGAGCTGCTGCGGGACCTTATTACACAAGTCAATAACCTCCCGCACCATATCACGGTGTGCACCGGCGATTACATCTCGAACGCCATCGCCGAGGTCGATGCCATCTGGCCGCTCCTCAACGGTCTCCGTGCCAGGGAAGGGGTATTCTCGATCCTCGGCAATCACGATCATGAGTACGGCTGTACCGGCAGTTCCATTCATTGGCTCGAAAATTCCGGCCAGAATCTCCGCCATTCGATTCGGAAACTGGAGAGGAACGGCGAGGTCCTCTGGCTTGCCGGAACCGGCGATCTATGGCACGACCACCGGAGTATCGACGCGCTTCTTGACCCGATCCCGGCCGAGGAATGCCGCGTCGTGCTGGTGCACAACCCGGACAGCGCCGATACGATAAGTCGTCAGCATGCGGACCTGGTCATTGCGGGGCATACCCACGGCGGCCAGATCAATCTGCCGTTTGTCGGAACGCTTGTTGTCAGGGAGAGGAATAAAGAATATACCTACGGGTTACGCCGTTCAAAACGGGGATTTCCCGTTTTCATTTCGCGTGGCATCGGGATGACCAGAATTCCCCTCCGTATCAACTGCCCCCCCGAGATAGCGGTATTGGAATTGACAAAGAGATTAACCGCGACATCATGAATAACCCGCCGGCGCGCTGCCGCAGAGAGGCGAAAGAGAACTGCCGGTCCCGAAGCGCCGCATCGGCGACCGTGAACGGGATTGCCTTCTCAAAAATCGGCCCGCCAACGAGAGCGTCCGGCTTCCGGAATTAAATACCGTCACCCTGGTGTTGACCTCTCGTGCCGGGGAGTCCGCTTATTGTAAAAAACGGCATCTATTGAGTATATTAGATATGTTAACAATGTTAATAAATAACCGGTCATTATTCCGCCACCATTACCCTGCAAAGGAGCCTGCAATGAAGTCCATAACGCATGTGGCGGCGATCGCCGCGATTATCGGCTGTTTCGTCTCCCTGTCCGTTGCTCAAAGCTCCGGCAGTTGTTTTGCAAAAGGCGACCAGTATGTTCAGGCCGGCATCGGGGTGGGATTGTACGGCGGTTATGGGGATCTGACGTTTCCGCCGATTTCGGGAATGTACGAATACGGCATCGACAACTTGATTTCGATCGGCGGCGGGATCGGATACCAAGGATCGAGCTATTCGAGCTACAATCCTGACTTCGGCGAGTATGAATGGAACTATGCTTATATTCCAATCATGGCTCGCATCGCCTTCCACCCGTTCAACCTGGATGCAATCAGCAAATCCATCCCTTCGCGCGATAAATGGGATGTCTACGGCGGGTTATCGTTCGGCTATGCAATAGTCAATTACAGCGAAACCATTCCCCTCACCGGTTTCGAAGGCGCTCCCGCCTATTCAGTCGGCGCAAGCTATTTCCAAGCCGGCCTGCTTCTGGGCACCCGGTGGTACTTCAACCCGAAATTCGCCATGTATCTGGAAGAGGGCTCGGGATTCGGCTGGGTCAACATCGGCGCCTGCTGGAAGATCTAACGCATACGGGTTATTGATAAACGCTGTCCACTGCGCAGTGACAGGGTTCTTTTCTGCCGCGTGTTCCGCCAATCCGCCTGTCATGCCCCCATCCTCTCGCTTACCCGCCATTAATCCCTAAAAATCGCCGAAGCCGCCCAACTGATGATGGTCATGACAAGCCAACCGAGGAGGGCCGGGCCGAAGCCGGCAACGTGAAAGCCCGGCAAAAGCGCGGCGACCAGCAAAAACAGGAGCGCGTTGAGGATAAGGAGGAAGAGCCCAAGGGTAAGAACGGTTATCGGCAGTGTCAGAATAACCAGGATCGGCCGGATAATCGCGTTGACGAGGCCGAGAAGAAAGGCGGCCAGGACAAGAGTCAAGGGCGTATTGATGTGAATGCCGGGTACAATCGATGCGGCGATTCCGAGGCTCAGAGCGCCGATGAGAAGCCTGGTAAGGAATTTCATTGTTTATCCTCCTGACGCATGCATAACTTCCCAAAAAATATTTTGGCGACCCGGCCGCATAAAAGTTGGGCGGCAGCGCTACGCCGCCTCCCCCAGATCGACCTCACGCACACCGTCGCCCCTGTCGCGGAACCGGATGATTACCGCGTGCTGCGGCAGGACATCGGGGAAAAGCGTCCCCCATTCGATGAGGCATACACCATCGGACGACGCACAGTCCTCGAACCCGATTTCGACAAGCTCCGCGGCATCGGCAAGCCGGTAGAAGTCGAAATGATAAACGGTCAGGCGCGGAGTAACGTAAATGTTAAGAATTGAAAAGCTCGGGCTGCGGACCGCGACATCGCCGGAGAGCGCCGCCATGAAGCCCCGAACGAATTCGGTCTTTCCGGCTCCGAGCTCCCCCTCGAGAACAAGGCAGTCGCCGGGACGGGCCTTGCCGGCAAGAGATGCGCCGAGAGCGCGTGTGGCCTCGACGGTGTGAGTCGTGATTTTCATTGATGCATAACCTGCCGTGTGACGCGGAATAATCGCATGAAGCACGTGTAACGGTGCGTATGAGCGCAGCCCCGCGACGCGGAACTTCGCGCGACGCCCGTCTCTCAACGTTGATTATGGGAAACAACGGCTAGCGCGATCCGATCTCCTTCATCCCATGCATGTACGGTTGCAGGACCTCGGGCACCAGGACCGTCCCGGCGGCGGTCTGGTAGGTTTCGAGGATCGCCGCGAAAATACGCGCCGTGGCCAGGCCGCTGCCATTCAACGTGTGAATGAAACGCGGCCGTTCGCCAGCAGCGGGCCGGTAACGAATGTTCATGCGCCGAGCCTGGAAATCCTCGAAGTTGCTGCACGAAGACACTTCAAGAAATTTCTTTTCGGCCGGAGCCCAGGCTTCGAGATCGAAGCACTTTGCCGCCGCAAACGAGAGATCGGCATCGCATAGAGCAAGTACCCGGTAGTGAAGGCCAAGCGCCTGGAGAATGCCCTCGGCATCGTGGCGCAGACGCTCCAATTCCTCATAGGAGTTCTCCGGAAACGTGAATTTCACCAACTCGACCTTATTGAACTGATGTACGCGGAGAAATCCCTTGGTATCCTTGCCGTAGGAACCCGCCTCGCGCCGGAAACAGGCGGTGTAGGCGCAGTATTTAATGGGAAGGGCGCCGGCATCGAGAATTTCATCGCGATGAAGGTTCGTCACCGGCACCTCGGCGGTCGGCACGCAGAAGAGACCGTCTTCGTTAACATAGTACATTTGTTCCCTGCTTTTCGGCAGCTGACCGGTGCCGAGAGCGCTCTGCTCGTTCACGAGAAAGGGGGGAAAAATTTCGCGATATCCGTTCTTGACGGTGTGGGTATCGAGCATGAAATTGAGAAGCGCGCGTTCAAGAAGGGCGCCGGCGCCCTTATAAACAGGGAAACCGGTTCCGGCAACCTTCGCCCCCCGGGGGAAATCGATGATATCGAGATCGTCGCCGAGCCTCAGATGATCCTTCGGTTCGAAATCAAACGTCCGCGGCGCGCCCCAGATTTTGATCTCCTTGTTGTCCTTCTCGCTTTCACCGTGATGCACGCTCGAATGGGGAACATTCGGGATCTTGATCAACCCCTCGTGCAGCTTTTCATCGAGGCCGGCCTGTCGGGTATCGAGCTCCTTGACGGTTTCGGCAACCTGACGCATCTCGGCCAGCAGGGCGGTGACATCCTGTCCGTTTTTTTTGAGCGCCGCGATCTCCTGCGAACGGGAGTTGCGAAGGTTCTTCAGCCGCTCGACCTCGCGGATCGTTTCACGCCGTGCGGCATCGAGAGCGAGGATCGCGGCGATGTCGATGGGGCTCCGTTTATTGACCGTTGCCTGCCGTACCTCTTCGGGAAAATCCCGGATTCTTTGAATATCAAGCATTATATACTTCCCCTGATCGGCGCCGACGGGTCTTTGTCAAACGACGCCGCGCACGGTTGAAAATGCAAGGCTAAAAATATAACTGCCGCATCGATAGTTTTAATGGGTGCATCAAACGGCCACATTCATGCGGACGGCATGTCAACTATTGTCCGGCATCCAAAGCCGAAAAAACATGGAAACAAACAATAAAACCGCCTGCGGAGACAATCATACGGCAGACGCCCTGTTCGTTGTATGATACACCGGCATAAAAAAAGGCGATCCGAAGACCGCCCCGCAATGACCTCCTGCTCATCCACCCATTGCGCTATCTGTATGCCTTGAATTCCTGCACTTGCTTAACACCCGCCATGGTAAAATGAATGGCGCCGCAGCAAGCCCCCTCAACTTCCACCTGCCACTCCCCATCGGTACCGGTGGCTTCCAGTTTTCCTATAAGATTTATCCCGGCATTGGTAATGACTCGCGCTTGCTTGCCAAACCACTCCACGGGGATCTTGCCCTCGGGAGTGATGGTGATAAGTTTGTCCTGCGCCTGATAGAAATCCCACTCGGCCTTCTGCCCGTCGAACATCGAAAAGTAAGTCGCCACCTCGCCTGGCGTCATATCTCGCTGAACGATCCCGTAATATTTACTATTGAGGAAATCCACCTTGCCGCTCAGCGCCTTTCCCGAAGGGGAAATTTTGATGAACAGATCCTTTTCAATGCCAAGCGGCGTTTTGGGGTTGGCATAGGTCATCCTCGTGATCCGGCCGCCGCTGTCCGATTCAATCTTCCAGTTTTGACTATCATCCGCGAGGATAAGGGAAACGGAACCGCTCATCAGAATACCTATCGACAATACCATCAGCTTTCTCTTCATCAATGTCATAGCGCCTCTCCCATGGAATAATTGTTGGAAACTACTATTTGTCGATACCCATGCACCGCTGCCGCTCTCGAATAACCCGCCTTGGAAGTATGACACCGTGGATACCCTCCCGGCATTACGTTCCCTCGTGCCTGAAGCATGACAGATATATAGTAGTAATATAAATTGCCATAAGGGGCAAAAACAAAAATCGCCGCATCGGTTAGTTTTTAATGAGGTCGTTTTTTAACACCCATGCTTTATACCCGCTCTATCGACCACCAATTGAAAGTATCGATGCCTCCAAAAGCCACCGAAGGATCTCGAAAAAAGGCAAACAACGGGCGGAGATAAAAATCGTGAAAATTGTGTCAATCGTCAACGCACCATCCTGTGAAGTGAATCTACTCAAATAACCGTTTCATAATTAAACATTATTCATTTTAAAACGCTATATCCGCACACAATAGCCGGAAAAATGGCTAATCTTCCCAAATAATGCCCGGCATGCGTATTGCTTTGTTTTATGTCTTCCGGCATTGTATATCGATTTTTCGCCTATTTCTCAATTTAAATTAAACTTTAATCAGGAGGTCTCTATGAATGTTAAGCCAATGGAAGACCGCATTCTTCTGAAACCGATGGAAGCCGAGCAGAAGACCGCGGGAGGAATCATTATCCCGGACAATGCCAAGGAAAAACCGCAGAAAGGCGAAGTCGTCGCCGTTGGTCCCGGCAAAACAAACGACAAAGGCCAGAAAATCGAAATGACGCTCAAGAAGGGCGATAAAATCCTGTATGGTAAATACTCCGGAACGGAGATAACAATCGAGGGTCAGGAATACCTTATAGTTCGCGAGAGCGATGTACTGGCGATTATCTGATCTGACCCCCCTTTTTTCTATACGATTCACTGTTCAATGTTCAAAAGGATTGAAAGGAGATTTTAATATATGGCAGCAAAAATGCTTGCATTCGACATCGCGGCGAGAGAGAAACTGCTCAAGGGCATCGACATTCTCGCTAATGCGGTGAAAGTAACGTTGGGCCCTCGCGGGAGGAATGTGGTACTGGAAAAAAGCTGGGGATCGCCGACCGTAACCAAAGACGGCGTCTCAGTCGCCAAAGAGATCGAACTCGAAGATAAGTTCGAAAACATGGGCGCTAAGATGGTCAAAGAAGTGGCTACCAAGACCTCCGACGTGGCAGGTGACGGCACGACGACCGCGACGGTGCTGGCCCAGATGATCGCCCATCTCGGCATCAAAAACGTCACTGCGGGATCCGATCCCATGGCGCTCAAACGCGGCATCGATAAGGCGGTCAAGGCCGTGGTCGAGCAGCTCAAGAAAGATTCGCGCCCGGTTTCCGGCCGCAAAGAGATCGCCCAGGTCGGCGCGATTTCCGCGAATAATGACCTCACCATCGGCGATCTTCTGGCCGACGCCATGGAGAAGGTCGGCAAGGACGGCGTCATCACGGTGGAAGAGGCGAAGAGTACCGACACCACCCTCGACGTGGTGGAAGGCATGCAGTTCGACCGCGGCTATCTCTCCCCCTACTTCGTTACCAATGCGGACACCATGGAGAGCGTCCTCGACGAGCCGCTGATCCTCATCCACGATAAGAAAATCAGCGCCATGAAGGACCTTCTCCCGCTTCTCGAAAAAGTCGTCCAGATGGGCAAGAGCCTGCTTATCATCGCCGAGGAAGTGGAAGGCGAAGCGATCGCCACCCTAGTTGTCAATAAGCTGCGCGGCACGCTCAAAATCGCTGCAGTCAAGGCGCCCGGTTTCGGCGACCGCCGCAAGGCCATGCTCGAAGACATCGCGGTGCTTACGGGCGGCATCCTCATCTCCGAAGAAGCGGGCTTCAAGCTCGAAAACACCACGGTGGATTTGCTGGGCAAGGCCAAGCGTGTCGTTATCGACAAGGAGAATACCACGATCATAGAGGGAGCCGGCAAGCCGGCCGACATAAAGGGCCGCGTCAACCAGATCCGCAGGCAGATCGACGAGACCACGTCGGACTATGACCGGGAGAAGCTCCAGGAACGCCTGGCGAAACTCGCCGGCGGCGTCGCGGTACTCAAGATCGGCGCGGCGACCGAGACCGAGATGAAGGAGAAGAAGGCGCGCGTCGAGGATGCCCTTCACGCCACCCGCGCCGCGGTCGAAGAGGGCGTGGTGCCGGGCGGCGGCGTTGCGCTGATCCGCGCGGCGACAGCTCTTGACAGCTTGAAATTCGAAGGCGACGAGCGTCTCGGCGTCGACATCATCCGCCGCGCCATCGAAGAGCCTTTACGCATGATCGCTTCCAATGCCGGCCAGGAAGCTTCCGTGGTCTGCAACGAGGTGAAGAAAAACAAGGGTTCATATGGGTACAATGCCTTTTCCGATACCTACGAAGACCTCATGAAGGCCGGCGTCATGGACCCGACAAAAGTCGTCCGCTCGGCGCTCGAAAATTCCTCGTCAATTGCCGGACTCATCCTTACCACCGAGTGCATCATCTCCGAAAAACCGGAGAAGAAGGACAAGGCTCCGGCGGGAGGCGGCGGTATGGGAGGCGGCGGCATGGGAGGCTTGGGGGGTATGGAGGACTATTAATATCGAGGAGGCAACTTTCTCCTTGTACAGAAAAGGCCGCGATGCACACGTATCGCGGCCTTTTTCGCAAGTAAAACTGCACGAACTGATTTGGGCGTTCCGGCTTCGCCGTTCCGCACAGACTGCCTCACCTTAAGAAAGAACTCTTTTCATCCATGATTTTCTTGAAAAAGAATTCACTTCCTCGCCCCCACTTCCTCTATAACCGCCACTAAGAAATCCCAAACGCGTTCCACCGAATCAACCGGTACCCGCTCGTCGGGCGAGTGCACCATTTCGAGCGTCGGCCCTATGGAGAGCATATCCATTCCCGGATATTTATCGCCGATGATCCCGCATTCGAGCCCGGCATGGATGGCTTTGACAACTGCTTCCTTTTTAAACTTTTTCCGGTATACCGCCCGCGCCGTTTTCAGGATCGACGATGCGAGATTGGGCTGCCAGCCGGCGTAGCCGTCCCCGTGGCTGACAGATGCGCCGACAAGATCGAATGCGGCGCGTACCGTTGCGACGATATCCGCCTTTTCACTCTCCACCGAGCTGCGCTGACTGGTTTCGATCACAACGGCATTTTTTGTCGTGGATACCCTGGCAAGGTTCGTGGAGGTCTGGACAAGGCCGGGAATAACGGCATTCATGCTGATCACTCCGTTCGGCAGCACATAGAGAAGATCCCGAATCGCGTCCGCCGAAGCCCGTTTCAAGACCGGACTCTTTTTGCTTCGTAGTTTCTCGATCGTAAGTTTAATGCCGGGATCGGTCGCCACGTATTCATGATTGTAAATTTTGGCGAGTTCCCGAACCGTTCGCGAAGCCGCGTCGAGCGATTCTTCAGGCACGGCGATAACCGCTTCCGCCTCACGGGGAATGGCATTACGTTTGTTGCCTCCGTCAATGGACGAGAGACGTGCACCGCATGATGCAAGCGCTTCCAAGGCGCGGTTCATGAGTTTGATCGCATTGGCCCGCCCGCGATGGATATCGAGCCCGGAATGCCCGCCGCGTAACCCGGTTACTTTCAGCAGAAATAACCGGTGCCGTGCCGGCAAAGGCTCGAACGCGAC